>ERZ1034488.293-NODE-293-length-12204-cov-4.152276_pt1 | contig 12204 bp, 9 predicted proteins | sample MGYA00520646_ERZ1034488 | MGnify/ENA primary metagenome ERZ1034488 (study PRJEB33760, sample SAMEA4777686) | hypersaline lake metagenome | biome: hypersaline environment; feature: brines | place: Spain | collected 2012-08 | depth 0 m ...
CGGTCGACAGTCTCGCGCAGTGTGACCCGGTTGTCAGCGCACGACATCGTGGAGCGGGACCAGAGTGGCCGCGCGGTGACCGTCCGTCCACAGCCGACGAGCGTCGTCGACAGCATCGGCACCGTCCGCGAGTCGGCTCCACACCTCGACCTCTACGAGTTTCTGACACTGGCACGACTCCGCGTCGTGTGGTTCCTGACAGCGCCGCGTCCGCCGTCTGCGATTGCGTCGTTCACAGACGTGAGTGTGAACCGCGTGAGACAGGTGTTGACGACGCTGCAGAAGCGGCAGATAGCGACAGAGACCGACGCGGGGGTCAGGCTCCGCGCAGACTACGAGCCGCTCCAGTCACTCGCGGAGAGTGTGTTCGACCTGTTCCACGGAGCCGAGATCGAACACGAGCACCCGGACGCGACGGTGATCTGGACGGCACCGAAGGAAGCACTGTTCAGCGCGTCTACTGCCGAGGCGAGTGGGTCGTCGGGCGCGACCGTTGTCGAGACGGGACTCCGTCAGTTCACCCGGTGGGGACTGGAGTTCCGGAGTCCGTCCTCGCCGATGTACTACCGCTCGACACTCTCCGACTCCCGTGGACCGACTGCGATGGAGGCCATCGTTCACACACTCTGCAGGCGGGCTGACAACAGACGCTTAACTTACAGTGCGGTGTTGCTCGCCGAAGCTGTCACGAACGGGTCGTTCTCTCGAGATCGGTTTCTCGAACTGGCAGACTACTACGGTGTCGTGGACGTAGCCCGGTATCTCCCTGCACTCGTCGTTGTGAGTACTGAATCGATGCCGCGTGAACAACGGCGTAGGCGGAGCGAGAGGGCAGGCCGACAGTCCACAGGTTCTGAAAACAGCGAGTCTGCCACCGGCAAACCTGATCGCTCTGCTGTTGTTCGTGATCAACTCCCATCGCCAGTTCGCGTACGAGACACAGCGATGCAGTACGGCGTCGATATTGCCGAAGCCAGTGAGAAGCTCGAGAGATGTGTCGATACAGACTTACTTCGGGAAATAAAATGAGCGTCGATGACTTCCGAGACAGAAGAGTACAGCACTGAGGCACAGTTGCGAGAGACGTTCGAGGAGGTTGGCGCAGTGCTGGAGTATTCAGCCGATGCGTACCTGATTGGTGGAGGTGCCATGACACTCCGTGGGACGAAGCCCTCGACAAAAGATGTTGACCTCGTAGTTGCTGACGAGGACTCGTTCAAACGGATTCAGGCAGCACTTCTCGACGCAGACTACAGTGTAGAGACAGAGGTAGCACCGGAGTACGAGTCTCTCGGGGCGACAGCCGTACTGAAACGCGAAGGTGGTGGACACGTCGACCTGTTCGACAGGCAGGTGGCGCTGAAACTCGAGTTCTCAGACGGGATGCAGTCGAGAGCGACGAAGATGCTCTCTGTCGGGGAATTAACAGTGTGGGCGTGTGCGCCCGTCGATGTCGCGCTCTTCAAGATGATGACGCCGCGGCCAGACGACACACAGGACGTTCGGGACATCATCACTGCGAATCCCGAAAGCTTCGACTGGAACACGGTTCACTCGGAGTTCGAGTCGCAACTCCCGCTCAACTTCGGCAACCGTGAGTACGAGTGGCTGACGGAGAACAAGCCGCACCCAATTATCCAATTCGAACGGACGATTCGGAAACTCGATGGTGTCCCGTCCCAGTTAGAGGAGACAGTTCGGCGGGTCGCAGACACTGTCGAGACCGAGGGATACATCATACAGTACCTCCGCCGTGCTGAATCGGTGAAGGCGACACAACTACAAGAGCGTGTCGTCGAAACGAATCCGACGATCACCGAGCACGTCGAACGCGCACTGGAGAGATTGACACAGAAGGGAGTCGTTTCACGAGACTCCGATACTGATACAGTCGAACTGGACACGACGTGGGCCGAGGACACAGTATAGCGGTTCAACCGTTACTCCTATCAGAGTCCTCGTCGCCTGCGGAGTGACGAGTCCGATCCGCTACGCTTCGTCGAACAGCGTCTCGCCCTCGACCATGTGATCGGCAACCACGTCCACGTCGAGCGTCACGCCGAGTCCGGGTTCTTCCGGAATCTCGATGTAGCCGTCGTCGATCACGGTCTCCTCGACGAGGTCGCTCCACCAGCCCAGCTCGTAGGAGTGGAACTCGACAGCCAGCGAGTTGGGGATCGCAGTGCCGACGTGTGCGGAGGCCATCGTCGCCACCGGCGAGGAGACGTTGTGCATCGCCACCGGGACGTAGTACTGGTTGGCCACATCAGCGATCTTCCGGGTCTCGCGCATCCCGCCGACCTTCGGCAGATCCGGCGCGATTATGTCGACCGCCTGATTCTCTAACAGTCGCCGGTGTTCGGTCACGCGGTAGCGGTTCTCGCCGGCTGCGACCGGGGTGACAGTCGACTTCGTCACCTCCTCTTGGACTTCGAGATTCTCCGGCGGGACGGGGTCTTCCAGCCACCACACGTCGTACTCCTCGATCTCGTCCGCGAGTCGCTTGGCGCTCCCGCCCGCGAACGTCCAGTGGCAGTCGAAGGCGACATCCGCGCGGTCTTTCACGCGCTCCGTCACCTTTTCGACGATCTCGGCTTTGTGCCGGATTTCGCCGGGGCGGAGGTGGCGGTTCGCGCGATCCTTCTCGTGGCCGGACGGCACGTCAAGATCGAACTTCAGGGCGTCGTACCCCAACTCCTCGACAACGCGCTCGGCCTCGTCGGCACAGGCCTCGGGGTCTGCCTCCGCTTCGGTGTGACAGTCGTTGTACACCCGGACCTGGTCGCGGTACTTCCCGCCCAGCAGTTGGTAGGCGGGGAGTTCCAGAATCTTCCCCGCGAGATCGTGTAAGGCGAGTTCGACGCCCGCGACGGCGGTGACGCTCACCCCCTCGATGGTGCCCTCCCCGGACATCTTCTGGATCAGGTGTTCGTACAGCCGGTCGATGTCGAGTGGGTTCTCCCCGCGGAGAAACGGCGTCATCCGTTCGATCAGCTCCGGCACGCCCGCACCCCAGTAGGCCTCGCCGGTGCCGACGATCCCCGCGTCCGTGTAAATCCGGACGAGTGTCCACGGGAAGTTGCCGTCGACCATCGTACACTGCACGTCCGTGATCTCCACGTCCCGACCCCCGCCGCGTTTCGCGGTCGCTCCCATCGTCTCCGCGGACAGCTCCCGCATCGTGTACTCCGCGTTCGGATCGTGGAGCGACTCGTAGTCTCGCGCCATGCCCGGACCTTCACTCGGCTGGGCGTAAACCTTGCGTCGCCCGGTCGCCGTGTCGCCCCGCGCTCTGAAGGGCGCGACAGACCGCGTTCACCCGACGAGCAGTCGGAGGTTGAACGCCGCCGTGAACGCGCCGACGGCGGCCAACGCCGCCGGGAGGTAAAAGCCGATCCGGTCGTCGGCGTGGACGGCCCACAGCGACACGCCGAGACAGACCCCGAACGCGGCCAGTTTCACGCCCACGAGCCCGGCCTGTCCGAACGTCGCCGTCGCGACGCGCAACACCCCGTTCCCCTCGCCGACGCCGCCGGCCCGGAACACCGCCAGCGTCGTCACGATGTCACCAACGCCGTACGTCAGGCTCGCGAGGAACCACAGCCGGCTAAACTCCGTCGGATCGAACCCAGTCTCGTCGAGTGAGAGCCACGACCGCACGGCCGAAGACCACGGATCACCCGCACAAGCCTCTACCGGTCGACGAGACAGTCGAGTGCCCAGACGGTCTGGAGCATCTCCGCGGCCTCCCCCGGGGGGAACAACAGGTCGTCCGTCGCGCGGACGTGGGCCAACACACCCTGTGAGGCGTGTGTCGGGGCCGCGGCGATCCCAGCGTCGTTGTCACTCGCCCACTCCATCGCCCGGAGATCGGACTTGCTGTCCCCCATCACGATCACGAACGGGTCGTCGATCCCCAACACGGACAACGCCGCCTCGACACCCGCCGCCTTGTCGAGCGCCCGGACGGCCAGTTCGGCCGCGTCCGCGTGGTACAACGCCACGTCGAGTGCGCCCAGCAGGTCGGCCACGGCCGGCGGCACCGACTCCGCACGGGGGGCTGTCTCCCGCTCCAACGCCGCGGCGATCTCGGGGTCCGACTCCGCGAAGCACGCCCGCGCGACCGCCGGGCCGGAAGCGACTGTCGCGTCGGACGCTCTCGTCGTATCAGACGCACTCGTCGTGTCGGACGCTGCCGGCTCGCCAGCGCCGTCGGACGCACTCGTCGCGTCGGACGTTGCCGACTCGCCGGCGCCGTCGGCCGGTTCGTCGCTCTCCGCGTCCGGCTCCCGCCGGAGTGTGACCTCGTCTGGAAGCTCGACTCGGTCGGCAACCGCCTCGCCGACCAGATCCAACAGGTGGACCAACGCCTCGTCGATTGCGGCGGCGGCCGCGTCGCTGCCGGTCTCGTGGTTGGGTTTCAGCGTCACGTTGAACTCGTTGCCCTGGAGGTGACACCCCCGTCGAACCTGTTCGGGGGCGTCCCGCAACACCCGCGACCGCACGTCGTCGACGACACCACGGGTGTCGTCGGGCAGGTCGTCGTACAACAGCCGTTTCGTCTCCGAGCCGTGTCCCGGGGTGAACACGCCCGCGCCGGCCTCGTAGACGACGGACACGTCACCCGAGTGGACGAGTTCGTTTCCCAACCCCTGAACGAGGAACCCCTTGACGTTCTCCAACGTCTGGCCGGTGCAGATCACCAACTGGACCCCGCGTTCGACGAACTCTCGCAGGAGGTGGAGCGTCTCGCGGGGAATCTCGTTGTCCGTGTCGCCCGCCGACCGGAGCGTCTCGTCGACATCTAATACGAGCGCGTTCACCGCGCGGCCGTACTTCGCCCGGAGATCCAACGCGGTGAACGCCGCCGCTCGATCGGCACGAGCCGCCACGTCCGCCAGCCGTCGGCCGTCCTCGACGCCCGCCTCGATCTCCGCGCGGCGCTCCGCCAGCGCCTCGTTGGCCTCGTCCCAGCGTTCGAGCGCGACGGGGCTCTCCACCGGCGGGAACAGGTCCACGAACGCCCGGTAGGCACGGAACTGCTCCGTGTGGAACCGGTCGTACAGCTCGTACAGTCGGTCGTAGTCGTCCACACCAGAGCGTGGACTCGGATCTGTGATAAGTTTGCGGCGGCTCCCGACGAGACCACCGCGTCACCGGCCGCGACGAGTCGACAAACTACTTCCGTTTCGGACGACTGGTAGCGGTAAGATGGCCACGCCAGACGCAGCAGACCCGCCGCCGGGCGGTGACGACCACGCAGACGACGTGCTCGCAGACCAGTTCTCCACCGACGAGGTGTACCAACGGGTCGTCGCCGACGCCGACCACGAGGTGACCTCCGGTACGCGGGCGTTGTTCTTCAGTGCGTTGGCGGCCGGCTTCTCTATCGCGATCACGTTTCTGTTGTACGCCTCACTGACGGCGACGACCGACAGCGCCGTCGCCGGCGTGGTGTTGTACCCATTGGGGTTCGTCTACATCATCATCGGCGGCTACCAACTGTACACGGAGAACACGCTCCCGCCGGTCGCGCTCACCCTCGAACGGCTCGCGTCCGTGCCGACGTTGTTCCGTCACTGGCTGATCGTGCTCGCGGGGAACTTCCTCGGCGGCGGGCTGGGTGCTGCCGCGCTCGCGTACGGCGGTGTGTTCGACGAGAAGACGGCAACGGTGGCGGTCGGGTTCGCACGCAAAGGGATCGCCACCCCGGCCGGCGAACTGTTCGTGAAGGCGGCGTTCGCGGGGCTGATCGTCGCCGGCGTCGTCTGGATCAACTTCGCGGCCAGAGACACGATCTCCCGGCTGGCGGTCGTCTACATGGCGTTTCTCGCGATCCCGCTTGGCGGGTTGTTCCACGTCGTCGTCTCCTTCACCGAGGTGGTGTATCTGGCGTTGGTCGGGACTGTCGATCTGTCGGCAGCGCTCGGGGAGTTCGTCCTCCCGGTGTTGGTCGGCAACACGCTCGGCGGTGTGTTGTTGGTGACGGTCGTCAACTACTACCAAACCTCCGACGAACGGCTCCAGATCGACCGGTTCCAGGACGTGCGACGGCTGTCCGTCCGGGAGTGGCTGGCCGGCTCGTTGGCCGGCCGGTCGTACGTCCCGGTGATCGACACCGTCGAGGAGATCGTCCGCGACCCGGAGGGGTACCGCGTGTTGGTGCCGATCGCGAACCCGCGGACGGAGACTGGTGTCGTGCGGATGGCCTGCCAGCTCGCGGCAAGTCACGAACGCGGGACCGTTCACGCCGTCCACGTCGTGCAGGTGCCCGGCGGCGAACCAGTCAGCGAAGACGGGGTCAGACGGGAGTCCGAGCAGTTGTTAACGGAGGCCCGCGAGATCGGCGAGAAACACGACGTGAGCCTGGAGACCTCGACGATGGTCACCCCGCGGTCGTTCGAGGAGGTGTTCGCGCTCGCCCGGCGGACCAGCCCGGATCTGACGCTGATCGACTGGGAGAAACGGAGTCTGTGGAACTCCGCGCGGGCCGAGCGGCCGTTGGCCGAGTTGACCAACCAGCTTCCGTGTGACTTTCTCGTCGCCACCGACCGCGGGCTGGACCCCTCGCGGATTCTGGTGCCGACCGCCGGCGGCCCGGACGCCGACCTGACCGCCGAGGTCGCGCGCTCGCTCCAACGGGTCGCCAACGCCAAGGTCGAACTGCTCCACGTCGTCGACGACGAGGCCGACAGACGTGCCGGGGAAGCGTACCTCAGGGACTGGGCCGGGAGTCACGACCTCGAAAACGTGACCGTCACCGTCGACGCGGGCGACATCGAGTCTGCCATCGCCGACGCCGCGACCGACGCCACGATGCTGATGATCGGCGCGACCGAGGAGGGGTTGCTCTCGCGGGTCGCCAGCGACTCACTCCACCTCGACGTGGTCGACAACGTCGACTGCTCGGTCGTGCTCGCCGAGCGTCCCTCCGACCGCTCGTTCCGACAACGGTTGTTCGGCACGCCCGTCCGGGAACGACAGCCGGCGCGTGCGTTCCGTGACCAGGTCGACGAGCCGGACGACGACCGACCCCCGGCGACCGCCGGCGACGAGTGAGTCGGTGACGACTGCGTCTGGTGTCGGAGCTGTCGGCCGACGACGAGCCAACCCGAAACACTGTCTCAGCCAGCGACCCGCCGGTGCCCGGCATAGGCGACGATCACGGGCGGGAAGAACAACGCGACGCCGGCGTACACCCACCGCGCACGGCCGACACCGTCGCCGCCGGCCGTCCGCACGCGGTCGTCCTGAAACAGTGTCGCCGCCACGAGCGGCGCGAGGAGCAACGAATAGACACTTCTGACGAGCGCCCACGGGGAACTGCCAGCGGCGAGCAACTGGCGGTCGACGGCGACGAGCCCGAGCCACGCCAGCGTCGCGAGCGCGGCGACAGCCAGCCACGGCCCCGTCTCGTCGGCCGGGTCTGGCCGATCCTCCGGGTGGAGCGCCGACGGTGGCGGTGAGCGACGCGACACGAGCGGAGGGAGGCACGGCAACGACTTGAACGGAGCGTTCGGGGAGGTGCGTCTCGCGAGCCGGCGCGTCTCCTCAGTCGATGTCGGCAGTGTCGAGTTCGTCGAGGGCGTCGACGACACGTCGGAGCATCTTCCGTTGGCCGCGTCGGAGGTTCTTCGAGACCGCGGGTTTCGACACGTCGAACTCCTCGGCCAGCGAGCCGAGTGTGGCCGACCGCGGGCTCTCGAAGTACCCCTCCGTGGCGGCCGTCGCCAGCGTCTCCCGTTCCACCGACGAGAGCGTCCGACACCCCTCCACGAGCGTCATCGCGGCGCCGGCGTTCTGGACGAACTTCTGGAGCTCCGGCAGCTCCGGCTCCTCGCGGTCGACCACCTCGAACTCGTTGTGGCGGTCCAACTGTGCAAGCGTGGCGTCCTCTGCGCTCTGGTCGTCGAAGCCGACGTGCCACAGCTCGCTGCCGTCGTCGATGTAAAAGGGCCCGGTGATGTACCCGTTGTTGTCCCGGATCGTCTGCATCGCGTCCGTCTCGTCGATCACCGTCCGGATCTGTGCCACACCGTCGGTCTTCCGGATGAGGTCGTACTCCGCCATCTGATCGTGGTCCCGCAGCGCGACCAACCCGTCTGCCAACGCCTCCGGCTCGTCACCCTCGACGACCATCCGGGTCTCCAACGACGCCGTCGCCGTGTCGAACTCCCACTGGACGGCGGAGAAGGCGACCCCGTGGTCGGCCGTCGTGTCGATGAACGGGCAGTCGTACTGCTCCATCTCCAGGGTCGTGTCGATCATGCCCGTAACCGATTCTATCGAGACAGTTTGGCCGCATAAACGCTACGCCAACAGGTTGTGTGAGTGACCCAGATAGGACGCTACCCGACCGACCGCCGACTCAGATCAGGTCGTCCAGTTCCTCGTTCTGGAACATCTCGGCGGGGTCCTCGCGTTCCTCCTGCTCCTGGGCCTCCTTGGCGCGGTCCATAAACGCCTCGACGCGGTCGGACCGCTCGATCCCGCCCAGTAAGACGAGCGCGGCGATCCGGTCGGAGTCTAACGGGAAGTCACCGCCACGGACCCGCATACTCCCCGTCTCCTCTTCGACCCAACTCCGGGCGCGTTCGACACCCTTTCGGGAGATGTTCTCCGCGCGCCCCGCGAGCACGACCAACCCCGTCTCCGCGGCGGTGGCGTTCGGCAGGCTCGCACCCGTCAACAGTGCGTTGCGCGTGATGCTCGTCACCACGTTGACGTTGGCGTCCGCGTCCTCGCCGGCCTGTGCGCTGGCGTACCCCAGCGACGAGATGCCGCCGGCACGCAGTGTGTTGATGATCTCGCTGGTGTCGACGACGGACTCACCGACCCCCTCGATCGCCTCCCCGGAGGCCATCAGCAGTCCGACCCGTTGGGCGATCGCCTCGTTGATGCTCTGGAACCCCTCCTCGACGCTCTCGCCGGAGCTGCGCCAGGCGTCGTTGTCGATCAACAACACCGCGTCCGCCTCTCTGGCGAGCGTCTTCAGTGATCGGCCGGCGTTCACCTGGTACATCGCCCCCTCGTCGGCGCCCGGCAGGATTCCCAGCGCGTACACCGGCACGTCGTACACGCGGTTCAACTCCTTGGCCAACACCGGCGCGCCGCCGGAGCCGGTGCCGCCGCCGAGCCCGGCGACGACGAATATCGACTCCGCCTGTGCGGTGATCCGGCCGTCGAGTGCCGCCATCACCTCGCCGGCGTCGGCTTCCATCACCTCGGCTCCGAGCTCGTTGTCGCCGCCGACGCCGTGCCCGTTCACCCGATCCTGTCCGACCAACACGGTGTCCAGTGAGAGGGGCTTGAGGTCGGCCTGCGCGCTGTTCACGGCGAGTGTCCCGCGGATGGCGTCGAACCCCATCTCGCGGTCGAACTCGCGGAGGGCGGCGGTGACCTTTCCACCGGCCTGTCCGACCCCGATGAGGACCGTCTTCATACAGCCTACTGTGGCTTCCCCGGGTATGTATTTTCCCACTCTGTTACTCGACACGAGGGTTGTACTCGCTCGCCTGACAACGAGATCGACTCGTCTGTCACACCCGATGGTCGACGCCGAAGGTTGAAGTGTGGTGCCGGGGCCAGACGGGCCGTGACGGACGATCACCAGACACCGTCGCGCGATCAGTCCGACGTTGCCGCCCGACTGGACGAACTCGACGGTCGGCTGACTGATCTAGAGGCGGCTGTCCAGGCGCTTCGGGGGTACGTCGGTGGACGGCGTGGGGCGGTCGCGAGCGTCGGCCGGCGCGCGGACGCCGCGCTGGCGGCCGTCGATCGGATCGAACGCGACCGGCAGGAACGGACGACAGAACACGACCGACAGGACACAGGCGACACCGACTCGCCAGACGACCACCCGGATTCGACCGGTGGGGGCGAGCGGTGATCCGTGTCGTCCTGACGGTGGTCGTTGCCGTCGCGCTCGTCGCCGCCGCACGACCCGCAGTCCACGACGCGCGGACTGCCCGGGCGACCGCCGCACTTGACCGCGTCACGGTCGACCTGACACGAGCGGGCACGGCGTTGGCACGGACGGCCACCCCCGTTCCTCGACACGTGGCCGGCGCACGGCGGCGCGTCGAACTGACGGTGCCGCCACCGTCACCGACGCGAGCGGCCGTCCACAGACTCCGGCTCCGGTGTCGCGGGCCACGGGGAATCGTGATCACCGCGCGTGTCGGTGGTGTTCGGCGGCGCGTGACGGCTCGGTTCCCCATGCAGGTCGCGCTCGGGCCCCGGCTGGCCGGAGAGGGGGACACCGGGGCGACTGTGTCAGCCCGCGTCAGTGTGGTCACGCTCCGACTGTGGCGCCACGACGGCCGGCCGACGCTCGTCGTCACCGAGGATTCAAGTACGGTGCCGGGACCACCCACCCCGTGTTGGGGCTCATCGAGCGGCTCCGGTCGGGGACGGCCGACGAGGACTGCGGGTGTACAGTCACGGTCGATCGCCCGGCTGGTGTGAGCGAGCCACGGCTGACCGCCGACGCGGACGGCTGTCCGGGCGAGGGTGTCCTGGCGACGGCACCGGCCTGTCGCCGGCGGGTCGCCCGACGGCTCGCGGAGACGGCGACGACCACCGTCGCCGTCACACAGGCGGGGCTCGTCCGCACGTACACCGGGCGTGGTGCGGCGACACTCCGTGCGGCCGGCCGGTTCCACGACCGGGTGTCCGACCGGGACCGACAGCTCGCCGAGCGTGCACTGGGTGACCCAATCGGCGCGGCACGGGCCGCAATCGGTCGGGCTGGGCCGGTCGCCAGCGCGGCCGCGACGACCGGGCTGTCGGCGTGTGTGAGCCACGACCACTCGGTCGACTACGAGCAGTTGTTCCGCCCGACGGTGGCACCGGTCGGCTCGCTGGGTCGTGTCACTCCCGCAGATCCACCCGACGACCCCGACGACGAGTGGGAACTCGACACCGGCGGTGTCGCGCGCCGGACGGCACGGACGGGTGGGTTCGACCAACTTCACCTGACGCCGGCGTCGACAACACTCGACGCCGCGGCACGCCGAACGCTCGCGGCGGCGCGTGAAGGGCTGGCGACCGGGACGACCGTCGATCAGTCGCCCGAGCGTGCCGTCGCGTCGGCCGTTCGTGGGGCCGCGACGGAGTCGACACCGACGGAACGACTCACCACCCTCCTCCGCCGCCACACCCGCGGGCTGGGGTTGCTGGCAGACCTGCTCGTCGTCCCGGGCGTCAGTGACATCTGGCTCACTGCACCGGTGTCGGAGACGCCCGTTCGGGTCGGCGTCGACGGCCGGTCGGCAGAGACGAACGTCCGGCTGTCGGCGGCTGACACCCGGACACTCGCCTCGCGGGTGCGGGCCGCCGGCGGCGGGCTCTCGCGGGCACAGCCGACGGCAGACGCCACGCTCGACGGGGTCCGTGTCGCTGCCGTCGACGAACCGGCCAGCGACGGGCCGGCGTTCGCACTCAGACGGGACCACGCGAGTGAGCCGTGGACACTCCCCCGGCTCGTCGCGGCCGGAACCATGCCGACACGCGCGGCCGCACTGTTGTCGTTGGCCGTCGAGCGTGGCGGTGCCGGTCTCGTCGCCGGCCCACGCGGCGCGGGAAAAACGACCACACTCGGGGCGTTGCTGTGGGCGCTCCCGCCGACTGTCCGAACCGTCGTGATCGAAGACACCCCGGAGCTGCCGGTCGCGGCGCTCCAGAGCCGGGACCGAGACGTACAGCGTCTCCACGCCGAGAGCGGGGCAGATGCGACGTTCACCCCGACGGACGCAGTGCGGACGGCACTCCGATTAGGTGACGGTGCGCTCGTCGTCGGCGAGGTCCGGGGGACGGAGGCGGCGGCGTTGTACGAGGCGATGCGGGTCGGTGCGGCCGCCGACGCCGTCCTCGGGACGATCCACGGGACGGACGCCGCTGGCGTCCGTGAACGGGTCGTCGCGGATCTGGGTGTCGCCCCGTCGGCGTTCGCCGCGACGGAGTTCGTCGTCTCGTTGGCGCCGGACCACCGACTCGCCACACTCGAAGAAGTGCGGTCGGGCGGCGGCGGGGACGACTGTGACGTTCGGTTCCGGACGTTGTTCGACCGCGACGGTGCGACCGGTGTCGTGCGGCGAGGGGACAGCCGGCTGTTGTCGTCGCTGACTGACCCCGACGAGTCGTATGCAGAGACGCTCGACGCGCTCGCGGCCCGGACGGAGCGTCTCGACCGGCTCGTCG
>ERZ1034488.299-NODE-299-length-12005-cov-39.526444_pt1 | contig 12005 bp, 10 predicted proteins | sample MGYA00520646_ERZ1034488 | MGnify/ENA primary metagenome ERZ1034488 (study PRJEB33760, sample SAMEA4777686) | hypersaline lake metagenome | biome: hypersaline environment; feature: brines | place: Spain | collected 2012-08 | depth 0 m ...
GAGACCGACGTTGCAGCAGCGGAGATGATTAAGTATGGAAACAACGCATTTCTTGCGAGTAAAGTCAGTCTGATCAATGATCTTGGAAACGTGTGCAAGGAATTCGGTGTTGACGCATATGAGGTCGCAGATGCAATTGGACTTGATGATCGGATTGGGGCACAATTCCTACGAAGCGGGGTTGGCTTTGGTGGAAGTTGCTTTCCAAAAGATACGAATGCTATCATCGCCGCGGCACAGGAACGCGGATATAATCCACCGATGCTCAATGCCACTCTCAGTGTGAATAATATCCAGCCTGAACGCCTACTCGAATTGCTTGCAAAACACACAGAGATCACTGATAATCGAATTGCCGTGCTTGGTCTTGCATTCAAACCTGGAACGGATGATATTCGTCATACCCGCGCTGCACCAGTCATTGATCGACTTCGCGAACACGGTGCGGATGTGGTTGCTTATGATCCGGTTGCAACCGAAAACATGCGTGAGTACTATCCTGATATTACCTACACTGAGACTGCTGCAGACGCACTTGCTGATGCACATGGAGCCGTTGTTGTCACCGGTTGGGATGAATTCGCGGCGCTTGATACAGAATTTGACACGATGGTGGATCCAGTCGTTATCGATGGTCGACGAATCATTGACCGTCGCGATGGAATCACATATGAAGGACTGACGTGGTGACTGAATCTTAAATATATACTTCCATACTTCACGTCATATTCTGGTATTCATCATGTACTGCTCACACGAAGATAATCTGGATTCAACGTATGAAAATACAAAACAAAAAACGGAAACGAAAACACGGAATGCCTGCCTATCAGACTCAATTGCATGGTGAATGACTCAGACGAGTCCTCGCTCATGCCATCGTGGCTCGTCGTTTATATTAAAGGAATCTGTATGGGAGCAGCAGATGCAGTCCCAGGTGTCTCTGGGGGGACAATCGCACTCATTGTTGGGATCTATGAACGGCTGATCACTGCTGTCACTGCTATTACACCACGCCGGATACGAGCTATTCTCTCAGCCCCTCATCCACACTACCGCGAAAGCGCACTCGCTGCTCTTCGCACAATCGATATTTGGTTTCTCGTTGCACTCGGTGCAGGGATTCTTTCAGCGATTATTACAATCACACGTATTGTTCATGCCGGCATCGTCTCATACCCGGCAATAACGTTCGGATTCTTTTTTGGACTTATCGCCGCCTCTGCATGGGTTCTCCGACAACCACTCACTATCGATACGCCTGGTCGGATTGTGGCGGCAGCAGGAGGGTTTCTTGTTGCGTTCATTGTCTCCGGGCAGGCTGCCACAGCACTCGGTCAAAGCCTCCCTGTGACGATACTCGCCGGTGCAGTCGCAGTCAGTGCAATGATTCTGCCCGGGATTTCGGGATCACTCTTACTCGTTATCCTTGGACAGTACGAGTATATGACAGGGACACTCTCGATGTTTGTTGATGCTAGCGTCGCAGTACTTACTGGTGGATCATTCACCCCACTTATAGAGACCGGGACAGTCGTCGTTGCGTTCGTCTCCGGGGCTGTGTTTGGATTATTCAGTATCGCGCATGCCGTTCGATGGGCGCTTGAGCGATATTATGAGGCGACATTTGCGTTTCTTGTTGCACTCATTGTTGGTGCACTTCGCGCACCAGTTGTTCGAGTCGGGACACGACTGAGTTCGGATGCCGGGACTGGCTGGACGCCGTCAACAATTGCTCTCTTCATCACCGCTGCGCTTGTCGGAGTATTTATTATCATTTTCTTAGAGCGCGCTGCTGGCATCGGTGACGTTGATATGAGAATCTAATATAATCTAATCTGTTTCTGAACTCACCGTTAAATAACGATACCTGCGAAACTCAATACAAAAATTATGCTATGAGATCTCACGCGCAACTATCCTAGGTGACAGATCTAAACAGAGCAATAGCAGTGACGATACCAGTAGCTGAAGAATACAATCGTTCGTGTAGAAGGAATCCGGACCGGATTGTGGCAGGCACTCGCCGACTGATGATGTTCGATGCTGGCTGACAGATAATAGCCGGTCCGGGATTGTAAGCTATATTATGACAGTAGTCGACGAGGTATGATGGATATCGTGACGGCGTCATATCTCTCATGGATAGCCGTCGAATAGTAATACTGTCTTGTAATCACTCCCGTGTAACGGCGATATTTTGCACTGCGGTACTTCCACATGTCTGACAGTGACCATCAGCGCTAGTGAAGCGAGCTCCGCAGGATCGACACTCCTGTACCGATGATGTGGTGGCATACGGATCAATTGTCCCGTGATATATCACCATACTCGACACAATTTGATGCTATAATAAGAGTATTTCCCTGATGGAACACAATATGGACTATATCCATATGATTGCCTAATATTCTTGATGAGAGTAAAACATATGAAAGCTATCGACGACTAATATGAATGAATGTCTCAATTCGACTTGCAGCATTGACAGTTGTGAATCCAGCAGCCGTGAATTCTCGGACGGCGTCGGCAAGTTCATATCGCTCTGATCGTGGCGGACCGGATTCACCAGTCCCAGTTTTTGACCAATCGACAGTAACAACGCGCCCCCCAGGACGAATAACGCGAGCCAACTCAGAAAGTGCGTCAGGTCCAGCGAACTCATGATATGTCATTGTCGAGAACGCAGCATCGAGTTCATTCGACTCAAATGGAAGTGACGATGCCTCAGCGGTGACAAAAGAGATATTCTCTGGATGCCCCTTGGTACGGTATTTATCATGCATTGCCGATTGCACATCAACAGCATAGACCAACTCTGCACATGGGGCAACCGCATCGGTGTAGAATCCAGTCCCACTCCCAATATCGGCGATTACTGCGTCAGTATCAGTTGTTGGACCGACATCAAGCGCAGCAAGTAATTCTTCTCGTGAGCAGTATTCATATCGCTCTGGGTCCTCAAGCGCGTCTGCTCGTTCAACATCAAAGGTGTGATGTCCCATGTAACAGTCTTGTGCGGTATGCGGAAAACACTGCTGTATTAGTATATCACTCTTGATTCTGAGTGTCTATTCCATATCTAACATTCGCCTGAAAGCCCAATACACATAATCTAAAATTCATAATTATCGATGTATATATACATTATCACAAATGAGTAATCTACTCAATTCACCCGCACTGACTTCGAAGCGTTCTATTTTCACTTCATCACCAACCAGAAATGTCGTACGGTAAGTTTATATTAGACAGTCTATATAGTACGATTTGAACTGTCGGTACACGACACCGTATGACATACCGTCTGATAATTTCGGGCACTGTCGAATAAGGACGGACATTCATCACCTACATCTTCAGCCACATCATGAGAGTTATGACCTCACCTATCGATACTCCGGATGAGCGAGTCTGTGAACGCTGCGGTCGAATCGAGCATTGGAATGATGACGCGATTACATGGAACGTCGCTGAACAGGATGAGAATCCTGCTATTGGAAGCGTCTACTGTATTCATGAATGGGATATTAATGGAGCGTTTGTCCCTGTCTCGGATGTAGATGGAGACGTAGACGTAGACGCGAAAGCCTAACCAGATATTGTAAATAGTATATATTTTGATGGTCTAAGTATATATTCATCACGCAATCGATATACAATCACTATAATTGATATATTCGTGATTATCAGTTTATTTTATAATTTCCTACGACGTCTCACTACTCTCAATCCGATCAAGGACTGATGCGGTCCCATCAAAGTATGAGTTCTCCAGTACTTCATCAGCAGCCCGCTGAGCGGCGTCATCGGCATTTTTCACGGCGTATGACCGACCAGCAACCGCAAATGTCGAGACATCATTTTCGCTGTCACCAATAGCAACAAATGAGTCAGGATCAAGCTCCAATGTCTCACAAACGGCTTTGAGTCCATCGCCCTTCTCGACGCCTGGTGTTTTGAGATGATATGCATAGCCTGTATCGATGACTGTCAGATCAAACTCTGCGGCAACCTCACGAAGCAATTCTTCATCGGCTGAGAGATCAACAGCAATCTCGGTCTCACGCCATTTATTCACATCATCAAAGCCACCCCATCCAAGATCACCACCACGTTCCTCAAACACACTAGCGGCTGCCTGCGCTCGTTCACTATCCCCTTGATATGAGACCGTCTCATCAGCAAGAACGACACCACCATTCTCCGCAATCACCGTCTGCTCAATCCCAAGAAAATGACAAAGAGCCACTGGAAAGGGGAACGACTTGCCAGTCGCAAGAACAATCGGTGCATCCCACGACTGGAGATATACTGGAACACGTGGGTCTAATCGCCCTGGTGCATCGGTGAGTGTCCCATCGATATCAAGCACAAGTGGCGGAACTGTCGCGTCCGCGTCAGTATACATATACTGTCGAAAAGAGTCTCATCAACAAAGAAACACCGCTTGAGTACCATTCAGCGATATCTCTAAATCAATTAACGATACTGACGATCTCAATGATTCACATACTAAAATGAACATCCTGTGAATCAATTCGTTGACTCAGATGTATACCCGAATCTTTCCTTAGTCTGCGGCGGATTCTGCAGGCGTGGCTGTAGTCACAATATCTCGATCAGTCGGATTGACTGCATCAAATTCATCGATTAGTGCATCAAGTTGTGCTGGGTCATCCGAAGCATGTAATGACCGCTCATCGGTTTCACACGATGCATCAACACCAAGTCTCGCACAGATTTGATCGCTTGCTGCCTCTGCCATCTGTCGATATGTGGTGAGTTTCCCACCAACAACTGAAATAAGATTTGCCGGTTCGTTGCGTTCAGCATGATTGATGACAAAGAAGCCACGTGAGATACCACGACCATCATCGCGCTCATCTTCATCAGGCTCGTACAGTGGGCGAACACCCCACCAGGTTCGGACTTCTGGAGCGTCTGTAATATCCGGGATCAATTCCGCACATTCATCAACAGATCGCTCGACCTCCCAGTCAGCTTCCTCATAATCATCTGGATCTTCAACTGCAACGCTTGTTGTCCCAAGTACGACTTCACCATCATGTGGGACGATAATATCACCATCATCAGGGTCACGACATCGATTCAAAACTGGGTCAAGCCCATCATATTCAACTGAGATCATCACTCCACGCGTTGGTTGCATTGAGACATCGACACCAAGATCCTCACCCATTACCTCTGCCCACGCACCGGTAGCGTTGACAATTTGTGTTGCTTCAACGGTATCGTTAATCTCACCTCCGACGTGTAATTCTGTGATTTCTCCATTAGCAGTCGTGACCGACTCAACAGGGGTATGTGTATGAATTGATGCACCGTGTTCACGAGCGTCCGCAGCATTGGCAACAACAAGTCGTGATGGATAGATCACCCCATCAGGGACGGTAAATGCCCGTTCAACATCCTCAGTTAGCCCGGGAACGCGTTCGTGTGCCTCCTCAGCACTAATTGTTTCAGTCGGAATATCAAGTTCATTACAGGCTTCGAGTTTTTCCTCGAAGTATGCAGGATCATCTGACTCAAGTTGAACGAATAATCCTCCAGTCTCACGAATACATCCCTCAGCGATATCCCTAAGAATTCGACTTTCGCGGATGCATTCCTCAGCACCAATTGGGTCAGACTCTGCGTATCGACCACCACTATGTAACAATCCATGTGAGCGCCCGGAGGTGCCTCCGCCAAGTCCACCACGCTCAAAGAGTGATACATCAACGCCACGAAGTGCGAGATCACGAGCAATTCCAGCACCAGTCGCTCCGCCGCCGATTATTGCAACATCTGTTTGGATCGTCATACTTGGCAATAGGTCCCACTGGAAATACAATTAACGATTATGTTATCCAATCTCTCGTCATATATCGATTCACCCGCGAAGTATGAATGCAATATTCTGTATTATGATTGCGTTTGCCCATGACATCACGATTGTCTTAACATAAAATAGTTGATATTAAATAATATACGAGAGCTCTCCACAAGCGGTGCACGTGAAATAAGATACACATGTCTTACATTAGCAATGGTCGCTGAGATGAGCAGCCCGTCGACCTGCCACAGAGTCGGGAGACACGGGATGAGCCTCTTCAATCCTCAATCAAGAGTGTTCAGACAACCAATAATTTCGATCATGGATTATTACCATTCGTAATATGATACTGACACTGATACTGATACTGATATTGTTCTATCAATTCAATTGATCTTTGAGTACTCACGAGCATCCTCAGCCGCGGCGATAACAGATTCGACGGTTGCCTTCGAGGAGGATGCCTCGACAGTTGCATTGAGCGCTCCCTCGAGCACGGGTGCGTCCGCAATATGGACTGTATTATCTATTGTAACCATCTCGATTGCTAACTCAGCATTCATGACTGCGCTGCCAAGATCAACAAGAAGAACAACGTCGTCTATTTCACCCTGAGTTGGATTGTCATCTGCAGTTTTGTTCTCGTCTGAGCGATGATCATCATTTACACCTGCAGCCTCGGTGATTGCCTCAGCAATCGCATTTGGGTCTGTCCCGATTCCTCCATCAACATCACCACCGGCAACGACGAGGCGAGTATCACTACTCCCCATCTCGACAGCGATGTCGCGGATTCCCTTCGCTGCGCGCGGACTATGTGATATAACAACAACTCCGACCATTATGTCTGTTCGGCGTCAGTCGCTTCAGCATCATCTGCACTTTCATCTGTTTCTGAGACGTTCTCAGCAACTGCTTCAACCGCAGTCTCGCCCTCAAGATGTGTTTCAGCGACGGCGAGTAGTTCCTCAAGAATGTATAGTGTACTGGTTGCCCCAGGGTCTTGATGACCGACAGAGCGCCATCCAAGAAATGATGCACGCCCTTTCATTGCCTTCAGTGGCACAGTGTATTCAACACCTCGCTCGGCTGCATCAACTGCTTTGGCGAGTGCAGTCAGTGGTGGTAACTCATCCTCTTCAATCGATTTCTTATATGTGTGGACTGCAGGAGTGAGCGTATCGACCATCGTCTTATCGCCAACCGTTGCATCCCCCCGGTCTTTCACTTTTGCAAGATATGCCTCCGCAAATGCAACAGATGACTCAGCCGTAATCCCGTCGGTAAGCTCTTGACTTGCTGTCAGAAGTGTTCCCCCGTACAATGGACCTGAGGCTCCACCGACGTTACTGATGAGCGTTGTTCCGACCTCTTTCACAATCGCATCAATCGGCTCATCCTCTATCTCTTCAAGTTCCTCACGGACTGAACTAAACCCTCGTGTAAGATTCGCACCGTGATCAGCATCCCCAATTGCTGAGTCTAGCTCAGTGAGGTGATCTTGTTCGGATTCAATACGGTCTGCAACCGCGTTTATTGCCTCAAGAACAACTGGTCGCTGTCGTTCATGAATATCCTCACTCATCATCGCCAGCCCGTGTCAGTGCTGGTGTGTCAGCGGGCGCAGCAAACAACTCTTTGAGTTCATCATCAACCGTGCAAACGGTAACAGAGCACCCACGCATGTCGAGTGATGTCATATAATCGCCAACCATCGTTTCCCACGTATCAAGCTCATGCGCTTCAAGCGTCGACTGGACGGCATTGTTCACAATGAATAACTCCGATAGTGGGGTCCCGCCCATCCCATTGACAATCACCGCAACCTCTGTGCCAGCCGCAGGATCAAGATCGTCAAGCACGTTCTCTGTGAGATGTGTCCCTACCTCTTCAGCACTGAGTTGATCAGTTCGCTCTGTCCCAGGTTCACCATGAATTCCAATCCCAAGTTCAATCTCATCCTCACCAAGATCAAATGTCTCCTCACCTTTTGCCGGGGTCACACAGGACGTAAGCGCCATACCCATTGTCCCAACATTATCAATTACCTTCTCACCGACGGCAGCGACCTCTTCAAGTGACCCTCCTGCGGCTGCCTTTGCCCCAACAGCCTTGTGGACGAATATTGTTCCACACACTCCTCGTCTCCCACTTGTATAGAGTGAGTCCTCGACGGCAACATCATCATCGACGACAATCTGTTCGACGGTGACGTCCTCAATTTCAGCCATCTCAGCGGCTGTATCGAAATTCATCACATCGCCCTCATAATTCTTGACGACGCAGAGAACACCCTCACCTGTATCACAGGCTTGTGCTAATGTATCCAATTCATCAGCGGTTGGTGAGGTAAACACTTCCCCGGCTGCTGCTCCATCAAGCATTCCATCGCCAATGTATCCTGCATGAGTCGGCTCATGACCACTTCCTCCACCGGTCACAATCCCGACTTTGCCATCAATCAGGCTATCTCGTGTTAGCACCTTTGTATCATCAACGCGGGTCAATCTTTCAGGATATGCTGAGACCATCCCATCAAGCATCTCATCGACATAATTATCAGGGTCATTAATGAGCTTCTGCATAACGTATACAACACTACATTGCAGTGTATAAAAACGTTCGCGGGGAATCACTCACTATTTCACTATTTCCCAGATATCGTCTCTCCCAAAATCAAAACCTCAAACCTCAAACCTCAAACCCTGAGATAAATTCAGTCGCCAAACACGCAGGACATTCAACATGAAATAACGTAACTATCGAGCTAGATTACGACTGATCAGATAGCTGTGCTTTGAGCGGGGCAACACCGATTGTTACGGTAACGCCTTCGACATCCCATTCCTCAATGAGTGCTTGTCCGTTCTCACTTGCGCGATCAATATTATCGACAAATGCGTTTGTTCGTGTCTCTGTTGCGACGACGTCGCGTTGTTGGGCAACAAGGTCAGCCACCCGGTCGTCGGCAACATCGACTGCTGTTTGAATTTCGGTATCGACATCAAGTGCCAGTTCCTTTCGCATCTGCTGAATCCGACGGATGACATCCCGTGCATATCCCTCCGCCTCAATCGATTCGGTCAGTGACGTGTCGACATACACTGTTCCACCATCGAAATCCGCAGCCGAAATATACGCTGGTGGCTCAGCATCGAAGGTTATCATCTCATCTGTAATCTCATACTGCTCGCCATCAATTGTCACACCTTCTGTGAGTATCTCGCGTGACCCACCCTCAATAGCGTCCATCACACGCTGTGCGTCCGCTCCGAACTCCGGACCAATGACACTCATCTCCGGTTGTGCACGCTCAATCAGTTCATCAAACTGTGTGACCGTCTCAATCGCTTCTGTGTTGACGCGGTCTGCAAGTAATCCAGATAATGACTCAACTGCATCAGCAATCGAGTCATCCTCGGCTTCGACAATCACCCGTGGGACAGGCCATCGAAGTTTGCGCCCACCTTGTTGGCGTGCGTTTGCCGCTGCTTCCTCAACATCTCTGAGTACCGCCATCTCGGATTCGAGTGTTTCATTCTGCCATTCTGGGTCAACGCTCGGGTATGAAAGTGCGTGTACTGTTGTTTCTGACCCATTCAGGTGTTGATACATCTGCTCTGTGAGATATGGTGCAATCGGTGCAAGCAGCCGAATTGTCTCATCTAACACCGTGCTCAGGGTTGCATACGCCCCACGTTTTGATGCTGAATCCTCATCTGCCCACATCCGCTCACGAATTGCCTTGATATAAAACCGTGAGACGTCATCAGTAATGAATTCGAGAATCGTATTGACGGCGGTGTCAATCTCGTACTCTTCCCATGCAGCTCGTGTTGTTGCTTTGACTGACTGTAATCGTGAAAGCACCCATTCATCAACAATATTCATTGATCCCTCAGACAGGTCAGCCGTAGCAGGATCATATCCATCAAGATCCATGTATGGGAGTGGGAATCGGAAGACATTCCAGAAAATGTTCAATGTCGATTGCATCTCACCAAGCCCATCCCACTCGAATGAGAGATCAACACCCTGTTGATCATGACTTAACAGGTATGCTCGAAGTGGGTCCCGACCAGCACGGTCAATTGCCTCCTCAGGCGTGACAATATTCCCACGCGATTTTGACATTTTCCGACCGTTCTCATCATTCGCGAAGCCATGCATCATCACCTCCTCATATGGTACTTGTCCCGTTGCAGCGGTGCCCATGCCGAGTTGTGACCAAAACCACCCACGTGTCTGATCGTGTGCCTCAACGATGAAATCTGCTGGCCACAATTCATCGTATGCATCTGTCTCACCCGGATAATCGATTGTCCCCCATGATGCAACTGAGGAATCAATCCACACGTCGAAGACGTCCGGAACGCGCTCATATCTGGTCCCGTTCTCGGTGATTGTCAGCGGATCAACTGCTGGTCGATGAAGATCAATCTCTGCAGGATTAACATCTTGATCTGCACGTTCGGCTAATTCCTCACGAGTCCCGATAACAATCCAATCATCTGACGTGCTGTTATCCCCAGTATCAGTATCGTCGACAGACTCCCAGATAGGCAATGGAATCCCCCAATATCGTTGTCGAGAGACATTCCAATCTGGGGCGTCTGCGACGAAATCACGGAAGCGATTATCCCGTGCCCATTGTGGATACCACTCTGAGTCGTTGATATTATCGAGTAATTCGTCTTTGATATCGGTAACTGTAATGAACCACTGATCAGTCGCAAGGAAGATAATGTCTGTATCACAGCGCCAACAGTGTCCGTAGCGATGTTCATGCGTTCCCGATGATAATAACACACCTTCCTCATCGAGATCATCAATAATTTCATCATTTGCATCGCGAACGAACGTCCCAGTGTACTGACCGGCTGCCTCGGTGAACTCACCACGCCCATCAACCGGCACGAACGTTTCAAGATCGAGTTCCTGCCCACGTGCGAAGTCCTCTTGTCCATGCCCTGGTGCAGAGTGAACGAGTCCTGTGCGGTCAGCCTCAACATACTCGGCTGTATATACCTCGCCAGCACCCGCAAAATCAGCGTATGTCTGGACTTGATCTGCGAGCGGGTGGTCATATTCCCAGCCCGTGAGTTCATCACCGCTATATTCCTCGACGACAGTGTAATCGTCATATCGACCCTGCTTTAGCACATCCTCAACGCAGGATTCAGCAATGTAGAGTACCTCTGAATCATCACCTTGTTCTGCACGAACAGCCTGATATGTTAGATCTTTATCGACTGCGACAAATGTATTTGCTGGAATCGTCCATGGTGTTGTCGTCCAGATAACAAGACTTCCCTCTTTATTCGAGAGTGGGAATCGAACATAAATCGATGGGGAGGTAATCTCATCATATTCAACTTCATTTGCTGCAATCGCAGTTTGACATCGCGGACAATAACTCACAGAGCGTTTGCCACGCTCAACCAGTCCCCGGTCATCGACCTGTTGAAACGCCCACCATGCTGCTTCCATATACTCTGGTGAGAGTGTTTCATATGGATTATCCCAATCCATCCAGACACCAATCGACTGGAAGTCCTCGTCCATTGCTTTGCGATTATCAACAGCAAAGCGCTTGCACTCCTCAATAAAGGACTCCATCCCGTATTCTTCGATATCTCGCTTGGTCTCAAAGCCAAGTTCCTCCTCAACCTTGACTTCAATCGGGAGTCCATGCATATCATAGCCTGGTCGGTCAGTAACATGATGTCCGGTCATCCGTTTATATCGGATAATCGCATCTTTGAGCGTCTTATTCCAGGCTGTTCCCAGATGCATCTGCCCAGATGTATATGGCGGACCATCAACAAAGAAGAAGGACGGATCATCAGCGTGTGCTTCTTTCGTCGCTTCATATGCGTTTGTGTCGTCCCAGTACGTCTCAATAGCGGTCTCGACATCCGCCGGTGTGTACTGGTCGTCGACTTCGTCCATACAAAATGATGCTGACGGACGTATATCAGTTCTCTGTAATTCGACGCCCGCATGAACACATACGACCGCTTTTTTTGATGAACCCTCTCGTTAATTTTGGCTGAGTGATATATTCTCACCAACGTGATTGATATTGGTGATTGGAGTCTGAAAGGATATGGCCCGTACTCAGAAATACGGATTATCCTCGAATGAGGCCTCACTCGATATCTAC
>ERZ1034488.311-NODE-311-length-11567-cov-3.571925_pt1 | contig 11567 bp, 9 predicted proteins | sample MGYA00520646_ERZ1034488 | MGnify/ENA primary metagenome ERZ1034488 (study PRJEB33760, sample SAMEA4777686) | hypersaline lake metagenome | biome: hypersaline environment; feature: brines | place: Spain | collected 2012-08 | depth 0 m ...
GAGTTGCTGTTTGAAGAGGGCGTCGCGGCGTTCGAGCGGGGCCGGTACGACATGGCCTTCGAGCGCTTCCAGCTTGTCACCGAGTATGCACTCAACCGAAAGACCACCGCCGCGCTCCTGATGAGCGGGAAGGCGCTCATGCAACTGCGGCGCTACGCGGAGGCGGCCGACCGGCTGCGCACCCTTTTGAACCGCTACCCGGAAACGAGCTATCGGTCGCAGGCCGAGGCCTTGCTAGAACGAGCCCGCCGGCGTGAAAAACGCAGCGAACAGACGCGCGATACCCTTCGGATCGGGGTAACGCTTCCGATGAGCGACACGCAGGTGTCGTTGTCGCAGGCGCTGTTTAACGGACTCCGCCTCGCCGTCGACGAGCACAACGGCCTTCGCCGCCGGTACGTGCAGCCCCGTGGCCTCGCCGCAGCCGCCGACACCTTCGAGGTGTACGACACGGCCGACGTGCACAGCGACAGCCTCGCCGCGGCCGACGGCCGCACCACAGTGGCGGCCCCCACCGATACCGTCCGCGTCGACTCGCTCCGAATCGTGACGGAGCAGATCCGGCGGCCCCGGCGAGCGGCCAAGATGTTTTTCCGGCAGACGGGCCCGAAGCCGAAAAGCGCCCAGGCGGCGGTGGACTCGCTCGTGCGCCTCGACAACGTCGACGTGATTGTGGGCCCGATTCGAAGCGCGGCGGCGCGGCCGGCGGGCACGCGGGCCGAGCAGGCCGGCGTGCCGCTCATGGCCCCCATCGCCACGGCCCCAAGCGTCTCGGCGGGGCGCACCTACGTTTTCCAGGCCAACCCCACCATCCCCGACCGCGGACGCATCATGGCGCGGGTGGCGAAAAACGGCCTCCTTCTCAACCGCGTGGGCATCGTGTACGAGCAGGGAAGCCGTCTGAGTGCCCGCATGGCGGAAGGGTTCCGGGCGGAGGCGCGCCGTCAAGGCCTGGAGGTGCCCCTCACAATTCCCCTCTCGGGGGGGCGCGAGTGGTCGCGGCTGCCCACGCTCATCGACGAGGATTCGACGCTGACCGACTCGCTTCTGGCACGGCCCGAGGCCCTGTATCTTCCCGTGTCGGGGCGGGGGGCCGCTGGGAAAATTCAGGGGGCTCTCACGGGCATGCGGCAGGCGCTTCCTGGGGTGCGTGTGCTGGGCAACGCCGAGTGGCACAACCTCCCGTTCACGGAGGCGGCCAGTGCCGCCACGGCCACGTACACGAATGGCTTCCACGTGCAAACGAACCGGCCCGCCGTGCAGCGCTTCGTTCGCCGATACCGGCTCCTTACCGGCACCACGCCCGACGAGTTGTCGACCGACGGCCGGCGCCTGGCCTACACGGGATACGACGTGGCACACTTCCTGCTGACGGTTGCCGGCGCGTCCGGGGGCCTCTCTCCGCGGTCGCTCCGGACGGCCCCGGTGCACGAGGGACTGGGGATGCGAATCGGGTTTGAGGGGAAAAACGCCAACCAGTCCATGTTCATCCATCGCTACCGCAATCAGCAGATTGAGCTGCTGCGATGACCGCGAAGAGGGCCGGCCCCTTCGGGCTACGCCGCGATCCATCAGGGCTTAAAAGCCGACAGAGGAACAGGCACTCCCCCCTGCCGTTTCGACCCCGCGTTGTACCGTCCGTACCCTACGACGTCTAAGCGAGCGCTCCCTGTCCGTACTGGAGCGGATTCCACTGGCTGTGTCTCGGTTCTGGCCCCCTTTCATGCGAACCTCGGTTCTCGTCCCCGTTCTGCTTGTTGTGCTTGCCGGGGCCCTGATTGGCTGTTCAGGCAGCGGCCGCCTCACGTACAGAGGGCCCCAGGACGCCTACCAGAAAGGCGTGGCTCAGATGGAGGAGGAAGACTACCAGGAGGCCATTCGCCTCTTTCGGGCCGTCTTTGAGTATGGGCGCGGCAACCAGTGGGCGCCCGATGCGCGGTTCAAGCTGGCCATGGCCCAACGCAAGCTGGGCAAGCACCTGGTCGCCGCCAACGAGTTCAAGCGCTTTACGCAGCTGTACCGCAACGACGAGATGCTGCCCCGGGCTGAGTTTGAGCGGGCCAACTCCTACTACCTCCGCTCCCCGATGTACCGGCTGGGGCAGTCGGACTCGCGGCAGGCCATCTCGCTCTTCCGTCTCTTCACCGACCGGTACCCCGACCACGAGCTTGTGCCGGAGGCGAAGGAGAAAATCAACGAGCTCCGGGCCAAGCTTGCCCACAAGAAGTACGCCGCGGGCCAGCTCTACGAGCGGCGAGACATGTGGGAGGCCGCCTCCACCGTGTACGAAGATACCTTCGACCGCTACCCCGATACTCCCTGGGCCGACGAGGCGCTGCTCGGGGCCGTGCGCACCTACATCCGGTACGCGGACCGCAGCATCCAGAAAAAGCAGGCGGAGCGCTACCAGAAAGCGATTGAGAACTACAACCGCCTGACGCAGCTCTTTCCCGAAAGCAACCTGCTTAGCCGGGCCGAGGACCTGTACAGCGAGGCGCGGCGCAAGCTCGACGACGTGCAGGCCCGCGACCAACAGCAATCGCTTGCGCAGGAGGACACGTCCCGCGGCTCCAACTAAGCGGAGGGGGCCACCCCAGGCCCGAGCTACCATGGACATCGGTCTCTTCGGAGGCTCCTTCAATCCTCCCCACGTCGCCCATCTCGTTGTTGCCGAGGTGGTGCGGGACCAGTTCGATCTCGCAGAGGTGTGGTGGATTCCGAACGCCACCCCGCCGCACAAGCCCAACAGTGAACTGGCGGCCGTGAATCACCGGCTCGCCATGACCCGGCGCGTTGCGGGGCCCAACCCGAACTTCCGCGTGTGCGACCTGGAGGTGCAGCGAGAAGGCGTTTCGTACACCGTGGACACCCTCCGGGTGCTGCAGAAGCAGCGGCCCGATACGGACTTTGGCCTCATTATCGGAAGCGATAGCCTGGACCATTTTGCCGAGTGGCACCGGCCCGACGAGATTGCCGAGCGGGTGCCGCTCATTGTGTACAAACGTCCGGGGGCGATCGAGGCGGTTGCCGATCCCCGATTCGCAAACCAGGTGCGCTACGTGGCCGCCCCGGTCATGGAAGTATCGGGGACGGAGGTGCGGGCACGGCGCCGGGCCGGACGCTCCATCCGCTATCTCGTCCCTGAGGCCGTGCGCACGTACATCGAGGAGCACGATCTCTACCGAAGCGTTGTTTAATAAAGCGCTGCGTAATCGAAGCGTTGCGCAAAGCCGAAGGACCCCGGGAGGGGAGGCTAGGGCACGAAGAGGAGCACCGGCTGGTGCCCGTTGTGTGCTCGCAGAACCTCGCTGTTTGCGTTGCCGTCTCATACGCCCAGGGTCTTCCCTTTGCATACGTCTATTGCACCAAGCCCTTCACGCATCATGGCCGTTACCGAGTCAACAATGCTAGAACTGGGGCACGCGGCCCCTGATTTTTCTTTGCCCGCCGCCAACCCGGCGGTGGATGAGCACGGGAAGGAGCGCCGCTCACTTTCGGACTACGAAGAGGCGGAGGCGCTCGTGGTCGTGTTCATGTGCAACCACTGCCCGTACGTGAAGCACATCGAGGACGCGCTTCTTGAAGTGGCACGTGCCTACCAGGAGCGCGGCGTGCAGTTCATTGGAATTAGCGCGAACGACGCGGAGCGCTACCCGGACGACTCGTTCGAGAGCATGGCCGAGCGGGCAGAGAAGAAAAACTATCCCTTCCCCTACCTTTACGACGAGCCGCAGGACGTGGCTACGGCCTACCGGGCCGCCTGTACGCCCGACTTCTACGTCTTCGATGCAGACCGGGCGCTGGCCTACCGAGGCCGCTTCGACGAGACGCGCCCCGACGGGGCGGACGCCCACGGCGGCGACCTGAAGCACGCGCTCGACGAACTGCTAGAGGCGGGCGAGGTCACCATGGAGCAGCGCCCCTCGATGGGCTGCAACATCAAGTGGAAGCCCGAGCAGGCGCCGGCCCACGCCTCCTGAACGGCGGGCAGACCGGCGCACGGCAGAAGGCGTAGCGCCGGGCCTCCCGGCCTGTCCTGACGGTGTGTCCCTGGCCTGTCCCGACATCACAGCCGCCCTGTCCCCTCAACCGTCACCGTCCATGTTCGACGCACGGGCTTTCCGGACCTGGACGCACGTCATTGCCGGAGCGTGCGGCCTCGCGGTCTTCTTCCTCGGCATTATGGTGATGGCCGAGGAAGTCATCGGGAGCGGGGCGCGCGTGACGCGAGCGGGCCTCACGATGAGCGCCGCGGCGTTCCTGGGGTACGTGGGGGTGGCCTGGCTCATCCGTGTTGAAGACGCCCGGTCGCCGTAGCCCGACGGTTGCAGCCCCAGAGACGAGCGCAGAATCATCGCTCCCCGCTGCTCGTTCGTGCAATCCCGCTTTCCAGAGAACCCCTACCGCACCCCTTCTGGGTAAAAGCGCTTCCAGAGCGACCCGACAAAGGATTCTCTAAGACGTTCTGTACCATTCCGCCCCTTTGCCCAAGACCTTTGAGGTGATACCATGAGCAACGACGTGACTGACACCACCACGCCCGAGGAGGAACGCTCGGCCTTTGAAAAAGCGCAGGACGAGCAGGAGGACGTGGACCCCCGCACAATCCCGCAGGAGTTGGACGGCGAACCGCCGATTGGGGACGACATCCACTATCCGGACTATCCGAAAGAGGACCACGAGACGTGGCGCATTCTCGTGGAGCGCCAGATGGAGCAGCTCCCGGGCCGGGCCTGCAACGCCTACATGAACGGCCAGGAGGCCCTCCAGATTGAGCCCGGGCGGATTCCTGATCTCTCCAACCTCAGCCGGCGGCTCAACGACCAGACCGGCTGGACGGTGGCCAACGTGCCGGGCCTCATCCACGAAAAAGACTTCTTTACGCTGCTGTCGGAACGCAAATTCCCGTCGACCAACTACGTCCGCGGCCGCGACGAGTTGGACTACACGCCGGCTCCGGACTGCTTCCACGACATGTTCGGGCACATGCCAATGCTCACGCAGCCCGACTTTGCGGACTTCTACCAGCTGTTCGGCCAGGCCGCCCTCAACGCAGAAGGCGCCGACCGGCCGCGGCTGGAGCGCTTCCACTGGTTCACGGTGGAGTTTGGCCTGATTCGGGAGCAGGGCGAGAAGCGAATCTTTGGGGCCGGCATTGTCTCGTCGAACGAAGAGGTGACCCACGCCCTCTCCGACGACGTGACGCTGCACTCCTTCGACGCCGAGCACATTGTGGAGAAGGACGACTACGAGGTGTACAACCTCCAAGACGAACTCTTTGTCCTCGACTCTTTCGAGCAACTCGTGGAGGGCTTCCGGGAATGGACGACGAGCCGGGGGCTTCTGTGAGTCGGGGGCTTCTGTAACGTCGCGGAAACCATCTGGGGCGCCGCCGTTCCCATATGTTCGTTCGAGTTCGTGGCCAATCCCTCTGGCAATGTCTATGGAAACGGAAACGCAGGATCGCCTGTCCGCCCGAGTGACAGGGCGCGTGCAGGGCGTTGGGTTCCGGAATTTCACGCAGACGCGTGCGCGGCGGCTCGGCGTGCGCGGATGGGTGCGCAACGAGCCCGACGGATCGGTTCGGCTGGAGGCGGAAGGGCCACGCAAAGCCCTAGAATCCCTCGCGGAGGCCGTCCGGCAGGGCCCGCGTATGGCAGAGGTGCAGGAGGTAGAAGCGGAGTGGACCGACGCGACAGGCGATTTTGCGTCGTTTCGGGTGCGCCGATAGCCAGGCGCCGCGCCCGCACGCGCGAAGATGCAACCACGCAGCCGTGCGGGCTGTCCGTCCGCGCTCGCATCAGCTCGTAGCAGTGGCGCCGAACAGGTTCGTCCTATGAACCACTCCCACAGCTCCGACGGAGAGAACACCGGTGAAGCCCACTCCACCCCGCTTTCTCTTCTCGACCGCGCAACACGACGCCTCGAGACGGCCGGGTGCGCTCCCCCGCGGCGAACGGCAGAGTGGATGCTGGCCGAGGTGCTGGAGGCCAGCCGGGCCTGGCTCTATGCTCACGCAGATCGGTTGGTTGATCCTGACGCGGCGCGGCGATTCGAGGCCATGGTCGAACGCCGGGTGCAGGGCGAACCGCTCCAGCACGTGCTGGGACACACCTCCTTCTACGGGCTCCGGATTCAGGTGTCCTCCGACGTGATGGTGCCGCGTCCCGAGACAGAGACGGTGGTGGAGCGGGCGCTCGACAGCCTCGGCGACGCAGACGCCCCTCGGCTCCTCGACGTGGGCACGGGAAGCGGCTGCATTGCCCTGGCCCTCAAACACGAGCGCCCCAACGCGGCGGTCCACGCCTGCGACGTAAGCCCCGATGCCCTCGCCGTGGCCCGGGCCAATGCCGATGCGCTTGGGCTCGACGTGCAGTTCACGCAGGAAGACGTGCTGGCGGACACCGTGCCGGAGACCCTTCCGTCCTCGCTGGATGTACTGGTCTCCAACCCCCCCTACATTCCCGACGAAGAGGCCGGTGCTCTGCCGCCCGTCGTCCGCGAATACGATCCCGACCTGTCGCTTTTTGCCGGCGAGGACCCGCTGCGGTTCTACCGGGCGCTGCTTCCCTGGGCCTCTGCGTTGTGCCGTCCGGGTGGGGCGGTGGTGTGCGAGGTGCACGCCGAGTACGCCGGGGAAGTCGCCGCTCTGTTCCGTCGGGGGGGGCTGCGTGCGGTGCGCCTCCAGGACGACCTGAGTGGGCGGCCGCGGGTGGTACAAGGGCGGCGTTCGGGGGAGCGCGTTTGAGCAGCGTTTGAGAACGCGTTGTGCTATATGTCGAAAGCATGTATGCCCCTCTTCACACCCCAGAAAGGAGCGACGGGTGTGATTTGTTCTTACGGAGGAAGCCGTCTTCCGGTGCTGCGCACGTGTCTTACACCACGGCACAAGCCGTTCTGAGAGAGCTAGTCGCGAGACGCGGCCGCGGCCGCACCGAAGACGCGCGCCGCCTCCCGGTACATTACCGCGTGGAGATCCGCCGTCTCTTCAGGGGTCTCTGCGTAGCCGCCCGAAAGCAAGAGCACAACCGGCAGATCGCGGGTACGGATCTGCTTCAGCACGTACCGGTCACGGGCGTGGAGGCCCTCCCGCGTCAGCGAGATGCGCCCGAATCGGTCGTCCGTCGCCACGTCGATGCCGCCGAGGTAGAACACCAGATCCGGCTGCGCTGCCTCCAAGGCGCGGGGGAGATGAGCCGTAAGCGTGCTCAGATACGCCTCGTCCCCTGTCCCGTCGTCCAACGGCACGTCGAGCGAAGAAGGCGGCTTCTCGAAAGGGTAGTTCTTGGCCCCGTGCATTGAGAAGGTGAACACGGAGTCGTCTTCGGCGAACACCGCTGCGTTGGCGTTGCCCTGGTGCACGTCCAGGTCGACGATAAGAACGCGCCGGACCCAGCAGGCCGTTTGGAGCACGCGAATGGCCACGGCCACGTCGTTAAGCACACAGAATCCCTCTCCGTGCCCCGGGAACGCGTGGTGCGTGCCCCCCGCGAGGTTGGCGGCGAGCCCGTCGGTGAGCGCCATGAATGCAGCGTTGATGGTGCCCTGCACGGCCAGGCGGGACCGGTAGACGAGCCGCTTGGACCATGGCAGGCCCATCCGCCGCTCTGCGTGGTCGGAGAGGGTGCCCTCGGCAAGGGCGGAGAGGTAACTGGCCGTGTGGACGCGGCGCAGGGCTGCCCAATCGGCCTGGCGTGGAGCCACGACGTCTTCCGGGCCAAGCATCCCGTCCTGGCGGAGCAGGCGGTGCAAGGCCGGAAACTTGGCCATCGGGAAGGGATGTCCCTCAGGCAAGGGAACGTAGTAGCCATCGCAGTAGCTGGCGCGCATTGGTCGACGGAAGCGTCCGAACCGGCTTCATAGAGCGAAAAGTGTGATCCTTGAAACCGAACACACACGCGCTGAGCCTAGGTCCGAATTTTGCGCGCCAAAGGGTGAAAAACGTGCGCGCAAGTACCAATGGGCGACGGCGGTCGTGTTCTGCTCGCCGCAGACTACGGAATGTTGTGTGCGGCATCCGGAACCGGCTGCCCCAGACGATTGTGCGCCGCTACGTTGGTTTCGGGAGCTACGTTCTCGTACGGGTCCGCTGCCGGGGCCGCCGAGCGCGGCGCTGTATCCTGGCCAACGGCGCTCGTGAACGTGCCAACGGCAATGATAATCGCAAACGTGGCAATCGTGGAGGCAAAGGCCTTGAGAGTGGGAGCGTCAAGCACGGCAGAGCAGAAATGTTATAGGGCGGCAGAGGAAGTGGGCCACAGAGTGCTAGTCTTCATTGGATGTATTGTGACCAGCCGCCGGAGAGGTGTCTCCGCCCGGATCTTCGTTATTTGTGTTGTGGTCCGCGTGCTGCTGGATTGTCGAACTCTTCTCGGGAGGCGGAGTCGTACCCGTGAGGCTGTCGCTGCAGCCGCCGAGCAACACCGTTCCAGCGAGGAGAATGACGGTGAAGAAAGAGACGATTGTAGAAGGCATCCGACGTTCCATGGAGCTAAAAGGTTGCTGGTTGTTGGGGTGAGGTTGAATTTCTAACTCACTATGAATAGAAGCATTAATCGCTCCAAACTCTAATGGGCGGAGAAAACGTACTTTTCTTTCACAACTCGTGTAACTTTTACATATTTTGTGGTTAAAACTGTAACCCATGGGCCGAAAAGTACCCAAAGTTCTAGCTCTCCTGCTCATCGCAGGTGCACACACTGTTGTCGGGCAGCCGGATGGGCAGGAGGGGGGAGGAATTCCGTTTCCGAGTCAGCATTACGCCCCGCCGGAGTACCAGCAGTCGCCGCAGAACTGGGACGTTGTTCAGGATGATCGGGGGCTGATCTACGTCGCCAATAACGATGGCGTCCTGCAATACGACGGGGAGCGGTGGCGTCTCATTCCAACGACCACCGGCACATTCGTTCGATCTCTGGCGACGGACAGCCTCGTCTTCGTGGGGGCGAAAGGGGACTTTGGGTACCTGCGTCCCGACTCGCTAGGCGTGCTCCGGTACAGGTCTCTCTACGAACACGTCCCCGAGAAGAAGCGAGACTTCAAGGATGTATGGGGGACGCATGTCCTGGAGGACGGGGTGTATTATCAGTCCAATCGGTATCTCTTCCGGTGGGACGGAACGGAAATAACCTCCTGGTCCAGCGGAACCAAGTTCCACACGTCGTTCGTCGCCGACGGTACACTTTACGTTCGCGAACAGGACAGGGGCCTTCTCCGGATGCGAGACGATTCGCTGGAGGTCGTGCCGGGTGGGGAGACGTTCCGCCAGACGCCGATTTACATGATGGCTCGCCACCCGGACGGGGACCTGCTCGTGGCTACCCAGAACGAAGGGCTTTTGCTGTACGACGGAACGACCTTCCGTCCCTTCGCACCTGAGCTTACCTCCTACTTGCAAGAAAAAAACTTGTATCATGGGCGTCGGCTTCCGGGAGACCGGTACGCACTGGCGACGCTCAAAGGCGGCGTTCTTGTCATTGACGCCGAAGGAGAGGTGGTTCACGCTCTGGACGGCTCATCGTTGCTTCCCGACAAGGTCGTGAACCACGTGTTCGCGGACCGGGAGGGACAGCTCTGGATGGCACTGAATAGCGGAGGAGTGTTTCGGGTCAACCTGAACACCCCGCTGACGCTCCACGATGAAAGTACGGGACTCGAAGGAGCGGTGCGCGGCGTTTATCAGCCCAACGATACGGTATATGTAGCGACGGGAAGCGGGCTGTATGTGCTTAGGGACCGTGGGGAACGGGAGCTTGGGAAGCAGGCTCACTTTGAGCGGCGGGGAAATCTGCCTCTGGTGTGGGATATGATCGCGGTGAACGGGGACCTCCTGGTGGCTACACAGGAAAAAGGCGTTTTCGAGATTGGCGGACGTAATAAACGCAGAGTTGCCGACTGGGCATTTACGTACGATTTTTCAAGTCCGGCAGGGACGGAGATTGTGTATGCGGGAACCCGATCCGGCCTCAAGGGGCTGCGGCAGGGGCAAAATGGATGGACTTCCTTCCCGATCAGTGGGGTCCAGGGGGAAATCCGGTCATTGGCCATTGAGGGGCCCCGGACGTTCTGGATGAGCACGACCGAAGGCACTGTTATCAGGGGCAGACTGTCGAGCGACCGGCGACGGGTCACGTCCACAACACGGTACGGCGCGCAGGAGGGTCTTCCGAAGGGGTCCAAGGGGGTGAGTGTTGTCAACGACCGGGTCACTGTCTGGTCGAAAAGGGGCTTCTTTCGGATTGACAACCCGGAGCAGACCCCGGACGCCTGGCAGTTCGTCCGGAGCGCGTCGCTTCTGCCCGATATTGAGGGGGCAGATGCGCTTCGCGTCAACTCCTTTCAAGTAAACGGCGACACGTTCTGGGTGATCGTGGGCGACCGGGTCTTCAGGGGACACCACAAAGAAGGTGGAGTCTCCGACTGGAAAACAGTCGACTTCTTGAATTTCCCAAAGTCCGAAGACACCCGCCTTTTCGTCGGCCGGGACAGCACGCTTTGGCTTGGGGATCAGCGGCGGCTCTTCCGCTACGCACTGGCACGGCGCGCGTTTGTTGAGCCACAAACCGCAAGCTTTTCGGCGCTCGTGCGTCAGGTGACCACGCTCCGCAGGAGACGGGTTGTCTACGGGGGGCATTCCTCCGGACTTGCCGGGGACTCGTCCCTGACCGTGCCGTACGGTCGGGACGTGCGCGTTGACGTGGCGGCGCCGCTTTACGGCCCCGTGGAGGCTCACCAGTATCGATACAAACTCGCTGGTCGCACCGACGCATGGACCGACTGGACGGACAAAGCAAGCCAGCGCTACCGGAATCTCTGGGAGGGAACCTACCGCCTTCGCGTGCAGGCCCGAAACGACCGGGGGCGGATCAGCAAGACCGCTTCCCTGACGCTCAATGTTCTGCCTCCTTGGTACCGCTCCGTATGGGCGTATTTCTTCTACGGCCTTTCCTTCGTCGCCGTTGCTTACGGATACCGTCGGTACTACCAAATCAAGAAGGAGAAGCGGCGTGCCCGGAAGCGAGTGCGGGAGTTGGAGCGGGAGCGTGTGGTGGCCAAGCGGCTCAAGAAGGCCAACGAGCGCCTCCGCGAGGCCAACCGACTGAAAGAGGACTTCCTGGCCACCACCTCCCACGAACTCCGCACGCCGCTTACCAACATCCTGGGCGCCCTTGAGGTGCTGCGAGATACGGTGAACGGCGAGCACACGGAATTTCTGAACATGATTGAGCAGAACGGCCAGCGGCTCAAGCGAACCCTGAACGCTCTTCTGGACCTCTCGATGCTCCGCTCCGGCAACGAGGACGACGTACGCCTCTCCCCCACTGCGCTCGGGCCCTGCGTGCGCCGCGTCGCCTCCGATCTCCAAGAGGACGCCGCGGAAAAAGGGCTTGCCCTGCGCGTGGAGACCCCGGATGCTCCCGTTCGGGCCGACGTGAACGACCAGTATCTTGAGCAGATCCTGCGCAACCTGGTCGAGAACGCCATCAAGTACACGCACGACGGGCACGTGGCGGTCGCGGTGGGGCGGGAGGGCGACCGGGCGTACATAGAGGTAGAGGACACCGGCA
>ERZ1034488.313-NODE-313-length-11534-cov-3.315881_pt1 | contig 11534 bp, 14 predicted proteins | sample MGYA00520646_ERZ1034488 | MGnify/ENA primary metagenome ERZ1034488 (study PRJEB33760, sample SAMEA4777686) | hypersaline lake metagenome | biome: hypersaline environment; feature: brines | place: Spain | collected 2012-08 | depth 0 m ...
GGAGGGGGAGCGGGAGCGGGAGTGACGGCGCCGCCGCCACCAGCGGGGACGCCGGACCGAGCGACGACGACGGGGCAGAAACCGGTCCCGGCGGCGGCGGGGACGATGACGGTGACGGCGACGGGGTCGACGCCGATACGCGCGGGTCGACCGGCGACGGCCCGCTCGGCGTCCCCGGCTTCGGTGGCGTCGCGGGCGGCCTCCTCGGCGGCGGCACCTCCGGATCGCCGGCCGACATCTCCCCGCCTTTCCCCTTCGGCGCGCTCGTCTTGGCGTTCGTCTTTTTCATCCCGATGAACTTCGTCATTCAGCCCTACGGCAGCACCATCCTGAACGAACGGATCAACCGGCGGGGCGAACTTCTCCTGGTCGCCCCCGTCTCGCCGGCCGCTATCGTCGCCGGGAAGACCGTGCCCTACCTCGCGGCCCTCGTCGGAGTCACGGCCCTCATTGCCCTCGCCATCGGCGGCGGGCCGGTGAGCGTCGCCGCCGTCGCCCCCATCGCGACGCTGTACCTCGCAGCTACCTTCGTCGGCGCCATGTTCGCCCGGTCGTTCAAAGAGCTCACCTTCGTTACCGTCTCCATCTCCGTCTTCCTCACCTCCTACGCCTTCGTCCCCGCCATCTTCACGAACGTCACGCCCATCGCGCTCATCTCGCCGCTGACGCTCGTCGTCCACGACCTGCAGGGGACGGGCGTGACGGCCGCGGAGTACGTCTTCTCGACCGGTCCCTTCTACGTCGGCTCCGCCGTCTGCTTTCTCCTCGGCGTCGGCGTCTACCGCGAAGAGGACATGTTCACCCAGCGCCCCGTCCCGCTGAAGTTCCTCGACGCGCTCAACAGCCGCATCACGCGGGCGAGGTCGGTGGCCGTCCTGAGTGCGCTCTCGATTCCCTTCGTCTTCATCGCCGAACTCCTCGCCATCGCCGTCCTCTTCGTCCTCCCCGTCGAGGTGTCGGTGCCGCTCCTCCTCGTCGCCATCGCGGCCGTGGAGGAGGTGGCGAAGAGCCTCCACGTCTACGCGGGGTTCCGGGGTCCGTTCGCGGACCGGCGAGGGTGGCGGACCGCGCTCGCCCTCGGCGCGCTCTCCGGGCTCGGCTTCTTCCTCGGCGAGAAGTTCACCGCCATCGTCCAGTTCGTCGGCCTCCCGAACCTGACGCTCGGGCGGGCGGCGTTCTCCTCGGCAGGGGTCGCGGCGACACCGGCGCTCGGCGCGCTCCTGCTTCTGGCCCCTCTCGCGCTGCACGCGACCACGACGGCCATCGCGGCGCTCGGGGCGACGCGGGACCGGAACAGCTACCTCGCGTCTCTGGTGCCCGCCGTCGCCGTCCACGCGGCCTACAACCTCACGGTGGTGAGTACCCTTGGTTGATCCGCGCCTATCCATCGCCCGGCGGGAGCTAGCGACGCTGCGGTCGGAGAAAACCATCGTCCTCGCCCTGCTCATCCAACTGTTCATCGCCGCCTTCTCCTCGTTTCTCGTCGTCGGCCTCGTCTCCCTGTACGATCCGGGGAGCGTCGAGGGCTACGAGACGACGGTAGGCGTCACCGGCGACGCCGCCGACGACCTGCTTCGCGTGGTCGACGAGCAGCCGTCGATGGCGGGGGTGGCCTACGATTCGCAGGCCGCAGCGCGCACGGCGTTCCGGAACGGCGAGGTGAGCGCCGTCCTCCTCGCGGACCGGCGCGCGGGGCGGGTGTTCGTGACGGCCACGGTACCCGACGGGTCGGTCCGGACGACGGTGATCGTCGTCCAGTTACGGGACGCGTTATCCACGTTCGAGCGGACGGAGCGGGAACGGCGGTCCGCGACCCTCTCGACGACGCCGCTCGATCTCCCGCCGCGGGTCGGGTCGACGCCCTACTACGGGTTCAGCTACACCGTTCTGTTGCCGCTTCTCTGCTTTCTCCCCGTCTTCATCAGCGGGTCGATGGTCGTCGACTCCGTGACCGAGGAGGTGGATCGGGGGACGCTGGAGCTCCTTCGAGTCGCCCCCGTCTCGACCGTCGACATCGTTGACGGCAAGGTGTGGGCGGCGGCGGCGCTCGCGCCCGCACAGGCCGGACTCTGGCTCGCGCTCCTCGATTTCAACGGGACGACCGTCCGTCATCCGCTCGCGCTCCTCGCGGTGGTGGGCGCACTCGCCCTGTTGGTGGTGACGCTGGGGGCGACCATCGCCGTACTCGCTCCCGACCGGCGCGCGGCACAGTTCCTCTACGCCGTGGGCGTGCTCGTCGCGTTCGGTGGGTCGACGCTGCTCCCGTACAGTCCGGTCAACACCGTCGCGCGCCTCGCCGTCGACAGCGTCGGCGCGACGTACCCTCCGCTCGTCGCCGGCTACGTCGCCCTCGGTATCGCCGCGTATCTCCTGCTCCGGCGGGCGGTGCCGCGGATCGGGTTGGAGAGCTGAACTGATCGACCGCCAGCAGCCGGTTCGCCACGTGGCTACGACGACACCTCGTCGTCGCCCCCGGCCGCACGGGCGCCCGCCTCCATGTCGACGGCGCCGAGGACGATTCGGACGCCGTCCCGGTAAGTCGCGTCGAGGTCGACCGTCCAGCCGTGGGCCTGCGCGATGATCCGCATGGTCGGAAACACCGTCCCCGTCTCCGCGGAGGGGACGGGGGCCGCGTACTCGAAGGCGCGGTCGATCGACCCCTCGGACAGCGGTTCCCCTTCGACCGTGAGCGTGAGCCGCTCGCGCTCGGCGCGAACCACCATCGCATCGTCCCCGTACAGGTCCGCGAACTCGACCGCCTTGGCGAACAGCCGACCCAGCCGTGACCGGTCCGCCAGGATCGTCGCGTCCCCGTCGACGGTGACCGACACCCCCTCCGGCTCGACCGTGCCGACCGCGCCCTCGACGGTCCCCTGCAGGTCGCACTCGTGCATCCGCTCCACGGCTCCTCCGTGCCGGGCCAGCATCGACAGGTCGGTGACGATCCGCTCCATCCGCGCGTGGGCCCGTTCGACACGCCGGCACGCCTCCACCGCCGACGATTCGTCGCGAGCGTGGCCGTCGGCGACGGCTTGGAAGTAGCCGCCCGCGACGGTCAGCGTGTTCCGGAACTCGTGTGTGATGGCCGCGGCCAGGTCGTCGAACTGCTCGTTCTGCCGTTTCAGTTTCCGTCGCTGTCGTTCGACACGCGTCACGTCCGTGCAGATGAGCGCGCGTCCCACCTCGGCGGTCCCGCTGACGAGCGGGCTGGTGTTCAGGAAGTAGTACCGCCGCGAATCGCCGTTCTCGGCGTCGACCTCGACGACGTCCTCGCCGGTCGCCACCGCGTCGGCCAAGTCCGGGCGGACCGTCGAGAGCCGCGCCCCGACGGCGCCGGCGAGCGCCGGAAATCGATCGGTCGCCCGCCGGTTGACGTCCCTGATCCGCGACTCGTCGTCGAGCAGGATGATCACCTCGCCGATGGCGTCGATGACTTGCGTTCGCCAGAACGGCGGCACCGCCACGAAGTCGTCGTCGACGACGTAGAGCGTGCCGATGGCGAAGACGGCCACGCCGAGTGGCTCGTAGTGGAGCGTGAGCAGTCCAGTCGTGCCGAAGCTGAGGACGTAGAAGACGACCGGAAGACCCGTCGCCCCGACCAGCGTGCCGAGCGCGGTCACGTTCAGTTTCGACTCGCTCAACACCTCGTAGAGCAGGTAGAACCCGACCGCCGACAGCGCGTAGGAGAGCGCCGTGACGACCCAGTGTACCGTCCCGAGGTCGATCACCGCGTGCGGAAACGGGACGGCGGTCGTGGAGGTGGTGAAGTACCAGTGATGCAGCGGGTTGGTGAGCTTCAGGCCGACGATGACGAGATAGAGGGCGAGGGCGCTCCGTCGGATCGACGGTTGGCGGTGGTATCTGCGGCCGGTGTACGCCGAACAGAAGTAGAGCCACGCCCCGACGGTCCCCAGCCCCACGACCAGCCCGACGAGGTAGAACCACGCCTGCACGTCCGGTGCGAGCGGGAGGAGCCGGCCGACGTGGCTGGCCGACCACACGCCGGTGAGCGTGAGCAACCCGGCGAGTCCGCGACGGGTGTCGGGATCGGTGAGACGCTGGAGCCGATGGAGACCGGCGAAGCAAGCGACTGCGGCGGCAGTGAAGGCACACAGATAGGCGGCGCGGAGCGACTCCATCGACGGGCGATCCTGAGACTCCCGATGTCATAAATCCCGCGTAGTCGAGCGTCGGGGGGCCGCCACACCCCGAAACACACTCAAGGCCGGCGATGAAGGCACACGTATGGGACTTGGAAGTACGGCGAAGAAGCTCCAGCAGATCGCCGACATGGCCGAGGACGTCTACGCCCGCCTGAACCAGCTCCGCGAGCAGGTCGTCGAGACGCGGAAGACGGTCGACGAGACGAAAGCGCGGGTCGACGAGATGGACCACGAACTGGCCGAACAGCGGGCCATCGTCGAGGCCCTCGCCGAACGCGAGGGGATCGACGTCGACGCCATCACCGCCGAGGTACACGTCGTCGACGCCGAGGCGGCCGCGACCGGGGACGGGGACGGGGACGGGGACACATCGGCGGCCGACGAGTGACGCTCACCCGCGCAGTCGGCCGTGTTCGACCTTGAGACACCGATCCTGAACCGCGGTGACACCGGCATCACGGGCGCGTTCGACCGCCGTATCGTCACGGATTCCCAACTGAAGCCAGAGCCCCCACACGTCCGCCCGCCGTTCGACCCGCTCGATCACCGCGTCGACGATACCGCTTACTTCCTCGCTCGGCCGGAACACGTCCACCAGATCGACGCGCTCGGCCACGTCCGCGAGGCTGGCGGCGGCCTCGCGGCCCAGTACCTCGTCGCGGTGTGGATTGACCGGGATGATCTCGTAGCCGTGGCGCTGGAGATACGCGGGCACGTCGTGGGCGGCCTTCCCGGACGTGCCCGAACAGCCGACGACGGCGATGGTTTCGGCGTCGAGTAGGGACCGGATGTCGGCCTCGGTAGCGTCGGTCATGGACGATGTACTCGGTCCGGAGAGATGAATGACACGCTCGTCGGACGGTCCGCCTCAGCGGTCGGGGAGGTTCGCGGTGGGTTCGCCGTCCTCGTGGGTCTCGATGACGCCGTCGAACAGTTGCTTGAGGGTGTTCATCGTCTTGTCGTCGTGGGCGGTGGAGTCGATGGCGTAGAGTCCGAGGCCGTCGACGCTCTGGACCCGCCCGGTGAAGACGTGCAGGAAGCGGAAGACGGTCTGGAGATCCGAATACATCAGGAGCGTCGACAGCGAGTCCAGAAAGACGCGGTTGCGCTCGATGGCCTGTCGCTCGTAGAACTCCTCCAGCAGTTCGGAGAACTTGATTCCGACCCCGGTCATGTCGACCGGCGAGGACGTGTAGCGGACCTGCGCCTCGTCGCGAGCCTCGCTGACGCCCTGTTGTCGGGTGACGCAGTCGACGACGGCGACGGGCCGGTCGGCGTAGTCGATCCGCTCGTCCAGTTTCTCGAACACGCGTTTGGCGCCGTCGGTGTTGCTGACGACGATCGCCCCCTCGCCGTTTCGAACCCCCGTGGCAAGGATATCGAACGCGAGCCGTTCCTTTCCGGTGAGCGCCGGTCCCGAGAGAAGCAGGTTCGATCCCGGCTCGACCGTGACGTCCAGCGGGGGACCAAGATCATACATCACGAACCCTCGCAGGGACGAACGGATACGGGGGGCCTCCCTGCGAACGGCACGACTCACCGGAGATCATGAGGTAATGAGACCTTATAGTGAGCCGGTAATATTCTTTTTGATTACGCAGAATCGAGGGATAGAGCGCTGATGCTAGGGACCCGACGCGGCAGGGCGGTTACGCCGCCGGGCAAAGCCGCACGGTTTAACACACCACGACACCGACGAGATGACGATGGCAACAGCGCAGCCGACCGTGCTTCTCGTCGACGACGAACGGGACGTCGTCGACGTCTACGCGCTCGCGTTCGCTGGCGACGAGTACACCGTACTGAAGGCATACAGCGGCGAGGAGGCACTCGATCAGGTCGACAGCGCCGACGTCGTCTTGCTCGACCGCCGGATGCCGGGGCTCTCCGGCCAAGACGTCCTCGAAGAGATCAGGACCCGCGGGCTGGACGTTCGGGTGGCGATGGTGACGGCCGTCGATCCCGACTTCGACATCGCCGAGATGGACTTCGACACGTATCTCACCAAACCGGTAGACGACGACGAACTCCGCGCAACCGTCGACGAACTCCTCACGCTCTCGACGTACGACGAACAGATCCGTGAGCGGTTCGCCGTCGCGGAGAAACTGGCGGTGCTGGAGGCCGAGAAGACCGAGCGCGAACTGGCGGCCAGCGACGAGTACGCGCGATTACAGGACCGGGCGGCGGAACTCGACGCTCAGTCCTCGGAGACGGTCGACTCGATGACGGCGGAGACGTTCGAGAAGGCGATGTTCGACCTCGACGCCGGAGCCGGTCCCGAGAAGTGACCTGACGCGGAACGACGCTCAGGCGTACTTCGCGACGACGTTCAGAACCTCGTCGAGTTCGTCGCCGTCGAGCGAGTAGCGGCCGTGGGCGAACACCGACCGAAGTTCGTCACGGTCCTGTGGGAGCAGGTCGGCGATTTTGAACGCGGCCGCCTCGTCGACTTGCTCGAGTTCGAGCAGTTCCTCGGCGAGTTCGCGCGACTCGTCGGCGCCGAGGACGGCGAACGTGTTGACGTGTTCGATGGCGCGGGCGAGTTCGTAACGCATCTCGCGGTCCACGTCGGCGGCCCGCTCGGCTTCGACCTCGGCGAGGAGTTCCTTGACCTCGGAGACGGTGACGTACTCGTCGTCGAGCTTCTCTTTGAATATGGTCATCGCGCGCTACTGCTGGGCCGTGAGGTGCGCCGGACGCGTGATGAGCGTCTTGTCCTTGCCGCCGTCGTTGATCTCGACTTTGAACGCGCGGCCCTGCGTCCCGACGACGGTGCCGGTGTGGCCGTTGAATCGCGGGTGGAATCGACCCTCGGAGACGCTGGGGTCGATCTTGAGGTGAACTTTCTGACCGATGTCGTACTCCTGAATCGCGCGCTGGGGCGGGGAGGCGCCGCGCTCACGAGGGTCGTTCGAGAGCTTGCCGCGCGTCCCCTTCAGCGGACCGTTCGAACTCGGCATTATGTACCTGATTACTCCGGTGGTGATTATAAATGGTGCGTTGTTAGATGCGACCGACGTTCTCGACGGCGACGCTCTCGACGCCGTCGACGCCGCTGAACGACTCCTCGACGGCCTCGGTGCCGCCCGCGTCGTCGGGGACGATCACCGTCGGCAGGAGCGCCACGAGGCCGAACGCGACTTCGTCGCGCTCGAACCCGTTGATCTTCGCGCCCTCGGGGAGCGACGCTTCGAGCCTGTCCTGCAGGTCGTCGAGGTCGATTTCGGGGCTCTGCGGCATGACCTTCATCTTGGCGGCCACCTTGCCCATCGTTACGGCCCCCGGAACCCGCAGTCGGGACACTCGTAGAGGTTGCTCTGCTTGCGGCATTTCGCACAGCGGTAGATCTGCTGGCCGCAGTCCGGACATTTGAACGCGGCGGCGCTCATTCCGGAGATGTTGATCCCACAGGAGACGCACTGGCGCTCCTGTTTTCCTTCCGTCTGGCTCATACCCGTACGAACCCGCCGGCGGGTTTTAATCGTTGTCTTTCGGGTTTCGGCCCGGTCGCCCCACACGGCGACTCTGGCGCCGGGAACGGCCGTCGTCACCCCTACAACACGATGGCCGGAGCGAGCACGGCCATCAGGTGGACCCGACGCACGCCGAGGGCGGGTGGCAGGAGGCCGACGACGGCCGCGAGCGCGAAGACGGCGAGGCCGAGACTCCCGGCGAACAGGTAAGCGAGGCCGGCGAGCAAGCCACCCGTGGCGAGACACACTCGCCCGTAGTCGAGGCGGCCGACCGTCCGAAGGTACGCGTCGCCGACGGAGACGACGAGCGCGAAGCCGACGGCCGCCGCGAGACAGACGGTTCCGAGCAGGACGCCCGCCGACGCGACGGTGTCGGCCCGCTCCATCGCGACCATCACGCCGGTTCGGGGGGTGCCGAGGGCGAGGAGGGCAAAGAGGGCGAACACGGTGTTCGCCGTGCTGGCGCCGCTGGAGGCGACGAGGAAGCCACGCGCACCCGACCGCCCTGGAACGGCGGGGAGGACGAGCACCGTTCCGACGGCGGCGGAGACGCCGGGAAGGTAACCGACGAGCGCCCCCGCCCCGGCGCCGGCCGTCGCCGTCCCGAGGACCGTCCGCCGGTCGAGCGTCACCGTCGGGTCGGCCTGTGGCGGGACGCCACGGCCCGAGAGCGCCTCGATCAGCACCGGCGCACCGAACAGGCCGGCGAAAAGCGGCGCGAGGACGCCGCCCGCTGCGACCGGTCCCGTCGGCTCCAGATCGAGGACGAGCCACCCCAGCCCCGCGGCGACGCCGAGGGTCGCGACGGCGCCGAATCGCCGCCGCCAGGTGGGTTCGGTGCCGACGAGGAACGTGCCGACGGCCGCGAGCAACACCGGCAGGTGGCGCCGGAGCGTCGGATAGACGGTCTCGACGGCGCGGGTTACGGGCACCGCGACGACGAGGGCGACGACGACGGCGAGGCCGCTCCCGAGCGCCGACAGGCGGAGGGCCTCCCGGCCACGACCGTCGAGGACGAGCCGATGGCCGGGCAGGGTGACCGCCGCCGTCGCCGGATCGGGTACGCCTAGCGCGAGCGCCGGCACCACGTCGAGGAAGGTGTGGACGACGCCCGCAGCGAGCATCGCGGCGCCGAGGGCGACGGTGGGGCCGGGCAGTACCGGCACGACCGACGCCAGCAGGAGCGCGAAGTTGTTGGCGTGGAGACCGGGCGTCAGCCCGCTGCAGGTGCCGAGGGCGACGCCGAGGAGGGCGTAGCCGAGCGTCGTGAGACCGACGGTCGGAACGCCGGCCGGCACGGGGAGCATCCCGCGAGGGTGGCCGCCTCCTCACTCTTGAACCCACGCGTCGCTACGCGGTTCGCGCCGTGAAAAATGCGGTTCGTACGGCGTGGAGTAGGCCGTCCTACCCGAAGAGTTCGCCGAGGCCCTCGCCGCTGGCCTCTTCGTCCTCGTCCTCTTCCTCTTCGGCGGCTTCCTCCTCCTCGGCCTCGTCGGCGGCCTCGTCGCCCTCGTCGTCGTCGTCGTCGTCGTCGGCCGCACCGCCGGCAGCGCCGCCCGCAGCGGGCGCGGCGGCGGCCGTGTCGATGGCCTCCTCGATGTCGACGTCCTCGAGGGCGGCGACCAGCGCTTTGACGCGGGACTGCTCCACGTCGACGCCGGCGGCTTCGAGGACCGCGGTCACGTTGTCTTCGTTGATCTCTTCGCCGGTCTCGTTCAGCATGAGTGCTGCGTAAACGTATTCCATTGGTGTTCTCCGTAGTTAACCGAACATCGCCCCGAGGCCCTCGGCGCCGTCGTCACCGTCGTCGTCGTCGTCGGTGTCGGTGTCGGCGTCGGCGTCCGCGTCCTCGTCGGCGGTGTCCGCCTCGTCGTCTTCGTCGCTCGATTCGTCGTCCGCCGCTTCGGTGGCCGCGGGCGCTTCCACGCCGCGCAGTTCCTCCGGAAGCGCCTCGTCGTCGTCGATTTGGGCCGCGAGCGCGCGGACCTGCCCGTCGGCCTTGGCCACGAGGTCCGGCACGAGTTCGGGGTCCTCGATGGCGGCGAAGAGGCCGACCGACTTGGCTTCGCCGACCGCTTTAGCCAAGAGCGTGCCCGCGGTGCGAGCCGTCGGGTAGGCCGCGTTGACCGAGAGGTTGCGCGCGGCCGCCGCGGCCGACTGCACGTCGGCGCGGTACTCGTCGACGTCGATGGCGAGTTCGTCGGGCTCGAACAGGATGCCCTCGGAGTAGACCGAGCGCAGGTCGAGGCCGACTTCCTTCGGCTCGATGCCGAGTTCGCCGAGCACGTTCGCGAGTTCGTCGCTGACCTCCTCGCCGGTTTCGAGCACCGTCGAGTCCGCGGTCACCTTGATCGACCCGTCCATGATGCGGGCTTCCGCGCCCACCTGCTGGAGCTCGCCAACGAACGGGCCGGGGTCGATACCGGTGTCGCCCTCGGGGATCACGATGTCGTTGGGGGCGACTTCGCCCGCGTTGATCGGCGCTGGCGTCTTCGACGCCTCGAGTTGCTGGTAGAGCCCGAACGGGTTGTCGTTGGTCCCGATGAGCGCGACCTGTCCGGAGACGAACTCGGTAAGCCCTCCGAGGCCGTCGCCGACGTCCTCCAGCGCGCGGCGAGTGAGCGTGTTGCGGCTCATCCGCACCTCGGCGCTGCCGTGGAGGTCACGGCGCATGTTCTGGAGCTGTCGGCTCGGGATCCCGGCGACGCCGACGATCCCGACGCTCGCGTAGGACTCGATGAAGTCGACGAGTTCGTCGACCTCCTCCTGTTTCCACTGCGGAATCGTCTCGGTCCGACGGATGCGCTCGCTCTCGCTCATGCCTCTACCTCCACGGACGGTCCCATGGTCGTCTTGACGTAGATAGAGTCGATGTTGAGCGGTCCCTTCTCGAGGGCCGCCTCGAGACGACGGACGATCACGTCGATGTTGTCGGCGATGTCCTCGGCGGACATGTCCTCCGCGCCGACGCGCGTGTGGAACGTTCGCCGATCACGGCTCCGAAGCTGAACCGTGTTCTTCATGCGGTTGACCGTCTCGACGACGTCGTCGTCGGGCTGGAGCGGCGTCGGCATCTTGCCGCGCGGCCCGAGGACGGTCCCCAAGTACCGGCCGATGTCCTGCATCATGGGCGCTTCGGCGACGAAGAAGTCGGTTTCGTCGGCGAGGTCCTTCGCGGCGTCGTCGTCGTCCCCGAGATCTTCGAGTTCGTCGGGGCTGAGGACGTCGTCCGCCACCTCCTCGGCTCGGAGTGCGGTCTCACCGGTTGCAAAGACGACGATCCGCGTCTCCTGGCCGGTGCCGGCCGGCAGGACGACGCTCTCGTCGACGCGATTCGACGGGTCGTTGAGATCTAAGTCGCGCAGATTCACGGCGAGGTCGACCGTCTCGCGGAAGTTCCGCGGCGGGGCCTCGTCGAGTGCGCGATCGACTGCTTCCTCTATTGTATCTGCCATCTTTCACCTCCGTAGTACGCTAAACGCTCCTACGGGTCAGTGAAACAGGCGTGGGCCTGTCTCATCGGAAGGTGGAGGAAGTTGGACTTAAGTCCGTCGAAGCATCGGCGGCGACGCGGCCGAAGACGGGCGTTTTGTGGGATGTAGTGACGGGGGCACCCGTTCAGACCGACGAGGCCGCGGGCGGCCGGCAGACGTGCGCCCCGTCGTCGGACAGCGTCAGCCACACCTCCTCACCCACGGCCGGTGCCTCGTCGGCGAACGCGTCGATGGCGACGTCGTCGACGGCGAACGTTACGCGGTTGGTGGCGTCCTCGCGGATGACCCGTTCGACCGTGGCGCGAACGTCGCCCTCCGGGCCGAATCCGACCGCCTCGGGACGGAGGGCCACCACGTCGTCTCCCGGCACGTCGAGCACCGAGCGGATCGAGGGCGCGTCC
>ERZ1034488.322-NODE-322-length-11344-cov-3.706883_pt1 | contig 11344 bp, 15 predicted proteins | sample MGYA00520646_ERZ1034488 | MGnify/ENA primary metagenome ERZ1034488 (study PRJEB33760, sample SAMEA4777686) | hypersaline lake metagenome | biome: hypersaline environment; feature: brines | place: Spain | collected 2012-08 | depth 0 m ...
AGGATTGAAGGGCAAATGGAAATTACTGGAGAGAACTTCTCAAAGCCTGGTGAGGTCATAACTAAGACTGCATATAAGTGCAAAGAAGAAGTTGAAGAGGAAATACAAGTAGTTGATGAAAGCGCTGTACTTGACATGGAAGCAAGCCATAATGTAGTTGCAAATGCTATAGACGAAACTGTAGATACATTCAGGTCTACCATTCCAGGAGTCAGACCTGAAAGAAGTCAATCTGCTACTTTGTCATTTAGAAAAGAAGGGCTTGTAGAGGTGTTGAAATCACTATTTGATATATTCCTTACTGGAAGTATGGTCGCTGATGTAACTGGAACTATAAACGTTAGTTACCAGTGGAAAGGTTCAATTAAGAACAGAAGCTTTGACGTTGATAGCAGACTCAGGCTTCCAGTTGAATCGGCAAATTACGGCTGGTAACGTCCGATAGTATTTTAACAGTTGAGCACGTTGTACGTGGTGTACAATGGTGAAGCTAGGCTTGGGAGATAGCTACGATAAGACTATAATCCCACAGAAAATCCGTGCATATGCTGATATAACTAAACCTGCATCGTCGTTTGGGGTAATGTTTACTATACCCTTTGCAGCTATAATATATGGAGAGTTATCCCACGGTGGAGGTGTGGCTTTTGCGTTGGATAACTGGACAACTATAATTTATGCATCCGTGACCGCGTTATTGTTGCACGGAGGCTCGCAGGCGCTTAATATGGCAGAAGACGCTTTTATAGATAAGCAGACGGATCACAAGCAAAATCGGCCAATTCCATCAGGGGTCATATCAGAAGAAGAAGCACGGTCTCTTGCATGGATATTTATATTTCTAGGTGTAAGCAGAGCGTTCACAATTACGAACCAATATGGGTTATTTGCTGTTGCACTAGCATTTTTGGGAGTATTTTACAATCTAGATCCAATACGTGCTAAGAAACACCTATGGTTAAACCTAGTATGGCAAGCTGCATCACGAGGTCTATTACTATATCCCGCAGCGTTCGCGGTATGGGGTGAAGGGGGTAGCCGTATCGGGTGGGGAATGGGCATAGTAGCGTTCTTCCTGGTATTGTCATTACAAAATAGTGCAGATCTGCCAGATATGGAAATGGACGAAAAGTATGACATAATTACTCCTGCAGTATATCACGGACCTAGAGAGCTTATACAGATAATGCTTGGGCTATCGCTTATTATGTTTGCTTGTTTAGCTGGATTAATCTACTTTAATGTAGTTCCAAACTTCTGGAGTGTTTACCTACTCTCAATACCGATTGCTATTAGCCTGGTAAAGCTATGGTTTAATCCAGAAGGCACATCTGACATATCGGGGCAGTCCACCGTGTGGTATACCTACTATGGCAGTCTTGCATCTTTATACATTCTTCCTGCAGTTCAGCTTGTAATGTTCTGACTTCATGGTAATATTTATGTTCATTGGAGGTGTAGTGTAAGCTGAGATATACAATGCCTGAGCAAGACCCTGATAGGGGGCCTATGTTTGTCTGGAACTTCCCTCTCATAAGAAGAATGCAATCACGAGGAGGGCTACTTGCACTTGGGGCTCAATTATTCAGTAATGCAGGTTCATCTAGCAATGACCAGCAAGATGAAGATGAGTCTACAGACTATTCTACGGATGACTCAAGTGACAATACACAAACTCAAGCAGATGTACTAAGCGACATTGAGTCATCAATAGATGACCTCCAGACAGACAGTTCAATAGAGTTTGAACAAGAAGATGAAGGTGAAAGTGTAACAGTCACAATAACTAATGAAGGGTTTGACCCTAGTGACCTAGAAGTAGATACAGGAGACACCGTCGTGTGGGTAAACGAAAGCGACACTCAATCAAAAATAGCATCTACCAACAATAACAAGTTAAGATCAGATATGCTTGACCCTGGTGATGAATACTCAGAAACGCTATACGGGAATGTAACTACTGAGTACAGAGACTCCTTATCAGATAACGATTCCCGTGGGAGTATAACTGTTGGAGACCCAGATGCTGAAAGCCCAGAACCTGTGCCACTAACAGAGAGTACAAGTGATGGAACCCCTACAATGAGCCAAGCAGTAGATGACAAAACTGACCTAGACATAGGTTTTGACACATGATAAGACAAATGATATTTGGAATACTATCTTCGCCAAGGGCTACTGTAGTTAACTTTGGTAGAAGTCAAGGAGACGATATGGCTGAGTTAATAATTAGAGCTGGAAGTAAGCCAGGTGCGATACTTACTGCACGTAGAGAAGCTATGAGCATGATACCACTTAGAGAACAGGAGGTGGTATATACTGAGCAAATGGACTCTGACAGATTCTTGAATAAATGGAGAGTAAAGGTTGTAGATAAGCAATCTACAGCCAATATAGTTGAATAATAAAGGGCTGTTACCAAAAACTTATATTGCCACAGATTGTTATATAAAGCGATGGTAGACAGGATATTCAGTGAGCGGGTAAGAGGAGTCGGAGAACGACTCTTTAATAATCCGCTTACCCGAGTAAATGAAAATGGGGTAAGGTACAGAACCACCCGTATGTCTTTGCCCTCGTGGGTTACTAGAGATACCATGACAGAGGGTGTAGATGGTGTGTCGTCCTCAATTGATATTAGCGTAGAGCGAATATCTGAGGCACGACCACTATCTATCCTTCGGGATTCGCCACTTTTCCCAAACGTCTCGAAAGAATTTAGAACTCCGAATCTCATTGAAGAGTTCAGACAGCGGTCTCCGTCTGATGGAGTTGAAATTGTAGACTGGATGCATCAGTCTGCAGCTGAAGCAGCTGTACTTAGCGGGTGGGAAGCTGAATACAATCAAAACAGTCAGGTCACTACCACTAGCGGAGACCCTACTGCACCTCACGACCTCATCGGCGTGGGTGACTTTAATTTTGACCCTACTCCAGGTCGAAATGTAGCATCTAGAGGGTCAGCTACGTTTAGGACTCCAAATCAGAACGTAGAAATTGCCAACAACAGTAGTAAGACTGTATTCAATGAGGATAATGTTGGCTGGGGTGGAGTAGATGCAGATAGTGGCTACCAGTGGAATGGCAAAGTAGCTCAGTTTAAGGAACTTGGTGAGACTCCAATCGAGAATCCTGTAAGATTCCCTAACTTCGGGAAGTACACTATCCCTAACGTCTTTAATCAGTCACCACCTGATTCATCGAGTCAGGCTAAGGTCAGCTTTAGCATCTCAAGTGATGCCAAACAAGACATGGACGTAGCCTTTAGAAGTCCAAATGACTACAGTAGACCTGTAGCTAGTGGGACTGTGACTGTTCCTGAAGGGACTTCTAACGTTGAGTTTAATATTTCCTCAACTCCAGAGGTTCCACCACTTCTGACTTCGGTTCAGCCATCTGAATCGAATGATGTTCAGTCAATAGAGTCATACACTGTAGAGGCACAATGAAATACAATATCAAGTCGAAAGTAAACGAGGCGAACAGTACTAGGATGCAGCTTCCTGACTGGGCAGGTAGAGTTCAGGAAGCTATGCCAACTACAAGTGGCGCATTATCAGACAGACTATCAGGGTCTTTGTCTGATTACACACGGATACGTGGGGTAACTGTTACTCAGGAAGCCTCAAGCTTTGAACCATCTGGTCTAATGGGTAGTGGTATTTACGATGAACCACTTACTACTGACCCAAGCAAGATGCTTGATTGGGCCAGAAGAACTACCCCTGTAGAGGACGAACCTGACGTTACTGACTGGATGGTTCCTGCAAAAGCATATGTTGCTACTCTCAAAGCTCGTTCAAATGAGTATGCACGAGCAGGCAGTGCTATGACTGTTGCAGCCGGAGATCCATTTACTCCAGGAGTGCGTAACGGTCAGATGACGTTTAAGTCTGAGCGTGGTAAGACCATATCTGAGAATGGTCAGGCTAACATTGTTGCTGGGAATAATAACTACTCGATTGATGCTCCGGGTAACGGGGTAATCGTAGATAATAACCTTCTTGGTTGGGCAGCGGCAAGTGATATTCAGGATAGGCAGTGGGTAGGCTCTCTCATGTCAATTGAGGAGCTTACTAATGACCCAAGCCAGCCTATTGCGTTCCCAAGTGTTGGAGGCAATACTGGTCCGCTGTTCATGGGTCACACTCAGTCTCGCCCATCACTTATTAACAGAGTGACTATGGGACTTGAGTCAAGCGCTAATCAAACGCTTGAGTTTAAACTTAGAAGTAGTAACGATTACACTACTGTGCTTAATTCATTCACTAAGGAAGTGCCAAAGGGTTCAAGCCAGATGAACTTCCGGGTGTTTGCTCCATCCATTGACCCAATGGTTGCTGAGATCATGCCAGAAGACGGAACTCAGGCCGTGCTTACAGACTACACTGTACGGCCATAACATCTTCTTTTAGCCATTGAAAAGCTTTATTGTACATCACCTACATAGTGAGCAATGGGTATACAATGAAAATTACTGGAGAACTTAAGGTTCACAAAAGCGATGGAGTAACTAGACCTGCAAGAAGAGCTCATGTTATGAAAAACGGAGCTCTAGCAGTGTGGGATGAGCCTAGAATAGACTGTACAGAACCAGAACATATAAAATGGGGTGAGCCAGATATTATAGTAAGTGAAGAAAAGTGGGAACGTATAGAGCGAGATGGACACCACTGGAGACATACTAGTTCAAGGGCCGTAATGGAAGAGGCTAGAAAACGTGATGATGTAGATGAAGATGAAGTAGCCGAAATGCTTTAGAATGGGAGTAGTAGACCAAACTAAAGCATGGCTTAGACTGTTCAGAGCTCATACAGTCATACTTGAAGCTCCTATGGCATTCTTAGGAGCTGCAATAGGGCTTGGAACTGTTATAGACCCACGGGTGGGGATGTGGCTACTGTTTGGTATTGGCTACCATCTAGTTGGTTACGGGATGAACTCATATGTAGACTGGAAGAAAGGGTTCGATAAAGAGGATGACCAGAAACAACACCACCCACTCAATACTGGAGATATACAACCAGATCAAGCCAAGAAAGTAATATACGGATCAACTGCTGCACTATTTATATACTTATTTGCACTTACATACACCAACCTCACCGCCGTGGGTCTTTCTGGTCTTATGGTAGCTTCTGGTCTTGCATATAATTATCTAGGTAAATATACGGAGCTTAAAGCAATACCAATTTCTATAGCACATACATTAGTATTCTTTATCCCGTACTACTTGTATGCTTCAGAATTATCTACTTGGGTACTGGCTATGGCGGCTGCATACTTTATACATCATGTTTATCAAATAGCAATATCTGGTGATATTAAAGATATACAACAGGATGAAGCTAGTCTGCTCAAGTCATTAGGGGTACATGTAAAGCCACACAAGCATATGCCAGATGTAGGGGTGTTTATAACAAGTGGTAAAGCACTTATCCTTGCGTACTTTCTAGCAATTCTTCAGCTCTTACTGTCAACTGGTGCAATTGCACTTAATGGGTTAAATCCTTCAAGTCTAATGATAGGTGCTGGGTTAGCCTCGTTAATGCTGTACTATACAGATAAGATGCTACAACAAGGTGCATTTGTTAGATCTAAACGGCTTAAGTATATATCCAGTAAAGAGTTGTTTGGGTACACATTAATACACTCAGCAAGTATTGCAGTAATAGGCGTTCAAGGGTTTGTATTAATGCTTGTATCTATGCTTGTATACCTTGGAATAGTCAGTAAATTCATCTGGGGAAATTGGTTAGTGCCAGAGGTCTAGTAGTACCGGGTATGGTGTACATGACCTGTAGGGGTTGCGCTAATATAACCCACTCGTATACATCTGTCAAATCTGCGTTTTCAAAACCGCATGAAGGCGTCAACATAATGCATATGATAGGTTTGGAAATGGCCCAGACCTTTATATAGGGAACACACCAAGGATTCACATACAACACACAGCAATGAGTAATCAAAGGCACACGGATGTATTGAACGAGTTCGAGCTAGGATACAAAGTAACTAAATGGATTAAAACTATGCGTATTCAGACAGCACTTGTTACATCTCTTGCTGTCTGGGTAGGGTATGTATCTGTTGCTAATCTAACTGTAGAATCAACAATAGTTCTAGGGGCTATAGGTCTGTTCTTCCATATATTTGGCTTTACAATGAATGAAGTAGAAGACTATGAATATGATGCAGCTATTGGTAATGGATCAGAGCACCCAATAGCAAAAGGCGAAGTCCATGCAGGTATAGCAAAGTACGTAGCATGGATGGCATTTACTGTAGCAATTTCTATATCTGCATTATCAGGTTATTCTACTGCTGGAACACTGGTGTTATTAGGAGCTGCTGTGCCTGGGGTAATGTATAATAAATTCTCTAAAGTTCATTGGTGGTCTAATGCATATCTAAGCATTTGGGCAGTAATGATGGTAATTGCTGGAGCATTACATGCTGGAACTCCAAACCAAGTCACGTATATGCTAGCAATTGCTATAGCAATTCAGATATTCATCCAAGTAATGGAAGGAGACATGAAAGACCTAACTGGCAACGAGGACTCCGTGTGCAGGCGCATGGGGGTTAAACTTCAATCAAGTCATGAATATATAAAGCAAACTCAAAATGCTGAGTTAGAAAACCTTGATTATAACGATACAAGAATTGTCTCATATACAAAGAAGTTTGGTGCGTTACTGTATGGATCTAAAATTGTAGAGCTTGGATTGCTTATAGCCATAGCATCATCATTTGTGTCTATGGCACCATTTGGTCTTAGACTATATGGGCTTGGATACTTTACAACTATTATAATATTTGTGTCTAGCTTGAGTATGTTAACTGTGTATGTTTATGACAGGAACAGAATTAAGCAGATGTCATCTATACATGAACTTAGCGCTATAGTTTTGATTGGACTTACGGTATTCCCTCTTCAACGGTGGGCAGGAGTATTAATAGCACTAGGTCCAATTATGTGGTATCTAGGTGTAAATAAGGTCATACACTCTGGAGCACTCAACCCAGATATTTGAATGTATGCTGGGATGGCAATATTTATATGGGTACGAGCATAAACAGTGAGTGAAAGCGTTTCCATAAACTATGGTAGACGAAGAAATCAAACTTGATGAGATGGCAGAAGGGGTCAATCCAGACCTCGATGTTCCAGATAACCCTGGGCCAGCTCTCATGGGTAAGACTCCCGTAATCGGTGAACTGCGTAGACAGAATGACATTCCAGTGCTGCGCGACGAACTTAAAGATCAACTTTAAACAATGAGTAACATGAACTTTGCAGAAGACGGCGGTGTGCTTAGTAACGTTAACCCAGGTAGTAGAATCAGAAACCTCGTAGGCGAGGACGGTCCAGACATGATGCAGGGTGGCTCTATGAGCACTCCTGACAATCCTGGCCCTTCCATGATGGGCAGAACTCCAATGCTTGGAACGCTTAGAAGACAGCGAGGCCTTCCTGTTGTCAGGGACCAGCTTCCTGACCTCATGGATTAAACGGCTTAATTCTTACTAATACATGACTTTATTAGAACGCGACACTATCATTGACCGTCCCGAGCTAGTAAACCGAGGGAGCGATGAAGATGAACAGGATAATGACGAAGAGGAAGAAGTAGAAAGACTCGGTGAAGGAGGTCCAATAGTTCATGGGCTTGAGTTCGAGGAAGGAGACTTAGACGTAGTTGCTGGAGCTAATACATGCGCTTTCCTCACGACGGGTGAAACTGAGGGAGATGTATTCCAGCAAATGTTTAAGAATGCTGCCGTGCAGCTCAAGGACATGAAGAACCGCCAGCGAGATATTGAAATGATCTCATACTTCGGCGTTAACAACTCCATCGGCACCGTGGGGCTTCCTGATGAAACAAGTGACCAGCTTATGACTGAGTTACTTGCTGAAACAACGCCCGATGAAGATGGTATTGAGGACGAAGAAGCAGACATTGAAGAAGTAGAAGACGAGGTTGATGAAATAACTGACGAAGATGAATAGGCCATTTGAAGACATAAGACCAGTAGGGCCATTTGTAAGTGATAGCAATAGTGCAGACCAAGAAATAAATACAGAAAATTATAATCCAACCTTTGAGTCTGTATCTGACTTACCTGAGTCTCCTATGCTAGAGCAATATGTTAATTCAATAGTGGCTAAAACAGGTAAGTCAGAAAAAGAGGTAATCAATAGTAAACCTGTAAAGGTATATATGAAAAGACTTGGGTTGTGGAAAATAGCAAAACATGAGTGAATACAACTTTTCAGACGACTCGGATAAAGAATATGCAAGACCAAGAGTCTCAAGAATAACACATGAGTTAATGAAGTCTGAATTCTGTGCTCATACATCTATGATGGTTAAAGATGGATATGATACTGTATTACAAACTGTGCTTAGAGATACAGACATGATGGTTAAGATAATAGAGGAAAATTCAAAAGAGCCTAAGGAACTTACATATACACATCACGAAAGACTGGATGAAATAGTAACATTAGCAGATGAATTTGGGAGATTTCCTACAATGGGCGAGGTGAATAGAGCACCAGATACTCTGAGTTATCTAATGTACATAAAGATATTTGGTTCTAGAGAAAGGCTATTTAACGCAATTGAGAGCGAATACCCGTCTGTATGGGATAGTATAGACAAACAGAATATTGTGGACACAAAGACTTAATACAGTATATCCCATACATCGGAGTGGGTAATACCACTATGAGTTCGATTCAGGACGACGAAGCAACTTGGAAGGCCAACTTTATGGCTAACATCGAGAGCATTAATCAGAACTATCAGGGAGGCGATGTTGACGCTTTCGCCTCTGCCCTTGCAGACAAAATCCCTGAGGCTCCAGACGTAGATACCCGGTCAGAGTTCGAGAATGCTCTTTCTGGTGGAGACCTCGAACAGGCACAGCGGATCTTTAATGACTACGAGAACAACAGCAGCGTTCCTAGTACGAACGAGATTAAGGAACTCATCGTCATGCGGTCTGACAGTGTAACGCTGGACGAAAATGCAGATCTGGACAGTCAGGTCTCTAGCGCACTTGACGAGTACGCTAGTGATTGGTCCAGCAACTGGTCGAGTTCGTTCGGCTTCTAAGGTCTGAAAAGGCCTTTTTGATTTTTAACGAATAGCGTATTATAGCATCCCTGCACCGTACTTCTGTATAATATCAGTATATTTTCTTACTCTTTCTTCTACATCTTTATCATCTTTTTCTGTACCAGCAAGTCTAGCTATTCTTCTGCACTCCCTAAAGTCACGTATATCAGTTTCATCTACTATTATATCAGCAATACATTCAGCCATTGTGTCTGACGCTCCTTCTCTCATAGTAAGCACATTATATGTTACTTCCCAGAACTCACCATCATCATATTCAGGAAGCTCTATTACAGGATCTCCCATAAATCTAGATTGATTCTCAGTAGGTATATTGTCTACCCTGTTTGCTGTGGCATAGACTGTTGCACCCTCAAGCTGCATTTCTCTTCTTTTTCCATTTCCTTTAGTTTCTTTTACTGTTCCATCTTCTTGAAGGCTGAGTAAATTACCGTAATCTTCCTTATCCATCTTATCAAATTCATCTATCATTATATTAGTAGGTCGCTTCTCAAACAACTGGTCAATTAAACCTACTCCAGTAGTACTTGAACCAATCAGAAACTCACTGTTTCCCAATCTATTTATCTCCTCAAGAAATACAGTCTTACCACAAGCAGGTGGACCGACTAGCAATATATGTACGGGTGCTTCTGACTCTACAGAAGCCATGAATAGATCTTTAATATCTTCATGTCCTACAATAGGGTCAAATATGTCATCTGGAATTTCATCCAATACTTCAGCTTTAACCTTTTTGACTTCTCCCTCATTGCTTATACGCAATGCTTCTTTAGTTTCCTCTCTATCTTGGAGAGCCCACAAGGATGTTATTGTATTTGAGTTTGAATCTCTTACTTTTCCTATTATACCCTGTTTCTTAAGATATCCTATCTGACCAGGATTTGTCTTAGACGGAAGATCTGCCATATCCCATGCAGTATCAGTGTAGTTCTGAGAGTAATCGTAATTATCATACTCTCCCAAGTTATTTTCCTCATGTCCTACAATTTCTTGAATTATTGCCTTATAGTCAGGGTTAGACTCTATTGTGTCTAGTACTTTTTCCTCTACAGACTTATCGTCTTCAAACATTCCCATACAATATATTTAGTTTTGCGAAAATTTAAATGTTCCCATAGCATATAGGTTGTATGAGCCTTGAGGAGAATTACGGCAATAATTATAGCCCGGAAGATGTAGAGAAGCACGGTAAGACTTTGTTAGACAAGTACGGACCTGAAGCGTGCAATGCTGCATCTGTAATAGAAAGCCAAAATATAACAGACTCTACTGCTCAAAGTTATAAACCCCAAGTGAGACATGTTCTATCCGGTTGTGGTGACATGAACCCTACCCCACGGGCGGCGGCGGACTTCATCTCAAATGTAGATAAAAAGTCAAGCACCAAGAGCTTGATGGTATCTGCTATGGAAAGTTACTATAATGCCATAGGAGATGGGTCTAAGGGAGATAAGCTGCGTGAAATATCCAACCAGAAGGGAATAACTGATAAGAACTTTAATACTGAAGCATCTATAAGCGGGTGGATTACCCGAGAAGAAGTAGATATAATACAAGACCAGTTGTTGCCTGACGAGGGTGAAAATATAAAGCGTCTAGACTTCCCAGACAAGTCATGGATAATGACACCTGAGCATAAAGCGTTAGCTATGACTCTGTATTACACCGCGTGCCGCGTGGGTGAAATATGCAGGCGTCATAGTGAAGATGAAGCTCTATCTGTAGAGGACGTATATCCAGAAAATAATCAAGTAAACTTATACAGGCTCAAGAAAGGTGGTACTGGATATAAACGAGACATGAAGGCTGTACCCCAAGAGCTTATAGATGTACTTCAAGAATATATGGATCTTAAAGATATAGAAGAAGGTCAAATATTCCCATTCACTACTCGAACAGCACAGAACCGTATAAAAGACATAAGTGAAGCATACCAACATGGATTTGGAGAGTTTAAGCATATGGACAAACTCACTCCACATAAGTTCCGACATGGGCGTATAACAGATATAGCGAATAATTCAAGTCTTGAAGACGCTGGACAGTATGTAGATCATGCAAGCCCTGAAACGACCAATCAGTACAGACACCTTGCTGTAGAAGAACAGCGTGCAATACTACCCGAGGAGAATGATGATAGTAAGTCTGAACTTGATGAGTTAATGGATAAGCTTGGTGTTGACTCTATAGAA
>ERZ1034488.324-NODE-324-length-11336-cov-3.864994_pt1 | contig 11336 bp, 13 predicted proteins | sample MGYA00520646_ERZ1034488 | MGnify/ENA primary metagenome ERZ1034488 (study PRJEB33760, sample SAMEA4777686) | hypersaline lake metagenome | biome: hypersaline environment; feature: brines | place: Spain | collected 2012-08 | depth 0 m ...
GTTCTACCAGTCGGATTTTATTTTTATCATAAAAAAATTGTAAAAAGAGAAATAAGTCAGGCTTTTGACGAAGTTCAAGTATTGCTTGACACTTGAATGAGGTGAATACACAGGCACAGAGTAGCGATATACTGTAAAAAATAAGACGGTTTCGGTTTTGAACTGTCGTCGTGATCGCTCGTCCCTCTACGCTGCTGGTTTCGAGCCTCACTTCCGTTGGGTGAAAGGGATCCTTGTGGGGAAACGGTGCATAAAATCTTCACTTCCGGGCACAGGTGGGCAGTGCAGCATCTTGTAGCTCAATGGGAGTTTGGTGGTGAAGTGTGAAATTAATAAAACAAACGGAGACGAACTTTGAAATATTCAGCGTTTCTTGAACAGGTTTTATTATTCTGAAAGCGTTACTTCTTGAAATCATCAAGTCTACGAGTATGGGAAGCTCGGATTCGGAAAATCAGTGGTACTGGTCAAAACGGAATTCCGATGAACGGAAGGGTCCCGTCGGTCGGGAGCGGCTTGAAGAGCTGGCTGAGGAGGAGACTTTGGAGCCCGAAGACTTCGTTTGGCGCAAAGGCTTTGATGATTGGAAGGAAGCTGGCTCTGCCGAAGAGGTGGAGGAGTTGTTTGCAGGTCCTCCCCCACTGCCTGACGACTCCAGCGATGAGAATGTCGGGGAGGAAATACCTCCGCCCATTTCCGAAAATGAGAAAGAGGAAGACAAATCCACTGGAAGCACTGAATCAGGTTATGAAAATAACCAAAGTGAAATAGATTCGAGATACTGGTATAACAAGAAAAAGTGGGCAGTACCCCTCTTCTTTATTCTTGTCCCATCCATTTTATGGAATATATACGACAGTTACATATCTAATTCGAATGGACAAGAGTGGTTTGAAAAGTATGTACCGCTTTTCTTTCAGCTGTCATGGTTTCCCCCTGTAGGATGGTATGGGCTTGCTATGAACGACAGTCTAACGAGAGGTAAATCACTGTTAGCTGGACTTGTGTCACCCTTCCTTTTCTTTTTGTGTTTTTCTGCAATTATGGCTCCTGCAATGATTTTTGCTACCTATCCCCTCAAAGTTGAGACAGCAAACAAGTTCGAGGAAAACAGGTCCAAAATATTAAAAAGCTTGTCCGAAAATAATAATATAGACGAATCATACGAAAAAGCTTTGAAATACTTAAATGCTCTACAAATTACAGGCAGAAATGACGATAGATTGTCGGCAATATACGATTCTCTTGAAGCGGAAAAAGAACACGAAGAGCTATTAAAAATGCAAAGAAACAAGTTGGCTAAAAACATATTAAAAACTCTTGACACAGACAGCTCTCTGGAAGGAATGAAAGAATCTGCAGATGGCGCAGAAACTGTAGTTGGCGTAGACATCAGATATGACACTAATATTTCTGGTTCAACAAGCTTATCTGATGGAGTCATCGCTGCCGGAAGAGAAGCAAGAGGAATAAATACAGAGATAAACGAAATAATGCATAAAGTAAATAAGTATAATAAAGAGTTGAAAGAAAAGTCAGAGCGGGGTAAATATCCAGAGGGAAGAATTGAAGAGTTATATATTTCTATCTCGCACGAATGTATCACAGATCCATACGTAGCTTCGAGCATTACTATAACCGATGAGGAGTTCGATTTTCTTTTAGATAATCATGATGCTATTGAGAAAAGTTGGAGTGACTCTCTAAATCTAAACTGTTGAAAGTTATGTATTACTCGCCACTTAATCCATCACCTGTAAGTTTACTTATCAGAAAAGTACACCTTCAAATTACAACGCATAAAAAGTATTAGTAATACTTATCGCAAAAAAATAGGTAATTTAGTACAGGAAATAAATAACTTATAAAATGAATTAAAGTGTAGTTAATAGCGAACATTTATTGTAAAAACAAGTTACCTCAATTTCCGAGACTTTGGCATTGTTGATTTTTCATTATCTTCCTAGTAAAAGTTTAGTTTCCCTTCTTGTTTAGTTAGCCCTACCCGATGAGTTTCTCGGTCAGGTCTGCAAGTATTTTCTCTGCAACGTTGGAGAGTTCATCGCCGTCCTCCTCTCTCTCATCTGGCAGTAGTGGGAGCGTCTACACATCTTCGTCGGGGTAGTCCAGTTCTTCGGGCGGGATGCTTTCGTTTTCCTCCTTTTCCTAAAGCAGCTCACCCCCGGCGGCATCCCGAACTGCTTTCCTCATGGCTCACTTCCCGTGCCGTTTCGCTACGGCAGAGAGATCACTCGTGAGGTCCTCCGTGTGTTGTCGTCTTGGCTTCTCTGACGCCATCGGATGCTTCTGGTGGCATCGGTAAGCCCGGAGACTCGGCTTCTCAGAGCGGAAGACAGCGGCTCGTCTTACTTCTCTGCTTTCTCCTTCAACCTGTCCATCAAGTCGGAAAGCACCTTCTGGGCGGCGTCGGAGAGTTCGTGCTCGTCGTCGGTGCTTTCATCCTCCACGCTGTCTCCCTTCTCATCCTCCCTTTCGTTTGGCGGCGGTGGGAGCGTCCATACATCTTCGTCGGGGTAATCCAGCTCCTCAGGTGGGATGCTTTCGTCCTCTTCTTCCTGAAGCAAGTTTCCGTGGGCGGCGTCTCGGACTGCTTCTCGGAGGGCTCGCTTTCCGTGCCGTTTTGCTACGGCGTATAGGTCTCTCGTGAGGTCCTCAAAGATTTTTCTGTATCGGTCGTCGTTCATCGCATCTCGTTTGTTGGGGTTCAATCATCGTTTCCCCGCCCACTGGTAAGTATCGCCGTGGGGCGAGAAAAGCGGGGATATGCCCACTTCTAACACACGCTTGGGGCTTCCTGCCGGAAGTACTCTGTCAATGCCGGCGGGCACCTCCACGTCGTGATACCCTCTCTTCTCGGCGCCTGTCACGCCTGTATCGCACCACCAGTTTAATCGTGTCTTCACGTCACGGGGACCGCTCTCGTGGCGTGCTCTGATACTTACCAGTGAGGCGGGAAGAGGCTTTTTCGTCGCCAAAGGCTGGCAGGCACTCCGCAGATTTGCCACAACTCACAGTCCCAATCGTGGGCGAGGTTTTGAGCTTGCCAGTCTTCCTCGCCTGCGGTTGGGATTTTTATTTGACCACAAGAAAGACTGAGCAAGGACGATGGACAAGGACTCAATTCTCTATGACGTAGCAAAAGGATACGCCGCACAAATCGCCTCCAAGATGCTGGATGGCGAGGTTCTGGATGGGCTGATGCCCCATCAGAAAACCTACCGAGAGCAAAGGCGAGAGAACGTTCGTCAGGTGCTTTTCAACCTCATCAAGGCACAGTCTCTCTCCCGTGCTCACCGCCGGCTCATCAAGGTTGCCGTGCCACTGACGAAGATGCGAGAATCGGCGGGTCGATACGACGAGTGCCACATCTCTTACCGCCAAGTGAAATCTATCATCGAGGGGTTCAATAGCTCTGGACTCCTCGGCGTCGATCAAGGAAAACCCTTCTACCAGACCTCTTCGGAGTGGAAAAAACGGTGCGTTGAGGAAAACCGTCTCCGAACAAAGAACGGGGCGCTTCGAGGTCGGGTGACTGAGATATGGGCAACGGGGAAACTCAAAGAAGCGATTGACGGATACCTGTCAGGGAATACGCATCTCGGCGCCGACGTGGAGATGATTGTCGAGGAGCCCGCTGTGCTTCTTCGTTCGCCCGACGACGGGGAGTTGATTGACACGTGTGATACGCCTCGTGCTTCACGTTTCCAATCCACGGTTGCTGAGGTGTGCTCTCAGGTGCGTGACCGTGCCCGTGTCTCCCTCCGCCTTCCTCTCACGGCTCTTCCCTCCATTAGGCGTAACACATCCCTTCAACAGCGTTCAAGCGGGGATTCCCCGTCTTCTCCTTCCCCGTCCAGCCCCTCCAGCTCTTCTTCCTCCATTAGGGGTAACACATCCCCCCACCGGCTTCAGAGGGTACACGAAGCGGAGAGGGCACACGAAGCGGTCGTTCGGCGGTGCCCAGCGGCGTGGATGTGGGCACACGAGCTGAAGGGAAACCACGTCGAATACACCGTTCCCGAGATGGCTCTCGAATACCAGCGGAAGTTCTGCCGAGGGAGTTGGGACTGTGGCGGTCGCTTCTACGCCGACGTTCAGAACGTCCCTTCCGACTGGCGAAAGCATATGCGCATCGGCGGGGAACCAGTCGTGGAGCTGGACTACGACAATCTCCACATCGCAATGCTTTACGCAGAGGAAGGAAAGCGGCTGAGCGGGGACGCCTACGACATCACTTCGGAGTTCGACCTCGGAGAGGAGATGGATGAAGTCATCGGGCTTCGTGAGGAGGAAATCCAGTTCTACCGACAGCGGCAGAGAAAAGTGGTCAAGCGGGCGCTCAACGTTCTCATCAACGCCGAAAACTACCAGTCCGCTTACGAGGCGTTGAAGCACCACGGCTGGACGGAGGAAATCGGTGCCCCGCTTGCCAACGACGTGTTCAAGCCGCTTGTGGGTGCCCTTCGGAAGAAGCACAGGGCGATTGACGACCATTTCCACTCCGACGCTGGCATTCGCCTTCAACGGAAGGACAGCGACCTCGCCTACGAGGTGATGACCGAGACGGGGGCAATCGGCATCCACGACGGCTTCGTGATTGAAGCAAGCCGTGAGAAAGAGCTACGGGACGCAATGAAGCGAGCGTTCGCCGAGGAATACGGCGGCTACGACATCGGAGTGAGCCGAGAGTTCGAGCCCCTCACCCCCGACGGAGACTTTGCCTCAGACCGAACATCGCCGGCAGAGAGCGGAGCCGACAGGAAGCGAAGGGCATCCCCAACTGTTCACTAAAGTCCGCTCAGAGCTGTTCAGAGTTCCTCAGAACGGAAGCGAAGAACGGCGCCCCCTCCCCGCCCCACCTCATTTCCACTACTCCTCCGACCGAAACACGAACACTTTGTATTCAGCGTCGGACTGGTCAATGTCTTCTTGACCGGGGGTCTTTGCCGACTTCACTTCGTACTCTTCTTGGGTGTTGTTTTGGACGTACCTCCTCAATCCGGACACACGCCCGTACCCTTCAACCGTGTCTGTATATACTTCTCCCTCTCCTAAGTCTTTGATGTCATCGAGCATTGGAGCAAACATTGATTGACCCCCTCGCCCACCACTTCGGAGTTGACTTAGCTCCGCCATCGCTTCGTCTTTACTGATTTTATCGCCCATTGGTCTTTGCTGTCTGATTCAAAAGATAGTTACCAGTAAGCACGAATGAACACGCAAGACAGTTCCATAAAAATGTGGAGAAATAGTGAAAACAACTCTTATGACACGAAAAATGAGAACAAAGTTTACATACGCACGTGTAAAAGGGCGCAATAACGAGGCAAGATACTCAACAACCCACACAGACCAATGGACGCTACTGATCACCAAAAGAAAGCACTAGATACCGTCGCAAACAACGAGCCCTCGCTTGTGGCAAATGAGGTGGAGGTGTACTTAACAGACATAGAGCCGAGGCACGAAAGACAGATTGCAAAAAGCTGGATAGATCAAGAGACAAGCTATGACAGCCGACAGTGCAGAGTGCTTACGGCATTTTACAAAAACGACGGCGACATAAGCGGATTCCCGTTCATTGTTGTGAAAAACGAACCTGCAAGGACGGACATTTTGCTTACGTCTAACTTCGCAAGGGATTTCGCAGAAGTGGCGGCAGATTTATCGCCGGTCCCAGACGAGCACAAACGGGCAGCAGAGATTGCCGGCAGTCTGACGGTTTCAAATCCCGAAGAGGGTTTTGAAGGCGACTTTTCCGACGAAGAAATTCGTGGAATCGCCTCCACTCTTCGGGATGCGGACGCCGTAGGCGCAGAGTTCGTCCAGATTGACAGCTCTGGCGTAAGCGTCCGTGACATCGCACGGTGGGCAGTTGAGGAAGCGGAGCATGAGTCCGACCCCTTCACGGTTGACGGTGTGGACTATCTGGCATTTTCCGGTCGTGGATACACCGCCGTTCTCCGGATCGACGAGTTGCGAGACCTAGGCGGTGCATCTGTTGAAGACCGATCCGTTGCCAACGGCGTCACCGTCCACGAAATCGACGGGTACCTGAATACCTCTATCGCTTAAACCACAACTACAAAAGGAAAACAGAGCTCCTATTAACCGTAACAACAATAACAAAACAAAATAAAAAATGGAATACTGCAAAAAGACAAACCGAATGGTTGACGCTGCAATCCAAAGCATCATGGATAAGAGCCACGACTGCTACGTGGTGCAGGAAATGATGCCCGGAGCACAGGTCGTACAGAAAATTGATAAGGGAACGGTCGAAGCCGAAATCGCAAGGTGGGACAGCTTGCCGAAAAGTAATAAGCGGTGCGTGTGGTTCGCTATCGACTGGGGGAACGGCAAGAAGTACTACGAGCTATTGAGCGACCGTGAAAAAGCAGTCGTCCACTCTGGGGTTTACGAAGGCGACATTCCAGTTACTCTCACTTACGACCGTGAGCACAGTGAAGACAGGGGATTGGACATTTACACCCCAACAGATAGCCCTGAAGCTCTAAAGCCCGAAGAAGTGGCTGAAGACAAGTCGGGCTTTGAAGAAGCGGGAGGCAGCGTTATCAACCACGACAAAGTACGGAGGATGCTGGAAAACGGTCAGCAAGCGGAGTTTGAGAACGTTCCGAAGTCAGTGGTTGATGAATGCTTCCGGTACGTCCGTGAGGGATACGCACGGAAAGCGAGCAAGCGGAGCAACGGAAATTACGACCTTTACATTTACTCTTAAACTAAAGATACACCAAAACAATGGAGGCAAAAATCTCAGAGGATCACTTCACTTTTGACTTGGCGGTAGAGAAGCCGGATCTAAGCTTCTATCTCGCCGAGACAAACAAAAGATACCACTTAATGGCTCCGGACCAGTTCTACGAAAGCGTTATCGTAGATTACGACGCAGAGAGACCAGAGACGCCCGAAGGGTGGGTTAAGATACACGACCGGTTCATTCTTGAGTCGGCGGACACGCCGGAGGGACTTGATTTTGAATCACCTGTTGAAGGCGTGTTGCCAAGTTTAGAAGAGGGCACGCACCAGATTAGAGATTTGAACGGTCGGACCTACGACGTTGACAAGACTGGTGCGCAATTAGCGGCGGCGGTCGTTTACTACGAAGCCGTTGCCACCAAGCTTCAAAGGGACGGAGAGCGAGAAAAGGCTCAAGCTTTTGCAAAAGTCTTCACCCCTCTCCGCTACGCTGCAATGGCTTATTCAACAAGCGTTGCACGTTGCCTGAACTAAAACAGAGCGACCCGTGCGAGTTGGAAAGTGGGATTACATCGAGCAGACCTTATTCCGTGAACGTCCGAGACATTGATATAGGACCTTAAAATGACCTGCGACGCTGAAGTCGAATTCGTATACACAATCACAAATCAAAACCAAATAGGAAAATGGACAGCCTTTCCAAAGAAGACGTTCACAAGCTTGCTTCCATCCTTATCTCTGAAGACTCGGTGGGCGCAGATTTGATGGATTACAAGTACTTGCGGGTTTACATTCAGCAGGACCTTCCACCCGAGCATTTTCCAAAAGAGCCCCGCTCGGTTCCAACGGAAGAGATAATTGCCTTTGAGCTAGAGGGGACAGCGTACCTTGCCTTTCCGCACCAAGAAGCCATTGTGGCGAGGTGCCCAAGCGTGCCGGACGGCGTTCAGAAAATTGAAATCGACCGGGACAAGCTCGTTGAAAACCCTGCCGTAGATAGGCAGATTAGCCACTCGATGATAATGCCGCAGGTTGATTTCACACCGGACACGAAGAAGTGGCTTGAAGACAACGAGGTTGGCGAGGACTACCTTCCTTTCCGTGTCGTGTGGGAAACGTACAAGCATGAGCGGATCGTGCGCCATTATGAAGTTGAAGTGCCCGACGGATTCAAGTCGTGGACCGAAGACGAAAAACGGCAGTGGTGCCACGACAAAGCCCACGATCTTTTCGGGACACACAAGACCCTCCCCGAAACCGAAGAAGAGCGGGGCGTTGACCAAATCCGAATTGAGCACATCGAAGAGGCGGCTTTTGTTAACGAGAACGGAAACCGCCATGAGATACAATCTATCGAAAATGAATAATCGTTACAAATAGATACCGAGAGAAATTAATAGTATCCCCCCTCAACCTAATACCATTAAAACAAAATTTCGATATACGACAAAAATAAAATGATTGATTTTCAGAAATGGAGAGACGTAATAAAAGACTACAAAGTCGATAAGCAGAGCCGTGAAGAGCACGCCGAAGTGCATACCCCGGAGGAGCTGATCAACGATATGCTCGACCAGATCCCTGAGGAAAAATTCGGGGATCCGTCGGCAACCTTCCTCGATCCTTGCAGTGGCTTAGGGGATTTCCCGCTCGAAATATGTGACCGACTGATGCAGGGCATCCGGCACTCCATTCCCAACGAGTCGGAGCGTTACCGGCACATCATGGAAAACCAGATCTACATGGTGGAAATCCAGCATGACAATGCGCTTCGCATCGTCACGCTCTTCACAAACGGTGGAGAAATCCCGCTGGACTTGAACCTGAAGATATGTGACGCCCTGGAGCTTGACGTGGAAAACATGCGCCCGGAAGACTGGACGCTCCAGGAGCCGCACCGGACGTGCTACCGCTTCAAAAGAAAGGAGCCAAAGCGGGGCAAGCCGTCAATCTGGAGGCACATTCCCGAAGAAATCGGGCGCAAGCGGAAAAATCCGGTGATGGAGTTTCAGGTCCATGAAGACAAGCTGGGGTGCCTACACAGCTACTTCCGCCGAAACTGCGAGCGGCTCACCCCAAAAGCAAGGCGGCTTGCGGTCTATTCCCCGAATTACCACGTCGAAATCCACAAGAACTGAGACGCCTGCGGAGGAGATGGCACGGCGTTCTCCCACGCTAAAGCCCTCACTGAGCAGCCCGCAAATAGCTCAACTGAAGACGAAGACTAATCGCTTATTTTTTCAATTTCTCTCTTAATAACAACACTCTGGTACAATGAATTTTTACTCTAAAAACGAACTAATCAGTAAAGTAAAATCTGTAAATGTCGTTGGCGAAACGGGATCTATTCTCATCCTCGATAGCGAAATCGAAGGGGAGACTGAAGAGGACCATGAACCGTTCAAGTGCCTTGCCGAAGAGCTTGACCCCCAATCGAGTTTTTATAGCAAGCCTATTTTGATTGAGCGTCCCGAGGGTTGGGACAAAATGACCGCCGAAGAAGCCAAACAGCACGTTCGGGACGAACTGACCGCTGTAGGAGCCAGACGGCACATTGAAGTTCAAATCTAGAATCGAAACTCCGAAGTCAAAAGGTAACCCGCTGCCCCGGGTTAGCAGATGAGCATCATAGTCGGGAAGCTAAGGGACAATCCCAACGTGTCTATTCCCGAGTGGTGGACAGAAAGCCACTAATCGGCAAGAGCGACCAACTCCGAACGGGTTGTGACTCGGCAGGCGTTTCTCCGTGCTACAGACCGTTCAGAGTGCCGTGTGCTACGACATCGAAAGCGCCGTTCAGCGGAACCGTGTTCAGGGGTCGCTGACGACGGACGGCGTCGTTCGCTTCCTCCGAGAGAGGGAAGCAGACCACTTCGGTCGCCCGTGGCGGGAAAGCGCTCTTCACGGATCGGGAGTTTCTGGAAGAGCACGGCGATGAGTTCGAGGACGACGCTTGAACCCCCGCTCGCTTCTCGATAATGGTTCAGACCATCGGCGAACAGTGGATTCCTACATCGAGCGCAAACATTCCCCCTGCTGACGCTTTCTCCTTCTGAGCAGCCGTCATTTAGGAGCCACAGCGGCACTGGACAACTCGACCGACAATGTATGATTCAGTGAGGGAGCACTACTTCTTCACCCTCGAACAGAAGGGACAGATTGAGTCCCGCTTGAACGGGCGAATCGGGGTGTTCGTGCTGGTGGCAACGGCGCTCGGGTTCTACGTTCGCTCCTACAACTTCTGGCTCCTCAGTTCTTGGTGGGACGGGTGGATGCTCATCACATTCGTGGGGGCAGTGGGATTCGCTGGATATGCCCTCTACAAACTCTGTTGGGCTACCCTCCATCCCAGCTACTACCAAGAGATTGCCGAACTCCGAGACGTGCTGTCATATCGGGAGGAGCTGGAAGAATACGCCGAAAAGGTCGACGAGCCGAGCGAGTTCGTTGCGCAGGAGTTTCGGGAGTCGATGACGGAGAGATACGCCAAGGCTGCGGACAAGAATACGGATGTGAATCAGAACCGCTCACAGTGGATTTACCAGTCGGGATATGGGCTAGTGGGCGCCGTTGTGTTTCTGATTCTCTGCGTGCCACCCTACGTCAATCACAAGTTGAGTCAGAACGACAAGCAAGGTGAAGCCCTATGGGAGATGACGGAGAAAACCAATCGGAATCGAGCAAGCCTCAGAAACCGTCCCCGCCCCCAAACAGGGAAACTCGACAGGATGAGGGAGCAGACGAGCGTAGAACGGTAGACCCTTCCGAGTCAAAAAATAGCGACCAATCAGATGAGTGACGACACAGACAACGGCTCAGAGCCAAAGGACAAAAAGAAAGTCGAGCCGCCCGATGCGCCCACGAATAGGCAGAGGCTGGATGATACTACTCCCGACATTGAGGCGGACTCCGACTCAGAGGACGGGTAATCTTGAGGGCAAGATTTAATCAGTCGGAGGTATTTCCGTCTCCCTCCGAACGTCCACTCCGTATCAGAGCTGTCATCCTGCGCACGCTCGAACCGTATCGGAAACGTCCGATTGTCGGTCCAACAGCAGCCGCCACACCCCGAAAAGAAAATCGGTCAATCAACCCTCCCCCCTCCTATCTTTCAACTCCGATGCCTGACACAGAGCACACGGACGGCGAGAAACGACAAGAGTCAGACGGCACCACCCTGACCGTTGAGGAGTGGATTGAGCTGATGAACAAATACGACCGCCTGGACCAGTATGCGAAGAGGCGGAAGGAAGAGCAGACGGAGAGCGGCGATGGATAGACCGTCCCTGAGCTAATCGGTGAGGCTCGTGCCACACCGTGAGCACTCCTCTTGCTCGAGGGGGTGATGCGTGGAGCAGGTCGGACAAACTTTCCTCTCCTTCGCTCCTTTGCTTGGCTCCTCACGAGCAGATTTCCGTTTCTTCCGTCTCTGTTCTCGTTCTTCTTCAAACTCCTTCTTTCTCTCTTCTATCTGCCGCTCCACCTCTTCATCTGAGAACTCGTGTCCGCAGTAACGGCACACCCGAGCCTCCAGCTTGATATACTCGGCGCAAGCGGGACATTTCTTCTCGTGCTCGTCTGGGTCAAAGCCGGCA
>ERZ1034488.332-NODE-332-length-11193-cov-5.661429_pt1 | contig 11193 bp, 15 predicted proteins | sample MGYA00520646_ERZ1034488 | MGnify/ENA primary metagenome ERZ1034488 (study PRJEB33760, sample SAMEA4777686) | hypersaline lake metagenome | biome: hypersaline environment; feature: brines | place: Spain | collected 2012-08 | depth 0 m ...
TGCTAACTCAGTGGCGTAAGCCTCCGGGGTTCGAATCCCCGCCGCAACGCTGTCTCCACCACAAGACATGAGTGCAGAAGATCACAGAGACGCGCCAGACGAACAGGAGGACGACGAGGACCTCCAGTACTTCGTCCGGATCGGCCAGACCGACCTGGACGGGACGAAGACCGTCGAACGTAGTCTCGCAGAACTGAAAGGTATCGGCAAACGGGCGGCCCGCTTCGTCGCGGAGACCGCCGAGGTCGACCGGACGGCGACGTTCGGCCGACTCGAAGACGACGAGATCGAGGGGGTCGTCGAGGTCGTCGAGAGCCTCGAAGACCACGTCCCCGAGTGGATGGCGAACCGGCAGAAAGAGTTCTACACCGGCGAGACCACCCACGAGGTCGGCTCCGATCTCGACGAGGCGCGGCGCCACGACATTAACCGGATGAAGATGATCGACTCCTACCGCGGTGTCCGTCACAAGCGCGGCCAGAAGGTCCGTGGCCAACGGACGAAGTCCACGGGACGGACGGAGGGCACCATCGGCGTGAACGTCGAGGAGATTCGGGAAGAACAGGAAGACGTGGGTGAGGAAGAATGACAACCGGCTCGTCTACCAAGCGGTACGAGACGCCGAACCACCCGTACCAGGAGGACCGGATCGCCGAGGAGTCGGAACTCGTCGGCCGTTACGGCCTCCAGAACAAAGAGGAGCTGTGGCGCGCCCAGTCGGAACTGCGGAACTACCGACGCGAGGCGCGACGGCTGATCGGCGAGGCGCAGGGTGATCTTGAGGCCGCCCGCGCGGCCGGCAGCGAGTTCGTCGAGAGTCTCCAACGGGCCGGTATCCTCGACGAGACGGAAACGATTTCGGACGTGTTGTCGTTGGACGAGACGGACGTGTTGGAGCGTCGGCTCCAGACGGTCGTCTACCGACAGGGGTTGGCGAACACACCCCAGCAGGCACGCCAGTTCATCGTCCACGGCCACGTCACGGTCGCCGGCGCCCGGGTGACGAAGCCGGCCTCGCAGGTACAGGTCCACGAGGAGGACGCGATCGAGTTCGACGACACGAGCCCGCTCGCGGACGAACTCCACCCAGAACGCGCGGAGGGACAATAGATGAGCGAAACAGAAGACGGCAAGTGGGCAGTCGCGCACGTGTTCGCGTCGTTCAACAACACCCTGATCACGATCACGGACGTGACCGGCGCAGAGACGATCGTGAAGTCCTCGGGTGGCGCCGTCGTGAAGCAGAACCGCGACGAGGCGTCGCCGTACGCGGCGATGCAGATGGCCGAACAGGTCGCCGAGGACGCACAGGCCGAGGGGATCGAGGGTGTCCACGTCCGGGTGCGAGGGCCGGGCGGCAACGCACAGAAGTCGCCGGGGCCGGGTGCACAGGCCACGATCCGGGCGTTGGCCCGCGCGGGTCTAGAGATCGGCCGGATCGAGGACGTGACGCCGATCCCGCACGACGGGACACGCGCGCCCAAGAAGAACAGGCTCTGACATGACGGACGAGTTCGACGTGTCGTTCGTCACGCGCGAGGACCGTTCCGCCCGGGTGTTGATCCGGGGGTTGACGCCAGCGACGGCCAACGGCGTCCGCCGGGCCATGATCGCGGACGTGCCGACGTTCTCCGTCGACGACGTGCGGTTCGTGGAGAACTCCTCGGTGATGTTCGACGAGATGGTCGGGCTCCGGCTCGGCCTGACGCCGCTGACGACGCCGTTGGACGACTACGAGATCGGCGACGTGGCGACACTGTCGCTCCAGAAGGAGGGGCCGGCCACGGCGTACTCCGGCGATCTGGAGAGTTCGGACGACCGTGTCGTCCCCGCGGACGACGACATCCCGATTGTCGAGCTGAAGGAGGGCCAACGGTTGGAGTTCGAAGCCGACGCGGTGCTCGACTCGGGGAAGGCGCACGCCAAACACCAGGGCGGTGTCGCGGTCGGCTACCGACACCTCCAACGGGTGGAAATCGTCGGCGACCGCGAGGCGTTTGACGAGCCAGACCCGGAGATCATCCGCGGCGTGATCGAGACGGACGAGGGGGAAGTCGTCCACACCGACGAGTTTGGCAACGACCTCACCCAGCGGTATCCGGACCGGGAGGTTCGTGTCGAGGACGTGCCCGGCGCGTTCGTGTTCAACGTCGAGACGGACGGCTCCGTCTCTGTCGAGGAACTACTTGTTCGTGCCGTCGAGTCGATACAGGATCGTGCAGACGAACTCGCAGACGCAGTCGCAGTATGAACACCACCCACACACCCACGGCCGGCCGTCCGACGGCGGGCAGTCACGCCGCCGGGGTGTGTGGGATCGTAAACGGTTTAACGGGCACCGGGCTACACCTGGATGCGAGCAGGGATAGCCAAGTCTGGCCAACGGCGCAGCGTTCAGGGCGCTGTTCCATAGGGATCCGCAGGTTCAAATCCTGCTCCCTGCATTCTGTGACTCGGCCGATCGGGAGAGTCACGACTGTTCAGACACGGGCACTGTCACACTCGGGAGCCACGGTGATCAGATTGGACCCGGAAACAGGTCCGGCGGCCACGCGCCGCCAAGCAGACGGCCGGCGTTGTCCGGCCACCCACGGAGGACTCAACCCATGAGTAGCAGCAAGACCAACCCACGACTACAGGATCTCATCGCCGAGCTGAAGTCGGTCGCACGCGAGACCGACGCGGGCGTCTGGCGTGACGTGGCCGAGCGGCTGGAGAAGCCCCGGCGCACACACGCAGAGGTCAACCTCGGTCGCATCGACCGGTACGCGGACGCAGCGGGAGACGAGACGGTGATCGTCCCGGGCAAGGTGCTCGGGTCGGGCGTCCTCACGAAGGATGTCACCGTCGCGGCCGTCGACTTCTCCGGCACCGCGGAGACGAAGATCGACCAGGCCGGCGAGGCGGTCCGGATGGAGGAAGCGTTGTCGAACAACCCAGAGGGGTCGAACGTGCGGGTGATTCGATGAGTCTCGCAGAACTCGACGCGGACGTCGTCGTCGACGCCCGCGACTGTATTCTCGGACGTGTCGCCTCGAAGGTGGCAGAACGCGCACTGGACGGCGAGACGATCGCCGTCGTCAACGCGGAACGCGCGGTCGTCACCGGGAACGAGGAGTCGACGATGGAGACCTTCCGGGAGCGTCAGCGGGTCGGCTCCGACCAGGGGCCGGCGTACCCGCGGCGACCGGACGGAATCTTCAAGCGTGCCATCCGCGGGATGGTGCCACACAAGAAGCAACGCGGCCGGGAGGCGTTCTCCCGGGTGCGGGTGTACGTCGGGAACCCGTACGCGGACAACAACGCGTTCGAGACGACGGTGCTGGAAGGAACGTCGCTGGACCGACTGTCGAACATCAACTTCACGTCCCTCGGTGACGTCTCCGAGGACTTGGGAGCCAACGTCACATGGTAACGAACACGTCAGGCAAGAAGAAGACGGCCGTCGCCCGCGCGACAGTGCGGGACGGAGAGGGTCGCGTGCGCATCGACTCCACGCCGGTGGAGCTGGTCGAGCCGGAGCAGTCCCGGCTGAAGATGTTGGAGCCGTTCCGCGTCGTCGACGACGAGCTCCGCGAGGAGATCGACATCGACGTGTCGGTCGAAGGCGGCGGCTTCTCCGGGCAGGCGGACGCCGCCCGAACAGCCATCGCCCGCGGGGTGGTCCAACACCTCGGGGACGCGGAGCTGCGCGACGCGTTCATGAGCTTCGACCGGTCGCTGTTGGTCAACGACGACCGGCAGTCGGAACCGAAGAAGTGGGGCGGTCCCGGCGCACGGGCCCGTTACCAGAAGTCGTACCGCTGAGGTGGTCCACCCATGATGATCCCAGTCCGGTGTTTCACGTGCGGGACGGTCATCGGCGACAGCTGGGAGGATTTCAAAGATCGCGCGAAGGAGGGTGAGGAAGACCCCGGCGAGGTGTTAGACGAGCTCGGCGTCGACCGCCACTGTTGTCGGCGGATGATGGTGAGCCACACGGACCTCGTCGACGTGGTGAGTCCCTACCAATGAGTCAGCGATACAACCGCTACGAGAAGGCTCGCATCCTCGGTGCGCGGGCACTGCAGGTGGCGTACGGTGCGCCGGTGCTCGTCGAGACGGAGCAGAGTGAGCCGATCCTGATCGCCGCCGAGGAGTACGACGCGGGTGTGCTCCCGTTCACGGTGCGGCGGGAGGGCGGGTGAGATGACGGTCGTCGACGCGGTGTCGTTGCGGCGCGTGCTCGACTCGCGGGGGAACCCGACAGTGGAGGCGGACGTGTTGACGGCGGCGGGTGGCTTCGGCCGCGCGGCGGCGCCGTCGGGCGCCTCCACGGGCGAGTACGAGGCCGTCGAACGGCCACCCTCCGAGGCAATCGCGGCGGCCCGGGAACGGGCGGTGCCGCGGCTGGTCGGGGAGGTCCACGCCGGCGACCAACGAGAGGTCGACGCCGCACTCCACGCGGCAGACGGGACGGACGACTTCTCGGAGATCGGTGCCAACAGCGCGGTCGCGATGTCGATGGCGGCGGCGAAGGCCGGCGCCGACACGATCGGACTGCCGTTGTTCCAACATCTCGGGGGCGCGTTCCGGGGGGCACGGGAGTCGTTCCCGACGCCGCTCGGGAACGTCGTCGGTGGCGGCGAGCACGCCGCCGAGTCGACGGCGATCCAGGAGTTCCTCGCTGCGCCGGTGGGTGCGCCGTCGGTCGCGGAGGCGGTGTTCGCGAACGCTGAGGTCCACGCGGCCGTCGCGGACGTGTTAGACGAGCGCGGGCTGTCGGCGGCGAAAGGCGACGAGGGCGCCTGGGCGCCGCCGGTCGGTGACGACGAGGCGTTCGAGATTGTCGCCGAGGCGACCGACCGCGTCGGAGACCGGCTCGGGTTCGAGATCCGGTTCGGGTTGGACGTGGCGGCGGCAGAGCTGTACGACGCCGACGAAGGCGTGTACCGCGCCGGCGAGACCGCACGGACGCCCGCCGAGCAACGCGACTGGATCGCGGGGCTCGTCGACGAGTACGATCTGGTGTACGTCGAGGACCCGTTAGACGAGACCGACTTCGAGGGGTTCGCGGAGCTGACCGACCGGGTCGGCGACCGGACGCTGATCTGCGGTGACGACCTGTTCGTCACGAACGTCGAGCGGCTCGACCGCGGGATCGAGCAGGGGTCGGCAAACAGCATCCTCATCAAACCCAACCAGATCGGGACGCTGACGGACGCGTTCGACGCTGTCGAGCGGGCCGAGCGGGCCGGGATGGACGCGGTCGTCTCCCACCGGTCCGGCGAGACGGAAGACACCACGATCGCACACCTCGCCGTCGCGACACAGGCTCCGTTCATCAAGACGGGGACGGTCGGCGGCGAGCGAACCGCAAAGCTGAACGAGCTGATCCGAATCGCGGAGGACGCCGTATGAGCAACAGCGAAAACACCACAGACGAGGTCGACGCCGAGGCGGACGACGCCGAGGCGCCGGCAACAGAGACAGACGCACAGAGCGAGCCGGTCGGAACGAGCGAGGCAAACGACGCCGGCGCGGCAGAGCCGGTCGACGCCGCGGGCGCCGGCGAGGCGGCCGCCGCCGAGGCCGACGACGAAGAGGAGGAGGAGGCGTCACCGTTCGACGAGAACGTGATGCCAGACGACGAGGCAGATCTCCTCATTCCGGTCGAGGACTACCTCTCTGCGGGTGTCCACATCGGGACCCAGCAGAAGACCCAGGACATGGAGCGGTTCATCCACCGCGTCCGTGACGACGGGCTGTACGTGTTGGACGTGAGCCAGACGGACGGCCGGATTCGGACGGCCGCCAGCTTCCTGTCGGGGTACGACCCCGAGCAGGTGTTGGTCACCTCCTCCCGGCAGTACGGTCGGTTCCCAGCAGAGAAGTTCGCGGACGCCATCGGCGCCCGCGCCCGCACCGGGCGGTTCATCCCGGGGACGCTGACGAACCCACAGTACGAGGGGTACATCGAGCCGGACGTGTTGGTCGTCACCGACCCGATCGGCGACGCCCAGGCCGTCAAGGAGGCGATCACGGTCGGGATTCCGGTGATCGCGATGTGCGACTCCAACAACCAGGTGTCGAACGTGGACTTAGTGGTGCCGACGAACAACAAGGGGCGACGCGCGCTGTCGGTCGTCTACTGGTTGCTCGCGAACGAGACGTTGGACCGGCGCGGTGCCGAGCCCACCTACGCGTTGGACGACTTCGAAGCGGACATCTGACGCGTGGACGGTCTTACGCTCTCAGAAAAAACGTTGTCTGCCGACTGACAACTACGGACAGATCGGCTTGATCGTCAGATCCGTCGGGTACGGGGTGCAGTCCCACACACCAAACGACTCCCAACAGGTGCCGTCGAGGCAGAACTTCCAATCCGCGTCTCCACACACATTGTACTCTTCTAGGAGTTGGTTAATTGCACACTTTACTGTGATAACTGCGTCGACTGCGAAAGTGGCGACAACTGTAGCTGTCCCGGCAGACAAGACAGTCAGTGCAGCACCAGCTGCGAGGAGGAGTAAAGACAGGATCGCACATAGAACGTCAGTGTCAACAGTATTACAGTCCCTCTGTGCGCTGACCGGCGTCCGATCTCTAGCACGGGCGAACTTCTGCCACTTCAGTGATGTAACGACGTCTTCCTCGAAGTTCCGGATCACACCTGGGTTAGAGACGAACAGGTCGTTAACCCTCTCTGGAGTGTTCGTGTCTGCTGATGTGATGTCACTTGGTAGGGACACACGCCCCCAGGTTGTCTTCTCTTGATCGAACACTGTCACGTCCCCGTCTGTGCCGACCACCGAAACATCGTAGCTCTTGAAGCTACCCTGTTCCGTACTAACCTGTTTGCCTGTCACGTCGTCAGTGTTCAGTCGAAGACCGTGACTCTCCAAGAAACTCTGAATGGAGGTGATGGACCGCGCATCGAGCAGTCGGTCAACTGCAGTCGCTGCCTCAGAGGATGCCATTTTCGAGACACTTAGACCAATGTCGAATTCATCCGCGGAACGCAGCCTGTCACCATTAGAGGCAGCTGCCGCAGTCCCGGAGGCGACCCCGGCGACTCCCATACTACTGAGTGCAGCCAGAACCTTCCGTCTGGATGCGCCTGTCTTGTCGATGATCTCGTCGAACTCGGGCTTACTAATGTCCATATGATTTGAACTACCCTGTCACATATAAAGGTTACGTAATATTTTCACGAATTTTATACCTAGCTATTGTACCTATAAAAACTAATGTAGTTATTTGGCTCAAAACTATCCATTTGCTGGTTTCATCTAAACTATTATTTAATAAATGAATAGAAAAAAATATAATAAATATAGTTACAAAAACTCCTGTCATCCAACGAGGGATAATGTCACTCATATAGTAACAGTTTAGCTGCAAGTAGATAAATCCTCCCAGCCAGTCACAAGCGGAGCAAATGCTGTTCCGCGTTCGACTCGACCTCTTCTCGGGTGACACGCAGTGATTCCTCTTGTGATAGAGATTACGAGGGTAATATTCTCGCTTCTACGCGGAGGCGGACAGCACGGACCGTCCCATCAGGTACACACGCCACGGCTGGTCGGAGTGGCCACCGTCTGTTAGAACCCAGTCGGCCGACGGCGAACCCGCGCCGTTCGACGGGTGGGTCCGTCAGCGTCTCGCAGAGGTGGTCGCCGGCGGCACGCAGTCCCGGGGTTGAACACCGTCCCGCGGAGGATCGACAACACGGAGTCGGGGAGACAGTCACGGAACGCACGCCGGAACAACCCCTTCGGACGGCCGTTCGACAGCAGCCACGCCGAGAGACGAGCGCGGCGGCCCGGCGGTCGAGAAACGGCATCCGGGGTTCGACCCCTATCCGGAGCGCGCGGCTCCGCCGTGTCGCCGTCCGCGCCCTGTCTCTGTAGCGCACCGATGCCGGCGAAGTTGTAATTGTCGTCTACGTACCCCACACGGTACTAGCTATGTATCTGTGTAGTGCTGGAATAAACACCTGTTGAATGCAGGATAACTGTGAGCCGCCTCGGGGTCAAGCCCCGTGGTATTCGCCTCGACAGTGTGTAAAGTGGAATGCAGATACCACGTCCTGGCGAGTGAGTGTGAGCCAGAACGTCGTGTTCGTACGAAGCTTTATTCACTGTGTTGTACAATCCGCACGACATGGACGTGGGTGTACTCACGGTGCCGTTGGGTGGCCAGTCGCGTCGGGCGGCGTTCGAGTATCTCGCGGGGTTGGGTGTCGACGCCGTCGAGCTGGGTGTTGGCGGCTACCCAGGGACGGACCACACGGAGCCCGAGCGACTCCAGGCGGAGCCGGCCGCACGCGACCGACTGCGCGAGGACCTCGACGCCGCCGGGCTCCGGGTGTCGGCGTTGGCGACACACAACAACCCGCTCGCGCCGGACGACGACCGGGCCGACAGAGCAGATGGGGAACTCCGGCGGGCGATCGAACTCGCGGCCGAGTTGGACGTGGGGACGGTGACGTGTTTCTCTGGGCTGCCGGCGGGGAGTCCCGACGACGAGGTGCCAAACTGGATCACCGCGCCGTGGCCGCCGGAACACGCCGAGGCACTCGACTACCAGTGGTCCGTCGCGGAGGCGTACTGGACGGATCTCGCCGAACACGCCGCCGCCCACGACGTAGACGTGGCCATCGAGATGCACCCCAACATGCTCGTCCACGAGCCACACGGGCTGTTAGAGCTGCGAGCGCTGACGAACGACCGGATCGGCGCCAACTTCGACCCGAGCCACCTCTACTGGCAGGGGGTAGACGTGCCGGCGGCGATCCGGCTGTTGGGTGACGCGATCCACCACGTCCACGCCAAAGACACCGCCGTCTACGAGACCAACGCCCGCGAGAAGGGCGTCCTCGACACCACCGACTACGCCGCGACCGCCGACCGGTCGTGGCTGTTTCGGACGGTCGGCTACGGCCACGACGAGTCACACTGGAAGGAGGTGGTGTCGACACTCCGGATGGTGGGGTACGACGGGGCACTCTCGATCGAACACGAGGACGCGCTCACCTCCTCACGCGAGGGGTTGGAGAAGGCCGTCGACGTGTTGGAGCGTGCCGTCTTCGAGACGACGCCGGGTGACGCCTACTGGGCGGAGTGACCATGACCGACGAGCCACTCCGCGTCGGCGTGTTGGGCTACCGGTTCATGGGCGAGGCACACACGAACGCCCTCGACAGACTGGAGACGTTCTTCCCGGACGCGCCCGCGACCGAGAAAGCCGTCTTAGTCGGGCGCGACGAGACGGCGTTGACGGCGGCCGCCGACCGACTCGGCTTCACCGAGACGGCGACCGACTGGCAGTCGGTCGTCGACAGCGTCGACGTGTTCTACAATCTCGGGCCGAACCACCTCCACGTCGAGCCGTCGATCGCGGCGTTAGACGCGGGGACACACGTCCTGTGTGAGAAGCCGCTGGCACCCGGTCTCGACGGTGCAGAGCGGATGCGGGCGGCGGCCGCGGCGAGCGACACGGTCGCGGGTGTCGCGTTCAACTACCGGTTCGTGCCGGCGATCCAGTACGCGAAGGGGTTGATCGACGACGGCGAACTCGGCGAGATCCGGCAGGTTCGCGGGCGGTATCTCCAAGACTGGCTGTCGGACCCCGAGGCGCCGTGGTCGTGGCGGGTAAACGCGGAGGCGGCCGGCTCCGGCGCGCTGGGTGATCTGGGCGCACACACGTTGGATCTCGCTCGCTTCCTCGTCGGCGACCACGCTGGCCCGGTCGAACGGGTCTCCGGCCACTGCCAGACGTTCACCGAGGAACGCCCCGTGCCGGAGACGGACGAGACCCGACCGGTGACAGTCGACGACGCCTACTCCGCGCAGGTCGCGTTCGCGAACGGCGCCGTTGGGACCTTCGAGGCGTCTCGGGTCGCCGAGGGCCACAAGAACGACCACACCATCACCGTCCACGGGAGCGACGGAAGTGTTTCCTTCTCGTTGGAGCGGCTGAACGAACTCCGGGTGAAGACGGACGGTCGCGGCTACGAGACGGTGTTGGTCACCGAGGAGTCCGACCCGTACGTCGACCACTGGTGGCCACCCGGCCATGTCCTCGGGTGGGAACACACGTTCGTCCACGAGAACTACGAGTTCCTCTCTGCGGTCGCCGGCGGGGAACGGTTCCAGCCGTCGTTCGCGGACGGCTACGCCGTCCAACGACTGCTCGACGCCGTCCAACGCAGCGACGACCGCGGCGAGTGGGTCGACCTCTCGGTGTCCGACCGATAGCTATTATCATTTCGAAAAATCGAACCGATCACACAGCAGCCTTCCGGGAGACGGAGCCGTTGTTGCCGTCGGCGAGTTCTCCGGCCGTCGCCAGCGTGGCAGACACGTTGTTCGTGGCGCTCCCCGACGGGAAGCCGGTGTTCGTCACCCACCCCGCCCGCGTCGGTGGGCGCGTCACTGACGCCGACCCCCAGCCGGGTACAGTCGTCTCGGAGGGGCGACGACTCCAGTTTCGTGCGACGACAGCTGGCAACCCTGACGGCGACGACCCGACCGGGGACTTCGACAGCGACGACCCGGCTGGTGACGACGAGGACGGCCTGGCCGGCGGTCCAGACGTGGTGACGACTGTCGAACCGACGGGGTTGGTCCACGCCGAACGGGGTCGCCAACGCGTCACGAACGGCGGCTCGACACGGAAGACGGTGAAGGTGTGTCACGACGACGACGGGCGACGGGTCACCACCGAGATTGGCGCCCACGACGACCGCGTGTTCCAGGCGTTGGAGCGGTGGATCACACACGACTACCGCCGGCGCGAGCATCGACCCCAAAAACCGGAGCTGTCCGACGAGGAGACGGAGACGCCCGTCGCGCTTTACTCTGTCGGCGACGGGATGGATGTGGGAATGTTGTTGAATGTGGACCCGGACGGGCTCGGAGAGATTCCGGCGTCACTCTCGGCGAAGGGACTAGTCGACGTGGAAAGCGACCCCGGACTGACCGCGATGGGGGGGACGGCGGTGTCGGAACGGCTAGGGGGGTAAACAAATGACTGTTCGTGAGTCGCGTGACCGGACTGTCCCGGCTGTGTCGCTCCGTGCCAGTTTCCACTCCGGTACACTCGCTCCGTTCTCCTCGAGACTGGAGGCCCCGGCTCGAAACTGCTGGGAAGTTGTTATAGAATCACGAGGCGAAAACCCACCCCTTTAGGGGTGGGATGAAGCCGACA
>ERZ1034488.342-NODE-342-length-10986-cov-4.902479_pt1 | contig 10986 bp, 13 predicted proteins | sample MGYA00520646_ERZ1034488 | MGnify/ENA primary metagenome ERZ1034488 (study PRJEB33760, sample SAMEA4777686) | hypersaline lake metagenome | biome: hypersaline environment; feature: brines | place: Spain | collected 2012-08 | depth 0 m ...
CGTCGTCCCCGTCGGGATCTTGCTTGGCATACTACCTCGCTCTAGCGACACCACACATAGTTCTTCCTAGCTCGTCTGTAAGCTGTACTCAGAAAAGAACAAAAACAGAGACCAATCACTCTCCCGCCACGCAGCGATCTGTCGTACCGACTGAGCGCCTCGCTCTCGTCCGTTTCCCGGTTGCTGGGCGGCATATCGCGTCTTTTGCGCGCACGATGTCGCTGTACACGCACCGTTCGCTTGGCCACCCTTGAGGCGCGCTTTGAGCAGGTCCCGTTCACCCCATTCACGAGAGCCTTGTGCGTCCCTCGCGCGCCAGGAGTCGTCGTTGCGTGTCTGAACCCCGGTCGTGAGACGCTATCATCCTACGTGATGCGGTCTGTGTCGTCGTGTTCCGTTGCGTGGATGGGGCAGGCCCCACCACCGTGTTCGTGTGGTCGGTCGCCCCCGAAACCCGGTCCCGGACCGCAAAGGTTCTTGCCGCGGAGTCACGTAGCGTCGTGACGTAATGAGCACGCCGATCCAACGCCGGGTGGAGTCGCTCGTCTCCGAAGATCCGGAGATGCGCGACGCCGTCCAGACTGTGCTGGACACCGCCGTCGACGGGGAAGTCCAGTGGGTGGAGGTGCGCGAGGACATCTCCAGTGGCCAGTGGGGCCGGCTGATTGAGCAGGGTGTCTTGGAAGACGGCGAGGCCGGGTTCGAACTCGCCGACCGCGACGCCGTCGAGGAGGCGTTGTCGGACGACGACGAGGGGACGGACATCCCGGAGGTGGAGGGTGAGTCCGCCTCCTGGACGATGTACGACAAAGGCGCCGCGCTCGCGACGGGTGGGTTCTTCATCGGCTACACGTACGCGCCGGTGCGAGATCTCGTCGGCGGCGCAGTCGACACCGTGTTGGGGCCGTTGCAGGCGACGCTCCCGTTCTACACGGTGGTGATGGTGATCGCCGTGTTCACTGGGCTCTACTCCACGCTCCTCCGGGCGAACCTGATGGACATGGACCGGATGGCCGCCTACCAGGAACGGATGCAGGAGATCCAGGACCGCCGGAAGGAGGCCAAGGAACGCGGCGACGACGAGGCGCTCCAACAGATCCAGGAAGAACAGATGGACGCGATGGGCGACCAGCTGGGGATGTTCAAAGAACAGTTCCGCCCGATGGTGTGGATCATGTTCTTCACCATCCCGGCGTTCCTCTGGATGTACTGGAAGGTCGGCATCCGCGGCGCCGCCTCCCACGGGGAGTTCTCCAACATCGTCCTCCCGCTGATCGGCGAGGTGACGTGGACGGCCGCCGTCGTCGGCCCGATCCAGACGTGGATCGTCTGGTACTTCCTGTGCTCGATGGCGTTCACCCAGTTGGTCCAGAAAGGGCTGAACGTGAAGATGTCGCCGACCTGATCGGCGGAGCGGCCGCGCTTTTCTGGTGGACGAATGCGTAAAACGACTCGCCGAGCGGCGACACGCGGGCTGTTGGTCCTGTTGCCAGTGTTGTGTGGGTGTGGTGGGTCCTCCGGTGGTGACGACGCCGCGCGTCACGTTGAGACCGAGCAGTTCGACGAGGCGGTCGGGGTGACTGTCTGTGGGCGAGCCACCACGGAGGCGTGTGTCGGGTTCGAGGAGACGGGCCCTGGACTGCGCGGGACGGTCGTGATCGGCGAACGCCGAGCCGGCCGCGTCGCAGTCGACCGGGACAAGGGGCGACTGTTCGTCGGCGGGTTGATCAACGGTAGTGGCGATGCGGACTGTCGAGAAGTCGCTATCTCGTCAGTTCGGCTCGTCGACGGAACACTCTCTGTCGTCGTTCGCAATCGTCGTCCGGACGCCGTCGACGGCTGTGCAGAGTCTGCCGCACTCGTTCGGTACCAGGTCGTACTCGCGTCTGCCGACGCCCGTCGGGTGTCGCGACTCAACGTGACACGCTACGACCACACGGACGAGCCACAGCTCTCGGGAGGTGTCTCGGTGTCGGGAGGTGTCTCGGTGTCGGAGACGCAGTCGCTGTCGCCCGACACAGTAAGAGAGTAACTGCGTCACACGCGACTACTGTGACAGCACCGACTTCTTGCCCACGCACGACGACAGTGTGGGTGATGGCCGACCGTGGCGGCACCGACCAGACGACAGAACAACGGAAGCTCCGGCCCGAGACAGCCGACGGGCCGGTTCACGAACTCCTCACGGACGGGTTCGACGCCGCCAGCGAGGTGTTGGTCGCGTCGACCCCGTTTCTCACCCTTACGGCGATTCGCGACGAGGCGGCCTACTCGTATCTGGTCGTGTTTGCGCTCGCGGGGCTGATCGCCGGCGTCGCGGTCGCTCGCGGCGACCGGATCGACCGGCTCCCACCGTGGCGGGGTGGCCTCCGGCGGTTCGCCGTCCGCGGGGTCGCGTACAACCTCGCGTTGCCCACCGCGGTCGCGGTCGGCGGGCTCGCACAGGTCGGCCCCGGCGAGGTGAGTTGGGCCGCCGGGCCGGTGGTCGTGCCGGCGGTCGTGACAGGCGCCGTCGCCGGCGGCGTCGCGCTGGCGATGCCGTCGATCACCCACCGACTCGTCAGATGAGCCCGGAGTTGTCGTCACCGGCTCGCCGGGTGAGCCCGGAGTCGTCGCCAGCGGCGGACGGCAACGTTCTTCCGTGGGCCACCCCCGCAGGAGAGTATGAGCGAGGAGGTGTCTGCGACGTTCGACCCCGAGCAGTGGGAGTCGGTCGCGGACGGCGAGTTCGACGACGTGACCTACCACCGCGCGACGGAGACGGACGCCGTCCGGATCGCGTTCGACCGCCCGGCGGTTCGCAACGCCTTCCGACCGGGGACGGTCGACGAGCTGTACGCCGCGTTGGACCACGCCCGCAAACAGGCGGACGTGGGGTGTGTCCTGTTGACCGGCAACGGCCCTTCGCCCGACGACGGCGGCTGGGCCTTCTGTGCCGGCGGCGACCAGTCCGTCCGCGGGGAGTCCGGCTACGAGTACCAGGGTGAAGACGCGCCCGACGAGACGGACGACGAACTCGTCCGGGAGGCGAAGGCCGGCCGGCTCCACGTGTTGGAGGTCCAACGGCTGATCCGGTTCATGCCCAAGCCGGTGATTGCGGTCGTCCCGGGGTGGGCCGTCGGCGGCGGCCACTCCCTGCACGTGATCTGTGATCTCACGCTCGCCAGCGAGGAACACGCGAAGTTTCTCCAGACGGACCCGGACGTGGCGAGCTTTGACGGCGGGTTCGGCTCGGCGTATCTCGCCCGGCAGGTGGGCCAGAAGAAGGCCCGCGAGATCTTCTTCCGTGGGAAGACCTACTCCGCCGCGGAGGCCGTCGAGATGGGAATGGCCAACGAGGCGATCCCCCACGAGGAGCTGGAGTCGGTCGCGTTGGAGTGGGCCGACGAAATCGTCGGCAAGTCGCCCACGGCGATCCGGATGCTGAAGTACGCGTTCAACATGGCCGACGACGGGATGGTCGGCCAACAGGTGTTCGCCGGCGAGGCGACCCGGCTGGCGTACGACACCGCCGAGGCACAGGAGGGGCGTGACGCCTTCTTGGAGGGCCGACAGCCGGATTTCTCCGGGTACCCCTGGCACTACTGACCGTAGTCCGCAGATCAGCGCTCCCGCCGCGTTCACTCTGCCGACATTTTCGTCGCGTTCACGCTATCGCACGGCCGTCCACGCCCACTAGAACTGTCCGTGTTTTCCAATACGGTGAGAATTTTTGGCTCACCAAAATTCTCTTTTCGGTACCCAGAACACACTTGACCGGGCGCCGCGTACGTGACAGTGTGAGACGGCCGAGCGCCAGCCGCAGTCGGTGTCGACAGAGCGGTCGCGGAGGTGTGTCGCCGTGGTGATCACCCAGGTCGTGTTCGTCTTCCTCGCGGGGTTGGTGACAGCGTTGGCGACCGGGCTGGGGGCGTTGCCGTTCTTCCTGTTCGACGAGATCAGCGACCGGTGGAACGTGGCCTTGTGGGGGGTGGCGTCGGGGATCATGCTCGCCGCCTCCGGATTCGGCCTCGTTCGTGAGGGGCTGGCCGCCTCGGAGGGGTTCCCGACGTTGTTGCTCGCCGGGCTCGGGGCGGGTGTCGTGCTCGTGGTCGTCGCCGACCTCGTGCTCAACCGCGTCGAAATCGGTGAGGACGGTGGTGAGGCGGTAGAGGCGGATGGAGTGGAGACGACCACACCAGAGCGCACCGACGGCGGACAGCCGGACGCGAACGCGCCGTTGGCGTCACAGGCCGTTGCCGACGGCGACGCGCGCAAACTCCTGTTGATCCTCGGCATCCTGACGGTCCACTCCTTCCCGGAGGGTGTCGCGGTCGGCGTCTCCTTCGCCGACGTGGGGTTGGACGGTGGGGTGCCGGTGGCGGGCGTGACGGTGCCGGTGCTGGCGGTGTTCATGACGGTCGCCATCTCAATCCACAACGTTCCCGAGGGCGTCGCGGTGTCGATCCCGCTGCGGTCGCTGGGGGTCAGCGAGCCGCGGATGGTCGCGGCCGCGGTGTTCTCCTCGCTCCCCCAGCCCGTCGGCGCGGTGATTGCGTTTCTGTTCGTCTCGTGGGCGCGGGCGTTTCTCCCGTTCGGCTTCGGCTTCGCCGCCGGCGCGATGGTGTTTCTCGTCGTGACGGAGTTCCTCCCCGAAGCGTTGGCGATCGGCGAACGGCTCGACGGCAACGGCTACCGGGAGTTGACCGCCGGCGTCGTCGCTGGCGTCGTGGGGATGCTTCCGTTGTTGTTGTACTGAGCCCTCGTCCGGCGACAGCGCGCGATGTGGGGTGTAGGTCGACTCGCCACGGCCGCCGAACGACTCTGTTTATCCCGTCGCCGGGCCAACCGAGCGGTATGAGCGCTCGCAACGACGTGGCGCCGAAAACCGTCGGCGTCGAGCTCCGCGAGGAGGGGGTCGCCGTCGAGTATCTCGACGGCCGGGTGACGTTCTACCGCGGCGTTCCGGAGACGGTAACCGGCTCGCTGACGGCCACACCCGGCAAGGAGGTCCACGTGCTCGTCACCGATCCGACGGAGACGGAGGGGGTGTTGTTGTACGTCAACGATCTGAAAACCGCAGACGAGATTCTGGAAGACACCGGCGTCGGCAGAGTCGTCCTCGAAGAATCGGAGTCCGAGAGCATCTTCCCGGGGGTCACCGCCGAGCGGCTGTCGGGTGAACGGACGCGGGTCACCGCCGATCCCGAGGTGGCACGCGGCCGCGTGTTCGCGTTCGTCGAAGACCAGTGGTCCGAGGACAGCTACGAGTTCGTCGCCGGACCAGACGAGGCGGAGACGGCCGACACGGCGGCGGCTGGTGAGACAGACACGGCCGGCGAGACGGACGACGGCTGGATCGACGACCCGGTCGTCGACTGAGCGTCCACCTGTCGGGAGCCGCTCCCTAGTCGCCGACCGACTGTGATCGACCGACCGGTGTCGGGAGTCGATCCCGCCCAGCTACTGGAGATACGAGGGGTCGTCCTCGCTCGCACAGTTCGACTCGTGGCGCTCGGCGTCGTCCGCGTTGTCGAACAGGAGCCCACACTCGTCACACTGGAACCACGTCATCTCCTCCCGTTCGGTCTCCGTCACCATACCGGACGGTGAGACGGTCGTCGCTGAAAGACGTTCCGGGCGGCAGTGTGTGATGTCTCAGTCGAAGGCGGGACCGACACGGCTCTGGACGGGGAAGGTCGGCGCTTATTTGGCTGGCCCGCCGACTCGGGGTATGGCAGTCTATCGGAAGGAGACACGGATCGCGGCGCCGCTCTCGGCGGTGTGGGAGTTCCACTCCCAGATCAGCGGGCTGGAGGCGCTCACACCCGGGTTCATGGGGCTCTCGGTCGACCAGATCGTCGGCCCCGACGGGGAGCCGGACCCGGCGGTGTTGACGGCCGGCTCGCGGATCGAGATGGGACTCCAGCCGGTGCCGGGCGGCCCGCGTCAAGGCTGGATCGCGGAGATCAGCGACCGTGAACACGACGGCGACACCGCCCAGTTCGTCGACACGATGACCGAGGGGCCGTTGCCGACCTGGCAACACACCCACAGCTTCCGGGCGGACGGCGACGAGACGGTGTTGCTCGACAAGGTTGCGTACGAACTGCCCGGCGGGAGCGTCGGCGAGTTGTTGGGCCCGTTGGGTGTCGTCGGCTTCGAGCCGATGTTTCAGTACCGCCACTGGAAGACCCGGCAACTACTGGAGTGACGGCCCGCCGTCGGAGGCTACAGGACGACCGGAACCACGAGGTCGGTACCGAGGTGCGCGACGACGGCGGCGACGAGCCCGTGTCGCCAGTAGAGCCACCCGAACGCGACGCCGGCGACCCCGTTGAGCACCACCGCCCGAGCGACGATCACCGGCGTGAGTTCGAAGACGGCGGCGGTCGCCGGGAGGTGGCTCACACCGAAGGCGACGCTCGTCAGAGCTATCCCCGTCCAAACGACGGCTGATTCGGATGCGTCGACGAACCGCCTGAGGAGCCAGACGACTCCGGTCAACAACCCGTACCGCAACAACAGCTCCTCCGTCACGCCACCGTAGACGCTCACCAACAACCCGGCGAGCGGAGAGGTTCTCCCGCCGCCGACCGCGGAAGCGTCCCGCAGCGCCGCACCGATGAACGGCGCGAACACGGCTAGATCTAACACGACGAGAACGACAGCGACACCCAGACCGACCGCGACAGCCGGCACCAGCCACCCGTCGGAGACCGGCGGGTCGTCGTCGGTCAGCCACGCCCGGAGTCGCGGCGCGCCCAGACCGACCGCGTCGCCGAGTCGCAGCCCCACCAACACGCTCGCGCCGACGAGCACACCGTTCACCAGGAGGCTCCGCCCGACGGCCGCGGCGACGCCACCGAGATCAGACGGGAACGCTCCCTGCCGCGCCTGGACCGCGAGCAGACAGCAGACCCCGACCAGTCCCGCGACAGCGAGAACGGCACCGACCGTCCGGTCTGCGGTGTCTGTCGTCAGCCGCTCGGGGTCGTCCGGAAACTCGTACAGCCGGACGAACGCCGCGGCGAACACGGCCCACGCGAGCAGACTCGCCCCGACCGAGACTGCCCGTCCGCCGGGGACGTTCAGCTGGAACCCGAAGCCGAGTCCGACCACTAAGCTCCCGGCAACGACTCGCGGAGTGGTCTGTCGGTCGAGCCGTCCGAGGGCGACGCCACACACTGACCCAGCGACGGCGAGGAGCGACACCGACACGAACGGGCCGACGACGAACGACAGTGACTGGAACAGTTCCGTCGAGAGCGAGCTGTTCTCGACGACCCGTGACTCCGCGAGTGCGCGCTCGACACGCCCCCTGTACAACACGGACAACGCCAAGAGCACCACCCCGTGGACGGCACCCGCGGCGAGTCCCGCCTTCACGCCGACGCTGCCGGGTCGGCGCCGCGCCGGCGTGACGGATCGGTCTCGACTCACCGTCTCGACCTCCGAGTGCAAATCGAGAACGCTCGACACGGCTCTCGAAACCGGCTGTCGGGACGGCTCGTCGTCTCACTCCCGAGTGACGTTGTCGACGACACGTTCCTCGGTTCGCCTGGAGGAAGTTAAGTGCCGAGCCGGATCACGAGACTCGATACACTCGCGTCGCAAACTCGATACACTCACGTCGCGAGACTCAATACACTCGCGTCGCAAACTCGATACACTCGCGTCGCGAAACTCGATACACTCACGTCGCGAGACTCGATACACTCACGTCGCAAACTCGAATCGCGCGCCGCCGTCGGCCGCGTCGACGGCGTCGATCTCCCAGCCGTGAGCCTCTGCGACCGTTGCGACGATTGCTAGCCCCAGTCCGGAGCCGTCGTCTTCGGTCGTCTTTCCCCACTCGAACAACCCCTCACGGTCCGCCGGCAGCCCCGGGCCGTCGTCGGCGACGTAGAACCCTTCGGGGGTGTCGCCGACCGTGACGGCTACCTCCGGCCCGGCGTGTTCGACGGCGTTGCGGAACAGGTTCTCGAAGACGGACGCGAGCCGCCCCTCGTCGGCCTCCACCTCCCCAGGGTCGTCGACCGACAGGGTCGCGTCCCGGGTGTCCACCCGCGACCACGCCTCACTGGCGAGTGAGTCGATGGCGACCGGCTCCGTCTCGCCGATGTCGCTCCCGTCGCGGGCGAGTGTCAACACGTCGTCGATCAGCTGCTCCATCCGGCCGAGCGCGTCCGACACCCGGTCGAACCCCTCGTCGTGGCCGTCGCGGGCCAACTCCAGCCAGCCGTCGGCGACCGCCAGTGGGTTCCGGAGGTCGTGGCTGACGACGGAGGCGAACTGTTCGAGTCGTTCGTTCTGCTGGCGGAGGGTGCGTTGTTGCCGGCGGCGCTCGACGGCGCGTGTGATCAGCTCCGTCACCGTCTCCAACAGACTCACCTCCTCGTCGGACCACACCCGGCTGTCCGGGTCGTCGAAGACGGTGACGCCGATCAGTCGGAACTCCGAGGAGAGCATCGGCGCAACCACGCCCGACCGCCCCTCGGGGCCGACCAACTCCTCTGCGCTCGGGTGAGAGCCGGGGTCGCCGTACTGGACCGTCTCGAACCGTTCTGCCCGCGAGAGCCACTCCTCGTGGTCACCCGTCGGGTCGAGGCTGTCCGGGAGCGCTGGGGTCGCCTCCGCCCAGTCGTGTGTCTGGTCGTAATCGTCGCCGTCCGCGAGATACGTCGCCGCCCGCCCCACACCGGTGAACTCCCCGACGGTCTGGAGCGTGAACGACACCTTCGTGTCGAGTTCATCCGGCCGGGCGGACATCAGGTTCGTCGCGGCGTCTAACGCAATCTCTCGGAGCCCCGCGCGGTACTGGAGGTGGTCGCTCGTGTCGCCGGCGGCCGACCGCCGGGTCTGGACCGCGTTGCGGACCCGTTCGGCCAACAGGCCGATCGTCTCCGGGTCACCGTCTTTCGTCATGTAATCCGTGACACCCGCCCGGAACGCGTCGCGGGCAATCTCCTCGCCGCCGCGGGCGGTGAACAACACGAACGGGAGCGCCGAGTGTCGTTCCCGGAGCTCCGCGAGCAGTTCCAACCCGTCGCGGCCGGGCATGTTGTAGTCGGAGACGACACAGTCAACCGACTGGGCGGCGAGTACGTCCAACGCCGCCTCGACGCCCTCCGCGAGCGTCACCGACAGCCGCGGCTCGCCGTCGTCACTCTCCAACCAGTACTGCACGAGGTCGGCAAACTCCGGCTCGTCGTCGACGTAGAGGACGGTCACCTCCCCCGTGCTCACCATACACACACCCGGAGACGTTCGGACAAAAACACACCGACTCCGGTACCGGCGACGAGAACTGGCGAGAGAACGGCTCACTCGTCTGCTCGCGACCGTGCCGTGAGTGCGATGCCGGCGAGCACCACCACCCCGCCGACGGCGGTCGTCGCCGTCGGCACCTCCGCGAGCAACACCGCCGCCAGCAGCGTACTTCCGACCGGCTCACCCACCAACGAGACGGAGACGACACTCGACTCGACGTGTGCCAGCGCCCAGTTGACGACCGTGTGGCCAAACAACCCCGGGCCAAGCGCCATCGCCACGAACAACAGCCACTCCCGACCGCCGTAGCCGACTAACGCGTGGCCGCGGGCGACGGTCGCGACCAACAGGACGACCGCACAGACGCCGTAGACGACGACCACGTACGGCAACACCGGGAACCGTTGACGGAGCGACCGGCCGGCGAGCACGTAGCCGGTGTAACACACCGCGCCGAACAACGCCAACCCGTTGCCGTACGCCGGCCGGGCACCCTGTGTGACCCCGCCGAGCAGGGCGTCGCCGCCGGCCAACACGACCATCCCGACGAGCGCGACGGCGATCCCCACGGCGGTTCGGGTCGTCACCCGTTCGTCTAACAACGCCCACGCGCCGACGGCGACGAACACCGGCTGTGACTGGACGAGCGTGACGCTGGCGGCGACGCTCGTCCACCGCAGGCTCTCGAACCACGAGGCGAAGTGCAACGCCAACGCCGCCCCCGAGGCGACCGCGACGAGCAGGTCCCGGCCCCGGAGCCGGCGGAACGCCGCCCGGTCGGACGGCCGACCGAGCGCCACCGGCGCCAACAGGAGCGTGGTGAACAACACACGGTAGAACGCCTTTACCAGACTCGGCGCGCGGCTCCACTCCACGAGGATCGCGCTCGTCGAGACGGCCAACACCGCGACCGCCAACGCCGCCAACGGCGGAACGCGCTCCTCGACTGCCGCGAGATCGACTCCCAGCGTCGTCGCCACACGCGTCGTCGGCCGCCGACCGGCAAAGTCCCGGCGGAACCGGCGACCCTGGGTGACGGAACCCGCGTCGGCTCGCTCAGTCGTCGCCTGCGTCAACTCGCTCAGTTGTCACTCGCGTCGTCCGCGTCGTCGCCGCCCGCGTCGCGCGCGTCGCTCGCGCTGTCGACGGAGGTCTCCATCGTCACGTCCACCTTGACGACGCCGTCGTCGTCGGTCACACACCCCAGTTCCTCGGCGAGGCTCCGGTCGCGAGCACGAGAGAGTCTGCCGCGTGGGTCTCCTCGCCGGCGGTAACGGCGAACCCGTCGGCGGTCGACTCGACGCCTGTCACCCCCGTCTCGTGGCGTTCGGCACCCGTGTCGTCCATATCGAAGAGGGTCATCTCTCCCCCCGTTTTCCAGGTGAACAACGCGGCCGACAGCCCCGCTGGCCCGCCGCCGCCGACTGCGACGTGTGTCATACTGTCACACGACGGGGTGGGAGGAAAATAAGCCTGCGGGGCGGATGTCGAACGCGCGTCCAGACGAACAGGTAGCGTCTCGACGCGTGAGAGACAGAGAAAATCGGAGCGTGTCGGAGCGGGCGCGGAGCTAACACCGCCCGCGCTCGACGCGCGTTACTCCGGGCCGGCGTAGCCCGTGACCCCGAACGCGGGACGCTCCTCGGTGTCTGTGTTGTCCGCCTCGGTGTCTGTACCGCCGTCGCGAGCGTCACCGCCGCGAGCGTCGTCGTCGCGAGCCGCAGACGCCTCAAC
>ERZ1034488.360-NODE-360-length-10620-cov-3.305253_pt1 | contig 10620 bp, 13 predicted proteins | sample MGYA00520646_ERZ1034488 | MGnify/ENA primary metagenome ERZ1034488 (study PRJEB33760, sample SAMEA4777686) | hypersaline lake metagenome | biome: hypersaline environment; feature: brines | place: Spain | collected 2012-08 | depth 0 m ...
ACCGACGCCGTGGGCAGCGTTCTCGTCGACGAACGCGGCCTCGTCCGGGGGATTCACTACGAGTACACGTACCTGCCCGCGGACTCCTCGTCGGTCCGAGCGGTCGTGTCCATGGAGATGACGCCCACGAACGCGAGCGTCGTGGAGCCGGCGTGGGTCCGGCGCGGCGGGGAGTGAGACCGTCGACCGAACGTTTAACCGCGGTGACGCGGAACCCCGTATCGATGGTCGAGGCGTTCGCCGTGGCGAGCGGTAAGGGCGGGACGGGCAAGACGACGAGCACGCTCGCGCTGGGGATGGCGCTCGCCGAGGACCACGACGTGACGGTCGTCGACGCCGACACCGGGATGGCGAACCTCCTCTTTCACGCCGGCCTCGACGACGCGACGGTGACGCTGCACGACCTGCTGGTCGGGGAGGAGGACGCCGCCGTCCCCGACGCAGTCTACGAGCGCTTCGGAATGAAGGTCGTCCCCTGCGGGACGAGCCTGGCGGCCTTTCGAGCCGCTGACCCCGAGCGCCTGCGGGACGTGGTGGCGGAACTCGCCGCCGATACGGACGTACTCCTGCTCGACTCGCCGGCGGCGCTGGGGTCGAAAAGCGCCGTCCTGCCCATCGTGCTCGCGGACCGGACGATGATCGTGCTCCAGCCGACGATTCCGGCGCTCTCCGACGGGCTCAAAGTACAGGAGTACGCCCGCTCGTACGGGACGGAGACGGCGGGGACGCTGTTCAACCGCGTCCGTGACGACGAGGGAGTCGACCGCGTCGCCGAGCAGGCGGACCGCTACTTCGGCGGGGAGACGCTTGGGGTGATCCCGGAGAGCGACGCGGCCCGGGCGGCCCGGGCGGCGGGGGAGCCACTCCTGGCGCACGCACCGGACGCGCCCGCGTCGCAGGCGTTCCGCGAGGCGGCGAGACGACTCGACGTGCGCGACGGGGCGAGCGGCGACGTGGCCGACCGCTTCCGGAGCGCCGTCGTCCCCGAAGAGATATGAATATCCCCCGTGGCGACCTGCTCCGCTCGCGGGTGGTCGACGACCCGGGAACGACGCTGGCCACCGCGCTGGAACGCCGGCTGACGGGCTACGCCGTGTTCGAACCGCAGGACGCCGTCCTCCTCGGCGACGAACGGCGCGGCGTCGTGACCTTCGAAGGTGGCGTGCCGGTGTTGGCGTACTGCACCGACACGGACCGGGGCGGCGCCGGCGCCCTCGAAGACGTGGCGAGTCCCGGCCCTTACAGCGCCGAACTCTACGAACTCGACCGGGACGCGCTGGCCGAGGCCCACGAAGCCGACGACCTCCGCGTCTCGCCCGGCCTGCCCGCGGAGCGACTCGCCGACGACAGGGACCTCGTCACCCGAACCCGCGATGTGGCGCCCGACGACCGACTCGGCGCCGACGACACCGACGCCGTCGAGGCGTTCCTGGCTGACGAGTCCCAGATCGAAGCCATCCGGGAGCAGGCCCGCGAGGAGGCACGTGCCCGTGCCGAGGAGTGGGGGCTTACCGACGCCCTCGACGACTGAACGGCCGATACTGTCAGTAATCCAATCATATCTGAGTACGATACGCGTCCGCCGAAACACACCCATCTTTAATATTGACTGAAATGTAACGGTAGGTATCAGCAGTCGGATCACTATGCAAAATTCACACACAGGATCTGATCGCTCGTCGCCGAACGGCGGCTCCGAGGACGGGGTGTACGTCGTCAACTACTACGAGACCAGCGACATCGAACTGAGCGTCACCGTCGTCCACGCGGTTCTCGAAGTGACGGGGGCGGACCCGACCGACGTGAACCTCAACGCAGTCGTCCAACCGGACGCGCTGAACCGCATCTTCAACCCCAAACACGACGGCGAACCCCGCGATGGCGGGCGGATCGAGTTCGACCTCGCCGGGTGTCACGTGACCGTCACCGGCGACGGCGAGGTTCGAGTCGATCCCGATTCGTAGTCGGGGCGGGACCGTCGGTCCCCGTCCGCCGTTACCGGTCGTCGTCGAGCGGTGCCGCCAGATACCGCCGGAGGCGGTCGGTAGACCAGTTGTCGGCGGCGAGTCGAACCCGCTCGGCCGACCGGTCGTACGTCACGATGCCCGCGTCGGCCAGCCGCGGGACGTGGACGGACGCCAGCGCGGTGTAGGCGCGGGCACGCTGGGTGTCGGTGGGTTCGTCGGTGTCGTTCTCCCAGCGCGCGAGCCGAGCGGCGAGTCGATCCAGCCCGACCGTCGGCTGGTCGACCAGCGACCGCAACACGAACCGACGCCGACCGTTCGACAGGAGGGCGTGGCGTTCGTCGTCGTTGAGCGTGGGCGTCGCCGTGGCGTCGACGACCCGGTCGAACAGGGGGCGGTACGTGTTGACCGTGCGCTCGTCGGTCGTCGACGGGTCGAGCCGGACGACCACGTCGGCCGCCGACTGATCGACGCTCCGAACCAGCAGGTGGAGGAACTGGAACGTGGTTTCGACGCCGCCCGCGTCGGCGAAGGGGTCGAGCGCGTCGACGTAGACGAGCGTCTCCCGGTCGGCGTCGACCCAGTCGTCGAGATAGAGCGTGATCGCCGTGCCGAGTCGGCGTAGGTCGCCCGGGTCCGACATCGACGTGACCGTGACGTCGCCGCCGGGGAGCGACTGGCGCGACGGCGTGCCGCTCGACGCAGCCGACGCCGACCGGTCGAACTCCGCGTACGTGATCACCCCGAGCGTAGCGGGCAGCGTGCCCGCGCGCCGTCGCCACTCCTCGATCACTTCTCGAACCGACCGTGACACCGAGACGACGAGGACGTTCGTGGACTCGGGAGCCACGTCGAGCGCCGCGTCGGACGCCGAGTCGCCGTCGAGCAACAACGTCGCGGTCGGTCGAGAGTCGCCGTGCCACTCGTTCGATTCGCCTTCGTCGCCGTTCGTTCCCCCCATCTGAGTGTCGATTCAGCGTTGTCACGGAGCCGATATAAAGATAGGGTGGACGCGCTCGCCGGATCAGGGGCCGTCGTCTCGGGGATCGAGGGCGGACCCGTCGCGCGGGCAGTAGTCGAAATCAGGGTCGCGCGTGCTGAACCCGCACGTCGGGCAGTCCCGAACGGGCGGCGTGTCGCCGCCGCGGCGCCACAGGAGGGGGACGAACGGCAGGAAGAGGACGGCCAACAGGGTGTCGAAGTAGTACCACGCGGCGACGCTGACGACGAGGCTCACGAACAGTCCGGCGACGGCAGTCGCCGTCCGCGATCCGACCATGCCCGCGGTTGGCGCGTCGCGGGCAAGTGCGTGGCGGTCGCCATGCGAACCGTTGTGACTGTATCCCGGTGGCTCGCCGAGACGGTCCGGCGAACCACCGGTGGTGACTCACGGCAAACCGCGTCAGTCGTCGACCGACACCCGGTCGCGGGTGGTGTCGTCCGCGGCCGGCGGATCGGAGTGGACCACGATCGACGCCGAAGCGCCACAGGGGTAGATGTCTTCGGCCGACCGCGTTCGGGCCGACCGGCAGGGGCGAGCGGCGTCTCGGACGTACGTCGCCCGACCGGACATCCGTGGCCCGCCACCGAGCCAGCGACGCGAGGCGTTCGACGAACCCGACCCGAGCCATCGCCGACGACCGCGATCCACGGTCACGTTTCGACGGGGGGCGAGCCGAACGCGATGCCGTCGGCGCCGACGGCTGCGGCGCAGAGCGCCGCGGTCCCGAGGGGTTCGTGACGGCGCCCCCCGAGAAGTAACGAGACCCGACCCGCGGCGAGCCGAAAGATACACACGGGTCTAATTAGATGTAATTAGCACGGATGGCCGATTCGTCCGTGCGTCCGACGCCCGAAATGCCCCGGCGCGTCGACTACCTGCTCGCGGCGATGGGGCTCGCCCTCTTCGGCGGCCTCGCCGTCGGCGTCGTCTCCGGCGCCGCCGTCGAAGTGGCGGCCGGTGGTGGCTCCGCCATCGCGGCGGGACTCCTCGCCGTCGAGCTGGTTCGGGATCCGCGGCAGTTGCTCCCGTCAGCCGCCCCGTCGTCTCGCGGCGACGGCCGCGACGAGGGCGACGACCGGGACGCCCGCGACCAGTAGGGGCACCTCGAACGGCCCCAGGACCGGAACCGGGAGCGAGACGCTCGCCGAGAGCAGGCCCAGATTCGGCGTCGGAACGACGACGCCGACGACGGGGAGCCGAAGCCCGCTCGACTCGTTGTCGGCCGTCTCGCCGTCGGCGGCGCCGGGACGCGGCGTATCGACGCGCTCGGCGCCGTCGTCGGTGGGTGCGTCCCGTGCGGGCGTCGGCGTCGGCTCCAGCGCGCCGGCGACGGTGGCGTTCGTCAGGTGCTCGGCACCGCTAGCGTCGCGGGCGCGAACCCGAACCAGCGTTTCGTCCGGCGCGGCGTCGAGGCGGGCGTCGAAGGCGCCCGCGGCGCCGAGGTCGACCGGTCGGAGGTCGACGATACGGCCCGTCTCGGGGTCGACAGCCTCGACGCTGACGTCGCGGACCTGCCCGTCGACGACGCGACCCCCGACGGCGACGGTCCGGTCGTCGACGTAGCCGGTGCGGCCGTCGTCGACGGTGACGTTCGGCGCGAGGAAGGTCGACAGCGAGTAGTTCCACGTCCGCTCGTTGCCGGCGGTGTCGTTGGCTCCGAGGACGAGGTAGTCGGCCCCGGCTGGGTGATAGACGGTCGTATCGAGCGTCACGTTCCGACGGTCGGGGTTCGGGGCTGTCGACGCCGGGAAGACGAGTGGGTGACGCGTGGGGGTCCCCTCGGTTTCGGTGACGTTCGCCGTCGGTACGGCGGCGGTGGCGTTCGATTTCAACCAGACGGACTGCACCTGGACGCGGTCGGTTACCCGCCCCTCGACGTGGAGTCGGGTCGGCGACAGCCACGTCACCTCGGTGATCGAGAGCGTCGGTGCCGTGCCGTCGTCGACGGCGAGCGTAAACTCGTGCTCGTGGACGTTGCCGACCGCGTCCTCGGTAAACACGGTGATCCGGTTGCTACCGGGCACGAGCGCGAGCGACTGGCGGAAGTCGGCGCCCGGCGTGGGGCGGAGATGCTGGGCCGTCCCCGTCCGTTCGGTGCCGTTGGCCAGTTCGTAGTCGTACGTGTGGTTGATGCGGACGGCTTCGACGGCCGAGAGGTCGCGGAGGTCACCGCCGAGCGAGACGTTCCCCCGGTTCACCGTCAGTTCCGTCGGCGGCGGCGTGTCGTCGTCCGCAGTCGACGCGTCCGGCCCGAACGGCGTCGTGTAGTCGATCACCGGCGCCTCGTCGTCTTTGATCACCGTCGCCCCGTGCGTGGCCACGCCGTCGGCTCGCGCGACGACCGTGACCCGGTGCGAACCCGTCCCCAGATCGAGCGTGACGCTCCGATCGAAGCGCTCGCTCCCCGGCTCGAAGGCGTGGCGAGTGGTGCCGTCGACCCGGATTTCGACGAGCGAAACCGGCGCGTCGGCCGACACCGCCACCCGGACCAGCGGGTCCGTCGGCGTGTGGTGGATTTCGCCGGGGTCGAGCGGGGCGGCGTCGACGGTGACGTCGACGGTCGGCTCGCCCGACTGGGCGGTAACGGCCGGCGAGAGGGCGCCGACACACACGAGCAGCGTAGCAACCACGGCGACGATGCGTTCGTCCATGAGCCGTCTCCGGTCGGCCCGTTGCGGCGACGACTTATCAGTGACCCGCCCCGATTATCAGCGGGTGTATCCGGCGTCGAGTACGGCCGGGCCCCGTCCGCGCCGTCTCAGGACGGCTGCGCCGGCCGTGCGCCGAGTTCGACCTCGACGGTCCGCTCCTCGCCGTCCCGCAACACCGTTATCGAGACGGTGTCGCCGGGGCTGGTCTCCAAGGCGAGGTAGCTCCCGAGCGCCTCCGTCGTCTCCGTCCGGGTGCCGTCGATGGCGAGCATCACGTCGCCGCCGACGGGGTAGCTCTCGCCGTTCACCGTCTCGGCATCCTCGCTCGGCCGGAGGGCGTCGGCCGCGGGACCGTTCGGTGCCACGTCGACCACGAGCAGCCCCCGCGGCTCGGTCAGCCCGTTGGCCTCGGCGACGGCCGGCGTGACCGTGTCGATGGCGACGCCGATGAACGAGTGGTCGTACGACCCGGTCTCGATCAGTTCGGGGAGGATTCGACGCGCGAGGGCGGCAGAGATGCCGAACGCGATGTTGTCGCCGCCACCGGAGTTGATGACGGCGAGCACGCGGTCGTCGAGGCTCATCAGCGGCCCGCCGCTGTTGCCGGGGTTGACCGCCGCGTCCGTCTGGATGGCGTCGGGGATGCTGAACCCCGTCGGCGCCGGGATCGAGCGGTCCGTCCCGCTGACGATGCCGGTCGTGACAGAGCCGTCGAGGTCGAACGGGTTGCCGATGGCGACGACTTCCTGCCCGATGGTTGCGGGCGTCTCCGCGAGCGCGAGCGGCGTCGCCGCGTCCGGTAGGGCGGCGGCCTCGATCACTGCGAGGTCGCTGTTGCGGTCGGCGCCGACCACCTCGCCCGTGTACCACCGCCCGTCGCGGGTGCGAAGGTCGACCGTCGCCGCCTCGCCGACGACGTGGGCGTTGGTGACGACGTGGGCGTCGTCGTACACCCAGCCCGTGCCGCCGCCTTGGTCGGTCCGCACGAGCAGCACCGAGTCGATGGCCGCGCGGTAGACGCGGGTGTACGGGGTCGGCCCGGTCGCCGTTGCGTCGGCGGCCGCAGTCTCGGTCGTGCCGCTTCCGTCGGCAGTGGGCGACCCGTCGGTCGCCGGTGCCGTCGATCCACAGCCCGCGAGCCCTGCGGTCAGCGCGATGGCGCCGGCACGGAGGACTCCCCGCCGGCTCGCTCCCTGATCGCTCATCGGTCGATGTGGGGGATACGCCGGGGAATAGGTTGGGGTGTGAGGGATCGTCGACGGTCAGCGTCGGTTCCCGCCGGGACGGTCCGGACGGGGGCGAGCCACCCCGTCAGTTCCCCTCGACCAGTCGCCGCAACTGCGCCGGCGGCACCGCGCCCCGCGCCGCGTGCCCGTCGAACACGAAGGTGGGGACGCCGGTGATCCCCTGCCCCCGCGCCGCGTCGAACAGGTCGTCGATCCGGGAGTCGAGCGCCGCGTCGTCGCGGGCGGCGTCGACGACGCCCGCGTCGAGCCCCGCTTCGGCGCAGTCGACGAGGGCGGCCCGGTCGCCGATGTCGCGGCCGTCGACCCACAGCGCCTCGAAGACCGCCTCGTCGAACGCTAGCCACGTCCCGTAAGGCTCGCTCCCTTTCACCTGCAGTGAGACGACCTGCGCCGGCCGCGAATCCACGTCCGTCGCGATCTCTTGTGCCATCTCGGCGTCGTACTGCTCGCGGAGGCGGCGGACGTTTTCGCGGGCCTGATCGTAGTACTCCTCGTCTTTCCCGTCGTCGACGGAGTGGTCGATGTCGCCGTCCGGACCGCGCTTCCCCGCGCGGAGGTCGAACGGTCGCCAGTCGATTTCCAGTTCCGCCTCGCGTTCGTCCTGGTACCGGTCGAGGGACCGGCGTCCGAGATAACAGAACGGGCAGACGTAGTCGGAGTAGACGGTGATGCGCTCGCGGGCTTGCGTGTCGCTCATCGGATTAGCTGCCGGGGGCCGGACGGAAGAGCGGCCCGGTCGGCGGCGCCGGACGGGTCGACGCCGGCATCGCGGCCGCCGTCCTCGTGAACGGCGTGCCGTCCGTCACTCTACGACGACGACGCCTCTCATGCCGAGGGCCTGGTGAGGCGTGCAGACGTACTCGTACGTCCCCGACTCCGAGAACGTGTGTTCGAAGGTGAACCCCTTTTCGACGGCGTATTCGCTCTCGAAGCCGCCGCCGTTCGCGGCGACGTTGTGCTGGGAGCCCTGCCCGGTCCACTCCCAGACGACGGTCGTACCGCTCGAAACTCGAACTGCCGCCGGGTCGAACGCGTACGCGCCGCCGTTGCTGTCGGCGCCGACGGCGACGGTCACCTCGTCGCTCCCCGTCTCGTCGACGACGCCGTCGTAGTTGCCGACGTTCTCCATCCAGCCGTCGAAGCTGGCGGTGCCGCCGCCACCGCTTCCGTCGCCGCTCTCCGTCTCCGCGGCCGTGCCACTGCCCCCGTCGCCCTCGCTGCCGCCGCCACTGCCGCTACAGCCGGCGAGGGCCGTGAGGCCGAGCGTCCCTATCGACAGGATCACCGACCGACGTGTGTGGCGCTCTGATTCGAGCATCTTCCCAGGTCGATCCTGGCGTCGGTCGGACCCGAGGATTCGGCCGAACGCGTTCGAGTCGGTCGTCGACCCGTGGGAACGCGTCCGTCTCATCGGTCGTAGCCTCCGTCGTCGTCGAACAGCCCCATGTCCTCGGCGACGATGTCGGCGAGACTCTCGACGATGGCGGGGTCGATTTCGGCGATAGCCTCGCCGCCGTGGACGTTCTCGTTGTGTCGGTCGACCGCCTCGGCCACGTCCGGGAGCGGTACCCGTGTCGTCGTGTCACACGTCGAACAGACGATGGGCACCGTCGGTTCGTCGTCGCTGGTCATGGTTCGGAGGGTAGCACCCCGGCGTAAAAAGCACCGGGAAGGCGGCCGGTCCCCACCGACGCCGGTCGTCCTCGCGCCGACTCCGTACGCGCCCGGCCTCGTCGCCGGTTCTCCCCCGACCTCGGCCTTCCTGCCGGTTGCGTTCGGCCCGCTCGAAACGTCCGTCTTCGCCACCCCATCGCTCTCAGTCCGCTTCCCCCCGCGCCCGCTCGAACATCGCCAGCGCCTGCTCCCGTCGCTCGCTATGGTCGACGATGGGGGCGGGGTACTCCGGCGCGGTCCGCCGGCGCTGGGTCGGCGAGAGTTCGTGCCAGTCGTGGATCAGGTCGGCGTCGACCCCCCGGAGTTCGGGGACGTACTCGCGGATGTACTCGGCGTCGGGGTCGTGGCGCTCCCCCTGGGTCATCGGGTTGAAGATGCGGAAGTACGGCTGGGCGTCGGTCCCCGTCGACGCTGCCCACTGCCAGCCGCCGTTGTTGTTCGCGGGATTGTGGTCGACCAGTTTCCTCCGGAACCAGTCGTAGCCCTCGCGCCAGTCGAGCAGGAGGTCCTTCGTCAGGAAGGAGGCGACGATCATCCGCACGCGGTTGTGCATCCACGCGTCGCGGCGCAACTGGCGCATCCCCGCGTCGACGATGGGGTAGCCCGTCTCGCCGTCCTGCCACGCCTGCAGGGCGTCGGAGTCCTCGCGCCACTCGATTGGGTTCTCGTAGTCGCGGTAGTTCTCCGTGACCACCTCCGGGTTGAAGTAGAGGACGTGGTGGTAGAACTCCCGCCACGCGAGTTCACTGCGGAACGTCTCGACCGACTCGCGGGCGGCGTCGTCGGGCGCCTCCTCGCGGGCGCGGACGACCCGGTCGTGGAGGGTGCGCACCCCGACGGTGCCGTAGGTCAGGTGCGCCGAGAGCCGGGCCGTGGCGTCGGCCGCCGGGTCGTCGCGGGCGTCGTCGTAACGGTAGATGTCCTCGGCGCAGAAGTCGTTGAGGCGGTGTCGGGCCGCCGTGTAGCCGCCGGGGGGGATGTCGGCCTCCGGCTCGTCGAACCCCAGGTCGTCGAGGGTCGGGATCGGGGTGTCATCGCCGGGGGCGGCGAGGCGGTCCGCGCCCGGCGCCTGCACGGACGCCCGCTTCTCGCGGTCCTTCCACTTCTTCCAGAAGTAGCTGTAGACCGAGTACGGCTCGCCTTTGTTCGTCGTGATCGATCCCGGTTCGTGATGGAGGTGGTCGTGGACGACGTGGGCGTCGACACCCGCGTCGGCGAGTCGCTCCCGCACCCGGTCGTCCCGGCGACGGCCCAGCCCGGAGTAGGCCTGCGCCCACGACACGCTGTCCGCGTCGTAGTCGTCGGCGAGCCGGGCGAGTTCGTCGGGAGCGTGACCGCGGACGACCACCAAGTCGCTCTCGCGCTGGCGGTACCAGTTCCGGAGGGCGTCGAGACTGTCGAGGACGAAGGCCACACGTGGGGGCGCGGCGTGCTCCAGAACCCGCGGGTCGAAGACGTACACTGGGAGAACTGGATCGTCGTCGGGCGTCACCAGCGCGAGGTTGTCCGACGGCCGAAGGTCCGTCCGGTGCCAGTGGAGGCGCATACCGGGCGGTAGGAACGGGTCGCAATAAAGGCTCGACCCGGAGTTAGCGCCGCGACGCCACTTCCCGCGCCATCGCCCGACAGTGTTCCGCGGCGACGGGCGCGTCGTCGTCGAGGGTCGCGAGCGCCCGTTCACACCCGTGCAGAAGCCGGTCACGGAACTCCCCTTCGGGGAGTTTGTTCGTCGCCACCGTCCGGGCGCTCGTGAGTATCTGCCGAGCGGTGTCGGGCCGCGACTCCGTCGTCCCCGCGTCGCCGTCGAGTGCCCGTGCCCCCGCCTCGAACAGCTGTCCGAGGACGTCCATCACGTCGCCGGAGAACTCGCTTTGCACGTGGCTTCGTAGGTCGGGGTGCCTCAAGACGCCGTCGGTCGGCCCGCACGGAGCGCCGTTTCGACGGCCGGTGGGTCGCTGGACGGGTCGACGCCCCACCGCCGACGCACGGCCCCCGTCTCAGAAGTCGTCGAGCCGACGCTGTCCCGACTCGTCGTCGTCGTCCATCACCCAGAACGCCTCGGTCCGCATCGCTACGGTGTT
>ERZ1034488.361-NODE-361-length-10594-cov-5.931208_pt1 | contig 10594 bp, 15 predicted proteins | sample MGYA00520646_ERZ1034488 | MGnify/ENA primary metagenome ERZ1034488 (study PRJEB33760, sample SAMEA4777686) | hypersaline lake metagenome | biome: hypersaline environment; feature: brines | place: Spain | collected 2012-08 | depth 0 m ...
TTCCGCCGGGCTCATAACCCGGAGATCGGTAGTTCAAATCTACCTCCCGCTACTCCTCTGGTGCCCGACGCTCCGTAGCGACCAGTCCCCGGAGACGTGTCGCGCTCGTGGTCCCGTCCCACGGTTGTGTCCTTTCGGAACGGTTAAGTTCACAACCGCGATACGTTAGGGTGCGCGCCGGTGTAGCTCAGCCTGGTAGAGCGATTCCTTCGTAAGGAATAGGCCGAGGGTTCAGATCCCTCCACCGGCTTTCTGCCGCGAACAGACCGAACAGTGGGCGGTGATAGCCACCCGGGAGAACTGAACCAGGGAACGAGCGAAGCGAGTGACCGTGGTTCAGATCCCTCCACCGGCTTTCTGCCGCGAACAGACCGAACAGCGGGCGGTGATAGCCACCCGGGAGAGCTGAACCAGGGAACGAGCGAAGCGAGTGACCGTGGTTCAGATCCCTCGACCGGCTTCCTGCCACGAACGGACCGAACAGTGAGTGCCGACTCGAACCGGGAACAGAGTCAGCGTGTCACTTGACTGCAGATCAGACGGACCGTTCTCGAATCCGTCTTACCTCTCCGAACGCGAGTGCGTGCAACTGTGTCGTCGAGTCTCTCAAACGACCATCCCCGAACAGTAGTGCCAGCGGGTTTCGTTTCCTCACTCAGCGTTCCCACCGACACGTCGGTGCTTGGTGGGAACTGTAACACCACTAATCATCGCTCCGGGCCCGCAGTCAGCACATGACCGACGGACGCAGAGACGAGCCCACTCGACAGACCCCGATTGACGACCCGAACGACACGGAGCCCACCGCCCACTCACCACCCGCTCGCCGGTGGCGACAGCTCGACCGCGGGTGGCAGGCACTGTGTCTGGGACTACTCGTTGTTGCCGTCCACGCAGTGGGTGTCACCGTCTGATGTCGGTAGTCGCCGACCTCCGACCGTACCTCCCCGGGTTGGCGTTGCTCGGCGGCGGCGCGGCGTTCTCGGTGTTTCTCGCCCGGCAGGTTCCGGGACTCCAACCGCTCGTCGTCGCCGTCATCGTCGGTGCCGTCGTCGCCAACACTGTCGGGACGCCGACCGCCGCGGAGCCGGGCGTCGGGACCGACAAGCTCGCCTTGGAGACGGGAATTATCCTCCTGGGAGCGGCCGTCTCAGTCGACGAACTGCTCGCCGCCGGGCCGACCGTCCTCGGGTTGGTTGTCGTCACGGTCGGTGGTGGGCTCCTGTTGGGAGAGGCGATTGCACGCTGGGGGCTCGGGATCGACGGCGCGGCACCGTCACTTCTGGCGGCGGGCGCGAGCGTCTGTGGCGTCTCTGCCGTGGTCGCCGTCGGCCGGGTGATCGAAGCGCGGGACACGGCACTCACCTTCGCGGCGGCGACGATCCTGTTGTTCGATGTCGTCACACTCGCCGCCTTCCCGCTTGCCGGCGAGTGGCTCGGACTCACGGGTCGACAGTTCGGCGTCTGGGCCGGGCTGAGCATGTACTCGACTGGCCCCGTCGCGGCGGCGGGGTTCGCGTTCTCGCCGGAGGCGGGTCAGTGGGCGACCGTGACGAAGCTCGCGCGCAACTCGCTTCTGGGTGGCGTCGCGGTCGCCTACTCCGTCGCGTACGCTTCCCGCTCGGCGACAGAGCCCGGCGTCCGTCGACTGTGGTCGGAGTTCCCCAAGTTCCTGCTCGGGTTCGTGTTGGTGGCCGTGATCGCCAACAGTGGGCTCCTCTCGGCGGCCGCACTCGCGTCGATCACGACCGTGTCAGACGGGCTCTTCTTAGTCGCGTTCGTCGGACTGGGGCTGTCGATCCGCGTTCGTGAACTCCGGACGGTCGGCGTCACTCCCGTCGCCGCGCTTCTCGTCCACCTGCTCGTCGTGAGCGCGCTGACGCTGACTGCGGTGCGACTGCTCCTGTGAGTCGAGACGTGACCAGTCACAAGGTGGCCACTCCCGACCCCGCCAACAGGACTGACCCCGCGGATACGGACTCAGCCCCGGAGAACCACCAGTCGGGTTCGTACACCCCTGCCAGCGGCACTACCTCGGTGGCCGAGTGTGTCTTCCAACCGTCGAACCGGGAAACCACCTGCCACCACTGAGAGTAGACGGCAAACCCACAGCTTCCAGTAAAATTCGGTAAAATAACGACGTGAGTAGGGTCAACTGAGCACTCTCCGTCACACTAGTCGCGGGACAACACCCGATACGCGGCGTCAGACTCGAAGAACAACGAGAGAAACAACACGGTGAACACTATCGCGAGGCTGATTCCGAAAGAGACGACCAGCGCTGTTGGCCCGACACCGAACACCACGAACAGGAGCACTGCCCCACCGGCTAACAACAACACACTCAGCGTGTTGGCGTACCACTCTGCCGCAGAACGTTTGATTCCTCCTCTACGTGTGCTCATGCTGTGTTCACTGCTACGTCGTGTGCGCTCACACTTGAATCCACACACTAACACTGCGGACACGTTGATACGTCCGCTGTCAGACTCAGTCTTGACTCGTTCCTGCTCCACCACTGTCGTCGCTCTCATTGACTCCCGTCTCACCCACACTAATCCCAACAAGTGTGGGATTGCTATCCAATGTCTCTCTGTTAGACGTGTCTGATGTCGAAGGAGACTCTAACAGTCCAACAATTGGCGTCATCAGTGACATAAGAAACGCAAAAGCGATCAGTGCAACTGCAGAAAAAAGACCTCGGGCAGTCGGGTCCAGTACGACAAGCGCGGACAGTACGGCAGAGGTTGCTACCGCAATCTGTGCTACAATCACCAACCCGAATAACCAGGCTGTCGACTCGAACCCGAGACGCTCCGACGTGTCTAGTAGGCGAAACGCCGCAACGAGGACAGCGAAGTACAAGACGACAACCTGGAGCAGACGAACTGCGACGGTAGCGACGAAGGTGGCACCGTAGGCTTCGACGACATCCGTCTGACCGGAAAATGTAAGATCAAAATTTATAGGAGAAAGAAAAGACAAGAACAGAAACGCGGTCACCAACACGGTGATGAGTACAGGCACCAGCCCGATCCGAGAACGGATCTGTCGCAACCATTCGACAACTCTAGACATACCAGTTCAAAAATAGACTAGAAATAAAAACGCCTCGGTCGCGAGACCGTCACCCAGTTCACCCCGACTCTAAACGCTTATCCGCCTGCCAGTGCCACTCCCACCCGCAAATGAGCGACCTCCCGGACGAGTTCGACTGCACCATCACCAACTGGGAGTACATCTACGGCCTCTGTCGAGAGGTGTCGAACCAGGTGAAGGCCGACAACTTCGAGCCGGACGTGGTCGTCGCGCTCGCCCGCGGCGGGTGGTTCGCGGGGCGTGTCACCTGTGACTTCCTCGGGTTGGACGATCTGACGAGTCTGAAGATGGAACACTACGTCGGCACCGGCCAGAAGGCCGACGAGCCGACCGTCCGGTACCCGATGCCGGAGGGGAGTGTCGCGGGGAAAGACGTGCTCATCATCGACGACATCGCAGACACCGGCGGCTCGATCAAACGCGCCCACGAGTACGTCACCGACCGCGACGCAGACGAGGTGCGAACGGCGACACTCCAACTGCTCCAGACCTCGGAGTTCGAACCGGAGTTCGTCGGCGAGCGGCTCGACGAGTGGACGTGGGTCGTCTACCCGTGGAACTTCCTGGAGGATATGGTGGATCTCACCGCGGGCGTGATCGAACAGGACGGGCAGGCTCCGTACGACGAGACGGAGATCCGCCGACTGCTCGCGGAGTACCACGGGATCGACCGGATCGAGATGGAGATCGCTCAACCGGACCGGCTTGATGAGGTGTTAGACGAGATGGTCCGCCGGGACGTGGCGACGACGGGACCGAACGGCTACGCGCTCGCGGAGTGACCGAACGGCGACGTGTTCGTAGCGTGACCGACACGCGACCGCCCGACGACTCACCCACGACCGGCAGGGTAGACGTCTTCTTCTTCGATCTCCCGTTCGCGTCGGTACTGGTCGACGAACTCCGTCACGTTGAACTCCAACATCCGTTGCTCGAACTGCGAGACGGCGTTCGAATCGTCGCTGTGTGAGACGGCGTGTTCCATCAGCTCGACGACCAGCTCCACGATCACCTCGTGGAGCCGTCGGGCGTCGAACGTCGACACCCACAGCATCGTGTAGCCGATCTCCTGATCGTCGCTCACGTCCGTCACCGTCACCTCGCTGGGCAGTTCCTCCAACACGATCCCCAGCAGGTGTGGCGTGCCGAACTCCGGCATCTCCTCGCTGGTCGTCTCGATCGCCTCTTGGAGTGTCGCCACGAGAAACTCCGGGAGGAACCGGTCGGGTGGGTGGACATCGGTCACAACGGCGTGTGTCTCACCACACGCACAGTCGAACTCCCGCATCCCCATGTCGATCTCTCGGACTCGGATCTCCGTCTCACACGGGAGTTCCGTTGTCTCCCCGCCCCCGCCCGGCACTCGTGGCTCGGTCATACCGTTCCGGTAGGTGTGCGACTGCCGTAAGTGACGCGCTCGGCGGCGCCCGAACGCGAGCGGGAGGCCAGGTCGGTGCCAGGCGGCCGCCGTGTCGGGCTCGGTTCGGGAGCCTTTTTCACGCCAGACCACGTACGGTGGTTCGATGAACGAGCACACGACGACACACGGAGGCGAACGATGAGAGGAAACGACCAGCAGGCGTACGACCGTGGAACGTCGTTGTTCTCTCCGGACGGACGCATCTACCAGGTCGAGTACGCCCGCGAGGCGGTGTCGCGTGGTGCACCGTCCGTCGGCGTCCGCACCCAGGACGGCGTCGTACTCGCGGCCGAGACGCAGTCGTCGTCGCCGTTGCTGATCGACGAGAGTATCGAGAAGCTCCACAAGCTCGATGACCACCTCGGCACGACGAACGCCGGCCACGTCGCCGACGCTCGCCAGCTGATCGACTACGCCCGCCGGATGGCGCAGGGTGACCGGCTACGTTACGGCGAGCCGGTCGGCGTCGAGACGGTGACGAAGTACGTTACCGACCACGTCCAGGAGAACACCCAGCGTGGCGGCACCCGTCCGTACGGCGTCGCCCTGTTGATCGGCGGTGTCGAGGACGGCGAGCCGCGACTGTTCGGCGCGGACCCGACCGGCACCCCTCGTGAGTGGAAGGCGACCGCAATCGGCGGCTCGCGGGGTGAGCTCCAAGAGATCCTCGAAGACGGGTGGAGTGAGGAACTCAGCCTCGGGGACGGCGTCTCGCTCGCGCTGGAGGCGCTCGCGACGGTCGTCGACGAGGTCGACGGCGAGGCGTTCAGCGTCGCGACCGTCGACACCGAAACGGGCTACGGCACGATGACCGACGACGAGATCGCGGCCCGCGTCGAGGAGTTGGACGTCGAGACCGACGAGGAGTAGTCGACACGAGTCGGTGTCGTCGCCGGGAGGGTGCCGTCGCCACGACACCCACCACACGCGTTCTCAGTTGGAACGTCGGGACCGACAGCCGCTGTGACGTTGTTTACCAGCCGCTGTGACGCTGTCTCCCAGTCGCTGCGACGTGTCGACACCAGCCACGTCTCGACAGTACGACGAGAAACACCGCCGACCGCGGAACAGCACCACCAAAACGTGAGACGCCCCGACGGCGTCAGTACGAGCGGACCTTCGGCTCGTACTCCTTGCTCTCCCCGTCGAGAACGACCGGCCGGTACCACAGCTCAGGTTCGCCGTCGTTCCACGAGAGGAGCGTGTGTTTCAGCCAACTGCCGTCCTTCCGTTCTTGATGTTCCTTGCGCCAGTGGGCACCACGGAACTCGTCACGGGCGAGCGCACCCAGCGTGATCGCCTCCGCGAGGTCGATGATGTTGCGCGTCTCGATCGTGTGGATCAGGTCGGTGTTGAACGTCCGGGATGGGTCCGACACCGCCACGTCCCGGTAGGCCTCGCGGGCCTCGTGGATGTTGGCCAACGCCTCCTTCAGCCCGCCCTCCTCCCGGAACACGTTGACGTTCGCTGTCATCGTCTCTTGGATCTCGTCACGGACCGCCGAGTGGCTGATCCCGTCTTCGCGGGACATCAGCCGGTCGACACGAGCCTGCTGGTGCTCGACCTCGCGGCGGACCAGGTCGTCTGGCCCCGCACTCCCGGCCGAGGCGGCGACACCACCGTCGGCGACCGCGTCGCCGGCCGGGTGGACCGCCCCGACGTCGACGCCGGGGTCGACCTCGCCCAACTCGTAGTCGCCACGCTGGCCGGTCTCGATCTCCGCCTCGCCGAGATCCTTGCCCGCGGCGTGGTACCCCGCCATCTTGCCGAAGACGATCAGCTCCGGCAGGGCGTTTCCACCCAGTCGGTTGGAGCCGTGGACGGACGCACACGCACACTCGCCGGCGGCGTACAGCCCGTTCACACAGGTCTCCCCGTGTTCGTTCGTCTCGATGCCGCCCATCGCGTAGTGTTGACCGGGCTTGACCGGCATCGGCTCCTCTAACGGGTTGACCCCCTCAAAGTCCTTCGAGAGGTGGACGATGTTCTCCAACCGGTCGACGATCCGGTCTTCGCCGAGGTGCCGCATGTCGAGGTGGACGTACTCGTCTTCGATCCCGCGCCCCTCGTTGACCTCCGTCAGCTCCGCACGCGAGACCACGTCACGCGAGGCGAGTTCCCCGTCGTTGTTCGCGTAGCCAGACTCGAACATGAACCGCTCCCCCTCACTGTTGTAGAGAATTCCACCCTCACCACGGACCCCCTCCGTGATGAGCACCCCCGTCGACGGGAGCGTCGTCGGGTGGAACTGGATGAACTCCATGTCCTCGATGGGGACGCCCGCGCGGTAGGCCATCGCCACCCCGTCGCCGGTGTTGGCGACGGCGTTGGTGGTGTGGTTGTACACCTGGCCCAGCCCGCCGGTCGCGAGGATCACGCCGTCACGCGCCTGGAACCCGGAGATCTCGCCGGTCTGAATGTCGTAGCCGACGACCCCGTGACAGTCGCGGTCTGCCGGCCGTTCCTCGTCGGAGACGGCCAGATCCATCACGTACCACTCGTCGTACACCTCGATCCCGCGTTTCACCAACTGCTCGTACATCGTGTGCAACAGCTGGTGGCCGGTCTCGGCGCCGGCGTAGGTGGTCCGCGGGAACGACAGCCCGCCGAACGGGCGCTGGGACACCCGGCCGTCGTCGTCTCGGGAAAAGGCCATCCCCCAGTGTTCCAACTGGATGACCTCCTCGGGGCTCTCCTGAGTCAGCGTCTCGATGGCCGGCGCGTCACCGAGATAGTCCGACCCCTTCATCGTGTCGTACGCGTGGTCCTCCCAGGAGTCACCCTCCCGGAGTGCCGCGTTGATCCCGCCTTCTGCGGCACCGGTGTGTGACCGGACCGGGTGGAGCTTCGAGACGATGGCCACGTCTGCGCCCTCCTCCTGGGCGGCGATGGCCGCGCGGAGTCCCGCGCCACCCGCACCGACCACGATCACGTCGTGTTCGTACATGGAGTTGGCTCTACGCTGGCTACGAACTGCTGGTACTTGAGGGTCACTCTCTTTGCGAATGGTTGGACGGTAACTGCCGATCTGTCAGATCCGTCCTGTGTCGACCACGAGACGAGCCGTTCCAGTCTCTTCCCGCTGGAAAGAGACTGCTCGTTCGATCGCCGCCTGTACTGTCTCCCCCAGCGAGACGACTCTAGATCGGCACGCGGCGAACTGCTCGATCGAGAAGCGTTGTTCGTACGGAAACAACTGTTGGACGATCAAAATACCCTGTGTCTCGCTCGGCTCTTCGTTGATAAACTCCACTGTCGCGTCTGACCCAGTCGACAACCGCTTGAGTTGGTACCGGAGTGCAGACAGCTCTGGCTCGGCGTCCGCAAACAACTGCTTAACGGCCGCAACTGCTCGGTCAGTCTCCCGAGTATCGTCCTTCTCGTCTGTCAGCTCCTTGATCACTTCGTCGTTGAGTCCGTCTGCGAGACCAGCACGGAGGTAGTACGGGTAAGCGAGCACGACAAACCGGAGTTCTGGGTGACCAGCCACGAGGTAAACTGCCTCATCTGCCGTACACCTGTGTCCACGCAGCGCGTACGACTCGTCGAAGTCAGTAACAAAGTTGACCAAACCTCCGACGTGTGACTGCTTGACGGCGTCACCCGTGTCAATCACGTACGTGCTGATCTGATCTAACGCATCGTCGAGTCTGTACTGTGGCATCTATTAGCTCTCCCCAGGAAGGCTGTACCGACTGCCTCCATTGTCGGCCTTCTGTTTCTGCTCAACATCGTCCGCTACGGCCGACACCCCTTCGTCAGTAGTCTCATGATCCACCGGCGACTCTCGACTCCCGTCACGGACGCGTTGTACGGCGGCGTTCAACTCGTACAGCTGATCGACGACCGGACTGTCCGCGTTCAGCGTATACTGTCGTTCCCCGTCTCGGTCGGCAGCCTCTATCACCGACAGTTCGACCAGTGAGTCGATTCTGTTGTCGAGACTCTTCGGTGTCGTTCCTGCTTGGTCTGCTAGCTCTTCGAGTGTGAACTCCCTGACGGCAGGCGCCTCCAGCAAGGCGTCGAGTGTGAGCACCAACGTCTCGTAGCGTGCTACCTCCATCCATCCGGATGGAAACTGTTTTCTAACCTCTTTCTTGTCCATCTCGCGTATTTCCTGGGGTGTCGGCGTCTCTCCGGTCATTCGTGCTATGTTCTGTGTTTCTCTGTGAAAACAGTTTCTAGAAGAGCCGGTCGCTTCCGAATCGCTTTTACTGTGTCTCAGTTACATCTAGTTCAAATTGACACAGTGGACGGCGTACTACGACGACGCGGTCAAGAAGCTGATATACAACCACGCTCACGAGGAGTCGAAAGAACAGAAAGCGACGATCCAGAAGCGCCTCACTGACGGGCTTGACTTCGACCAGGCTAGCCAACTACTCGAAGAGATGGACGACGAGTTTCAATTTGTCCACACTCGGGGAGAGTACGTCTGGTACGACCAGACTGAACCGCTTCTCGTCTACATCACTGAGGAGTCCGAGATCGCCCTCGATAACGTCGGATCGATGCTCCACCACCTGACCCCACCGAGGCTACGCGACAAGTACGGTATCATCTCGACTGGCCGGTAACACACTGATAGCACAACTGCCCCCTGTCAACACCCGACACAAATCTCGCAGGGTTTATCAATATGTGATCAAAGTAGAACGTGTGCCGAAGCTAACTTGTTCCGAGTGTAACCGCCAGATCGGAATGCACGAACTGGAGGCCAAGACGACGGCACAGTCCGGTGGGTTCTCGACGCGGTACCGGTGTCCGTTCTGCCAGACGGATTTAGAAGACGTGACCGAAGACTGGGGGTGACACCCCGTCGTCGGCACGGTCGCCACGAGCGTGGCGCTTGCTGTCGGGTGTGTCAGAAAAACCGGTTCCGTCGTGAGACGGAGAACGTCGTTGTGTTCCGATACCGCGAATCGAGCGATCTTACAGGCGGGTCAGCTCCTTCGCGCGTGGACCCTTCTCCGCCTGCTCGATCTCGAACTCGACTTCCTGGCCTTCTTCGAGGTCCGGACCGCCGACGTCCTCCATGTGGAAGAACACGTCCTCGTCCGAGTCCTCAGTCGAAATGAATCCGTAGCCGCCAGTGTCGTTGAAGAAGTCAACCTCTCCGGTTGCCATTGCACCTGCACAGACACGACTCGGAGTAATAAATCTTCCGGACCACTGGCCCCCGACACGGCGACACTCCCGCAGCCGTCGCCGGAGAGCGTGGCAGTTTTCTCTGCGGCCCGTCCAATCCCGGCAGTGAGCGACACGGACAACGCCGGTGACGACCACGACGTACCGACCGGGCCGTCCGTCCCGCAACGGCTCGCCGCCGGCGCCGCGAACAAACCCGCGTTAGCAGTGTTGGTCGTCCTGTTGGTGTTGTTGTCGATCGGCTTCTTTCTCGCTGGTGTCGTCTTCGTCGTGGAGTTCGTCGGCCTCACGGGCTGACGGCTCCGCCGTCCGACCACAGTGCAACACGACACCCGACCGGTGGACTCGCCTTTCGCCATCACCGGATAGGACTCTGCGGTCACTCGACACGGAGTGTCAGCGTCAGCTCGGCGCCCGCCGTCAGCGCCGTCACCACCGCTCGGTCGAGGTCCACGGCGGCACCTGACGCCGCCACCATCACGGTTCGGTCGTCGACGTAGTCACTCGTCCGACACACCAGACTACGGTCACTGTCGAACGTCAACTTTGGGTCGCCACGGCCGATTGCGGTCCACTCCCGATCGTCGACCGTGACGGTCGCCTCGATTTCTGCGTCCGTCGTCTGGCAGGCGGCGACGAACGCGGGGTCGAACGACGCCGGCGCCCGGTCGGCCTCCACGGCGAGGATACAGTCACCCGCCGGCGTGAGCCAGTCGTCCGTCGTCACCTCGAAGGTGCTCTGGTGGGCAGCAGAGACGTTCTCGTGGCCGCGCGCTCGGACGATCTCCTCGTGTGCGTTCACACGTCGACTCGGAGCGTAGCGGCCAAGTCTCCGGCGGTCTCGTGACGACTCGATATCCCCTCACCCTGTGGCGGGTTACAGCAGCGACAAGGAGAAAGCCCACCCGTTTACGGGTGGGATGAATC
>ERZ1034488.365-NODE-365-length-10495-cov-43.385536_pt1 | contig 10495 bp, 5 predicted proteins | sample MGYA00520646_ERZ1034488 | MGnify/ENA primary metagenome ERZ1034488 (study PRJEB33760, sample SAMEA4777686) | hypersaline lake metagenome | biome: hypersaline environment; feature: brines | place: Spain | collected 2012-08 | depth 0 m ...
CCACACGGATTCTCACCGTGCCGGGGTTCGGTGGAACTGCAAACCTGCAATCTCCTCCGCTCACGCTCACGCTCAGGATTCCTCCGCGTTTGCGCGGAGGAGGATGTCAATTGGTGCAAATATAGTTTTTTACTGAAGCCGTCTTAACACTGAGTAGAGGTCCCAGAGTGCTTGTTCCACTCAACCCATAGATTGTACTGGAGGAGTATAGTTGACATCCTCCCCGCGCTGAAGCGCGAGGCTTTCTCCTCGATTCTCCGTAAGTAAGCGGGCACACACCACCCAATCACAAATAACATATGCGCATTGCTCATGATAATATTATATTTCAGCATGTAGCTGAGTCGAGAGCAATATGTGTGTACCCAATTACTCTTGTGAGTATTATCGTGTGCTATTCGTTATCTCAATTGCTCGAGCGCTTCAGCTGCTTCATTACTCGCGCGCAGGTGATCACGTGCACGGCGTGGGTCATCACTCGCAGCAGCAAGTTGTGCGTGACGGGTCAGTGCCTCATGTAGGGACTCAATCGCTGCTTGTCGAGTCGGACCATTCTCTGCTGGACGTTGTTCGGATGTGTTGGTATGCGCAGTACTATTAGCGTCGGCAACTGCAGTAGTATCATCATTACCATGACGGGATACACCAGTTTGAGTAGACGTCCTATCATCGTCTGATGCTGACTGCGATTGTGTTGAGTTCGATGTATTCGTTTGTACAGCTGTTTCAACTGGCTCAACGGTCGGCGATGTATCTGAGCGATCTACATTCGCAGATGATGCAGTATTAGTTTGATCTGCCGGGGAAGACTCTGGCGCAGCGGTTGCGTCAGCCTGTGTATGTGCTTCAGTGGATGGTTGATTATTTGCTTGCCCGTTTGATGATGAATTAGCGCTCGCGTTTTGACTATCATTACTTGAAGCAGCGTTGCCACCTGAATCCGACGCTTGTACCGAACCATTATCAGCAGCGCCACGTTCGGTATTCCGCGATTGACACGTCGGGCAGAACTCCTGACCCTCATAACGGAAGATGGGCGATCCACATGTCTCACAATGAGCATTCGTCATTGTTGCCCCCTTTAGTAGGAGTTCGCTCATCTGCTGCGTCTCCGCCCGCCGGTCGGCATTTTTTTCATACTTCTCTCGGAGTCGCTCTCGCTCTGCCTCTTCGTCGAAATCGCTCACACTGATGAATAAAGTATGCCACATCGAAAAATCCACCGGGGTCACATTGAGTGAATAATTCGACAATCAACGAAGCTAATATCGACAATAGAGACCATATATTATCAAATTCGAAGTCTTTAATCGCTTTCCACATGTCCGTGTACGTGATATGACGAAAGTCAGTGTCGTCGGTGCTGCTGGGACAGTTGGTGCTGCCGCAGGATACAGCCTTGCGCTTCGTGGGACAGTTGATGAACTCGTTTTCGTTGATATTCCCGATAAAGAAGATGAGACAATCGGTCAAGCTGCCGACACGAATCATGGCATTGCGTATGATTCGAATACAACAGTCATCCAAGGCGATTACGCGGACACTGCTGGGTCTGACGTAGTTGTCATCACCGCAGGAATCCCCCGAAGTCCGGGGCAGACGCGGATTGATCTTGCTGGAGACAACGCACCAATCATGGCAGACATCGGATCGTCACTTGCAGCACATAATGAAGAGTTTGTTTCAATAACAACGTCGAATCCCGTTGATCTTCTCAATCGCCACCTGTATGAAACTGGTGATAGGGAGAGACATACTGTTATTGGCTTTGGTGGACGTCTTGACTCTGCACGTTTCCGATATGTGTTGAGCGAGCGTTTCGATACCGCGGTACAGAACGTTGAGGCAACCATTCTTGGTGAGCACGGTGATGCACAGGTTCCAGCCTTCTCGAAAGTTCGTATCGATGGGACAGATCCAACGTTTGATTCCGATGAGCGTGAGACAATTCTGTCAGACCTACAAGCATCAGCGATGGACGTAATTGAGCGAAAAGGCGCAACACAGTGGGGTCCAGCAACAGGTGTTGCTCACATGGTTGAGGCTGTGCTCAATGATACCGGAGAAGTGCTTCCTGGATCAGTTGTCCTCGATGGTGAATATGGCTATACCGACACAGCGTTTGGTGTGCCCGTCAAACTCGGTGCAAATGGTGTTGAGGAAGTTCTTGAGTGGGAACTCGATCAGTATGAGCACGAATTAATGGACGATGCAGCCGAGAAGCTCTCAGACCAGTACGCAAAGATTTGAAGAATCGAAAGTATATTATCTTGAGTTAGATATCTGTCAGGTATCAGCGTCTATGCTCTATATTGGCGTGAATATCAAAGCATATGATAGATTCCGCCGCCAATTACTGTGTTAATGAAACCGACGCTTTTACCGGAAGTAAAGAGGAAAAGCCGTGTGCGTTGGCGCCGAGATGAATCTGACATCGGGGATTTAGACCAAGAAATATTATTTATGTGACAAAAGCCATAGCTGATATCCCGACAGTCTTGCTTAGGGTGTCTTCATGTATACACAAGTGGCGTGCTATCATATAAACGAATCTTCGCACTGAACTGCAAGGGGGATCTCAAACCTGCAATTGCTTCCAGTGATCAAACTCCGAATCCACTGACAAGCACATCGATTTAATAATTAAGAGGTCACGTCCTTTTCCGCAAAGAGTGAGTCAAACGAACAAGTATGGAGGAGATACAGCCGTGCATTATTTTTCCAAGAAATTGATGATGAGCGAATTAGCATGCTTTCTACTGCTAAATAGTGACGAGCAGTATTCATCGGACTGAATTAAAGTGGAATAATAACCACGGTCAGACTGAGTTATCATCGTCACTATTGAGTAGGGCTGGGACAGTCCAAATCAGAACGTCTGTGGAGACTGGAGTTACTGTGGGTATGCGTCATCCGGACGTACCGCTTGCAAATACCGTCACAGAAGCAGAAATTCCAGTGCGAGAGCACGGAAACCCCGCCCTCAACGGAGCGATAGCGGAGTAGGATGGGGCAGTTCACTGGGTGAGTGCCTGACCGTGGACCTTTTGTTGTCGTCTCACGAGTGAGGCTGTATGCACTATCGTGAGGTAGACACGACGCAGGAGTTCTTATTGAGACTTGAAACGGGTGCTGATTGGCGAACAGAGATTGAAGAGTTCGCTGAGCTCAAAAATATCGATGCCGCGTGGTTCAACGCAATGGGTGCCGTTCAAGACGCGGAAGTGTGGTTTTATGATCACACTGAGACTGAGTACAATAGTGTGAATTTTGATGAACCACTTGAGATTGCCGCCTGTATTGGCAACATTTCAATGCTTGATGATGAGCGATTCGCACATACTCACGCTGTGCTTTCACGACCAAGCGGGCAGGCGCTTGCTGGACATCTCAACGCTGGAACCGTTTTTGCCGGTGAGGTATATCTCCGAGTGCTTGATACTGACCTGGTTCGTGAGTATGATGAGACAACCGGTCTTGATGTCTGGCTATAATCGTGCGAGACGCAGATAAACAATACTTTGAGACACTAGAATCGCATCTTGAGCAAGCATTTGCCCGGGCACGACAAGCAAAAGGGCAGGGATATGACCCAAAGCCAGAAGTTGAAATCCCAGTCGCGAGAGACATGGCTGATCGTGTTGAAAATATACTTGCAATACCTGACGTTGCAGAGCGTATACGAGAACTTGATGATGAGCGCTCTCGCGAAGAAGTGGCGCTTGAACTTGTTACTGATTTTGTTGAGGGGACTGTTGGCGATTATGATACACGTGAAGGAAAAATTGAGGGAGCAGTTCGAACAGCCGTTGCGCTCCTCACTGAGGGTGTTGTCGCGGCACCGATTGAGGGCATTGACCGAGTCGAGATTCTAAGTGATGATGACGGTAGTGAGTTTGTTAATGTCTACTACGCTGGACCAATCCGCTCAGCAGGAGGAACTGCGCAGGCGTTGTCAGTGCTCGTAGCTGATTATGCTCGATCACTATTAGATATTGATGAATACTCCGCACGTACTGATGAAACAGAGAGATATGCTGAGGAAGTGAGTCTATATGACCGTGAAACAGGATTACAGTACTCACCAAAGGACAAAGAGACAAAATTTATTACCAAACATATGCCAATCATGCTCGATGGTGAGGCAACTGGTAATGAAGAGGTCTCTGGATATCGTGATCTCGAACGTGTTGATACGAATGCTGCACGCGGGGGAATGTGTCTTGTACTCGCTGAAGGAATTGCACTTAAAGCACCCAAAATCCAACGATATACCCGACAGCTCGCCGAGGTGGAATGGCCATGGCTACAGGATCTTATTGATGATACCATCGGATCAGATGAACACAGCAACAATAGTGTCAAGAATGGCGAAGCTGATATTGTCAAGACAAATAAAGATACAAACGAGAGTGAAACTGAAGATGGAATAGATAACGATGATTACAACGATTCTGGGTTAGAACCTGCTAACTCCCCTCGTGCTGACGCCACGAATAAGTATCTTCGTGATCTCATTGCAGGGCGTCCTGTGTTCGGGCACCCATCGGCCGCAGGCGCTTTTCGACTTCGGTATGGACGCGCACGGAATCATGGGTTCGCGACCGCAGGTGTTCATCCAGCAACGATGCACATTGTTGATGATTTCATTGCGACAGGAACGCAATTAAAAACCGAGCGTCCTGGAAAGGCTGGCGGTGTTGTGCCTGTTGACTCGATTAAAGGACCGACAGTCAGACTTGCAAATGGCGATGTCCGCTGTATCAATGATCCTGAAGAAGCCGAGAAGCTGCAAAATGGGGTCGAAAAGATTCTTGACCTCGGTGAGTATCTCGTTAATTTCGGTGAATTCATCGAGAATAATCATCCACTTGCACCAGCAGCATATGTTTTTGAATGGTGGATTCAGGAGTTTGAAGCCAGTAATGCAGATGTGCAGGCACTTCGTGATGACCCAACAGTCGATCTCGAAAGTCCAACTTTCGAGAATGCGATGAGATGGGCAAAGAAACACGATATTCCACTCCACCCAGCATACACCTATCTTTGGCACGATATTTCAGTGACTGAGTTTGATCATCTTGCAGATGCTGTGGCAGCCGGCGAGATTACCACGAATGAGGTCAGTGATACGAACAGTGCCAGCGGTAACACATCACTTAGAGCCAATACAAACACAGATGACACGCTAACAATTGATACAACGCCAGCGATTCGGGAGACGATGGAACGATTACTCATTGAACATCACCAAGACAGTGACTCAATTCACATTCCTGCATGGCGAGCACTTGCACTTTCACTTGGGATTAAGATTGAATCTGACAATGATACGGGAATTGGTGACCGCATGTGGTCGCTTACAGATCTCTCAAAACATGCTCGGAAACAAGACGACGGGAAGAGCGCTATTGCAGCGGTGAATGAGGTTGCTCCATTTCAGGTTCGTGAGCGTGCGCCAACACGGATTGGAAGCCGAATGGGGCGTCCAGAGAAGTCTGAAGATCGAGATCTTTCACCCGCTGTGCATACACTCTTTCCAATTGGTGAGGCTGGCGGGAATCAACGTAATCTCAGTGATGCCGCACAGAGCTTTGGCGATAACACTGAGCGCGGTCAGATTTCAGTTCAGTTGGGGAAGCGTCGGTGTCCATATTGTGAGACAGTTGGGTTCGAACTGCAATGCGCTGAGTGTGGTCGTCATACCGAACCACAATTTGTGTGTCGTGAATGTGAGTCAGTGCTCTCTCCTGATGAATCTGGACGGGTGCACTGTGACCGATGCGAGCGCGATGTGACAAGCGCTGAATGGCAGGATATTGACCTCCATCAGAGATACCGTGATGCACTCGACCGTGTTGATGAGCGCGAATCATCATTTGAGATTTTAAAAGGCGTCAAAGGGCTTACTTCGTCAAACAAAACGCCTGAACCACTTGAAAAAGGGATCCTGCGAGCGAAACATGGTGTCTCATCATTCAAAGACGGTACGGTTCGGTATGACATGACTGACCTACCAGTTACCGCAGTTCGTCCTAAAGAACTTGATGTCACCGCTGCTCATTTCCGCGAACTTGGATATCAAACAGATATCAACGGCAATCCACTTCAATTTGATGACCAACTCGTCGAACTCAAAGTACAAGATATTGTGCTTCCGGATGGAGCAGCTGAACACATGATGAAGACGGCGGATTTTGTTGATGATCTCTTAGAGCAGTTTTATGAGCTTAATCAATTCTATCAGATCGATGAACGAGACGACCTAATTGGTGAACTCGTCTTTGGAATGGCACCACATACATCGGCTGCTGTCGTTGGGCGAATCGTTGGATTCACTTCCGCAGCTGTCGGATACGCACATCCATATTTCCACGCTGCGAAACGGCGAAACTGCTTCCATCCAGAGACAAAGATATGGTTTCGTGATACCGATAATGAGTGGCATCATGAGACGATTCAGACGTTTGTTGAGGATCGCCTCGATGATCCTGAGATAGATGCTGTCGGGACCCTCGTTCAGGAAGTTGATGATAACACTGATCGTGAGATCTCGGTTCCATCGATTGATGACAATGGGAATGAACGGTTACAGTCAGTGACAGCCGTATCAAAGCATCGTGCACCAAATCATCTGGTTCAAATCGAGACAATAAGTGGTCGGGAGATAACGATAACGCCTGATCATGAGATGCATATTTTCGAGCAAGGCAACCTTGTCTCGAAGCAGGCAAGTAAGATAACTTCTGGTGAGTATGCGGTTATACCGAAGCGATTGCAAACGATATCACCCTCATCTCACACACCACAGCATGATCTTCTTCGGGAGTTCCTCACTCGGGATGAGCTTACAGCTGATCGGCTGATAATCCATACATCAGATCCTGTCCGATTGTGTAACCGAGTCTTCCCTGAGGAAGTTACTAGCTGTAAAGATGCGGTTGAGATAATGCAAAATACCGCCTGTCATTTGGACAAAAATAAAGAAACGTTGATAGGATGGCTCGGTGAGGGAACAATACCGGTCGCACTTCTACGCGGATTTGTCGAGACAGATGAAGCCCTTCTGATGAGTATTCCTGATGATGTGCAGATTGGGCTTCGTGGAGAGAAAGTGAGAATTGACCGGCATATCGGATTTACTGAGGAACTTACATCATTGCTTGGATATTATGCTGCGGCAGGCATAGTTCACACACAGACGAATCCAATATCATACGAAAGTGCTCAGCAGGAACAATCAAGAATAACATTCTATAATATCGATACACAAACACAAACAGACCTTCTGAACGCGCTCAACAGCGTGTTTGAGATTGAACCAATCCAGTATAACTCAGATGGGGAGATATTGGGTGTTCCTGGGGAACTTATCAGACGAGTGTTTGATACAGTATTTGATGTCGGCACTCAGCCAAGTCATAAACGTATCCCACAGGCACTGTTTGATGCATCTGAGTCTCATATCACATCATATCTACGTTGCTTTTTCAGCACTCATGATTCGTTGACGACAGACACAAGAGACATTTCTGCAACGACTGTCAGCCGCGAATTTAAAGAAGACATAATTGCAGCACTAAGACGTCTTGGGATTACTGCGGAGGTAACCACACAGCAGTCGAGGTCAGTGCCCGAGGTGCTTCCAGATTGGTATGCAATCGATGATATAACTCATCATGATGCTGATAATAGTCTAAACTTGACTCGTTCATATGTTATCTCTATTGCATCATCGGATGCAGTAACTCTTCAACGGGACAGACAAGCGCAGGAACAGACAAAGTATGACGCACAAGGTTTGATCGCGAATAATAATGCAATCCATCAGTCACGCCAGGTGACCGATGGAGGGAGGAAGGATTACATCACTGAGCCGATCACGGATATTGAGTATGTTGACGCAGACATTGATTATACATATTGTCTTACTGTTTCTGAGACGCATTCGCTCATCGTGAATGACCTCTCACAAAAGCAGTGTGACGGCGATGAAGACTGTGTTATGCTTTTGATGGATGGATTATTGAATTTCTCACGGGAGTATCTTCCAGATAAACGTGGTGGAAGTGTGGCAGCAGATTCTCGACTGGTTGCGGTGAGCCCTGATGATAAGATAGTGTTCACGACAATTGAGGACTTTTGGAAGAAACTCAATACTCCAATTGAGCGTAATGGAAAGTTCAGAAAACGAACGTGTGTGTCAGAAGGATGGCAGACGTACGCCTTTGATGAAAATCATGAGGCATCTCTTCGACCAATCGAAAAGGCAATTCGATACAAAGCTGATGAAAGCGAGCAGTTACGTCGGGTTACAACACAGTTTGGTCGGTCACTTGACATTACCGATGAGCATAGTCTCTTCCGATATGACGATGGGATTGAAGAGGTGGCTGGTGATGACCTCACTGCAGGCGATATCATCGTTGCACCACGAACACTCGACGTTGAGGTCACTCAGACAACGCTTGATCTCAGTGAGTATATCCATGATAATGAGCGATGCCCTAGTGAACAGACTGGATCAGGAGAATTGAATCTGGCATCGAAGAGCGCGATTAGCGATTCCAGAAATAAGGAAACTCCAGGAGTGACTCATAATATATTACCTCAGCGTTCAAAATTCACAGATGAAATGACGACACTCAGTCCAACCGCTGTGGGAGGACTGGAGTCAGAACAAAATGAAACACTGAGAGTAGGAGAGTCAACAGGAGCGATCGAACGGTATATTAATGTCGATGACTCATTCGGGTGGCTTCTTGGGCAATTCATCGCTCAACGATCTATATCAACCGATGCACTGACAATGACAGTTCATACCGCAGCGGAAAAACATGCTGAGCGAATTGTCGCGACAAGTGACAGTGTATTTGGAATAAAACCGACGGTCAATTCAATAGAACGTGGGTACGAAGTTGTATTTCCACCGGTATTCGATACGATTGTCTCTGGACTGACCGCAAAAGAACAAAGCGAACCTGAGCAGGATGTTGATCATACGCACACAGATGAAATTGGCATTCCTGAGTGCATTCTGCACGCTCCAGATGATATTGTATTATCATTTCTTCAAGGGTTCATACTTGCGGAGAATGCGCAGAGAAAGGGGAATGCTGCTTCCGAAGCGAGTGAAATGGTGAGCGAGAGCGAAACAACAGTCACACTCGAGACGCCAAGTGTCGGTGTAAAAGATGGACTTGTCTTTTTATGTCATCGATTAGGGGTTATTACAGACATTTCAGAGAAAAGCGGAGAGGAGTATTCAGCTCACTTCGAAGAATCCAGATACACCGTCTCGATTGCAACTGAAGGAAAGACGAATCCACTAGATCAGATCCTGAACGGTGAGCGCCCGACCATGCCGGAGGGTGTCAGTGTCCCGGTTCCGGATGCACTACTAACAATTCATGAGTCGATTGCAAACAGCCCTCATATTGACCAGGTGATTCCAGATACTGTGGTCCAACAGGAGACAGTCTCACTGGAGACACTTCAGTCGCTCCTCACAGAACTATCGACAGTAGATCTTCCAGCACAACTTGAGGCAAAGCGAGACGAATTGACGTTACTCACTGAGGGCGACCTGTCTTATCTTCGAGTTGAGAGTGTCGAATGTGTTGATTATGATGGATATCTATATGATTTACAAGTTGGTGGAGAACCAGTATTCACCGCGAACTGGCTCTACGCACACAACTCTATGGACGCCCCATTGGTGATGTCCTCACGCATTGACCCCTCAGAGATTGATGATGAGGCACATAACATGGATATCGTTCGACAGTATCCACGAGAATTCTATGAGGCAACTCGACGGATGGAGGATCCTGATGAGTGGGAAGAGGAGGTCACGATTGCTGAGGAATACCTTGACACCGACAATGAGTACACGGGGTTCAATCACACCCATGATACGACCGATATTGCTGCTGGTCCGGACCTCTCGGCGTACAAAACGCTCGATTCGATGATGGATAAGATGGATGCACAACTTGAGCTTGCACGCAAACTCCGGGCAGTCGATGAAACGGATGTCGCAGAGCGTGTGATTGAATATCACTTTCTACCAGACTTGATTGGCAATTTACGGGCATTCTCGCGACAACAAACACGTTGTCTCGACTGTGGAGAGTCATATCGGCGAATGCCACTGACCGGTGAGTGTCGAGAGTGTGGTGGTCGAGTGAATCTCACCGTGCATGAAGGATCAGTGAATAAATACATGGACACAGCAATTCACATTGCTGAAGAGTTTGACTGCCGCGAATATACAAAACAGCGTCTTGAGGTGCTTGAAAGAAGTCTTGAGTCCATCTTTGAAGATGATACCAACAAACAATCAGGAATCGCTGATTTCATGTAAGCGCAATTTATTTTTTGGGTTCGCGTATTTCGATCTGTGTATCGAATCTTGATTATCGTGTGTTGGGTTGATACTATTGATGTTTCGAGCCCAAGGGGATGACAGACAATTAAGAATACAGAGACAATG
>ERZ1034488.368-NODE-368-length-10471-cov-4.810484_pt1 | contig 10471 bp, 7 predicted proteins | sample MGYA00520646_ERZ1034488 | MGnify/ENA primary metagenome ERZ1034488 (study PRJEB33760, sample SAMEA4777686) | hypersaline lake metagenome | biome: hypersaline environment; feature: brines | place: Spain | collected 2012-08 | depth 0 m ...
CCCGTCGACGGGCACCTCGCCGTCCTCGTCGTCCGGTTCGGCGTCGTAGCCGCGATCCTCGCCGTCGGGTGCCGGCCAGTCACCGGTGCCGTCGATGATCTCCGCGTCGTCCGTCGGCGACGCCGGGTCGGTCTCGACGCCGTCGACCACGTCACTCCGCGCCTCACGCGCCGCCGGGCTCTCGTCGGACCGCGTCTCGTCGACGATCTCTGCGTCCTCCCCGCCCGGCCCCTCGACGATCTCCGCGTCGTCGACGACCGGTTCCTGGTCGGTCGGCGACGTGTCCGCCTGGTCGCCGGCCGGATCGCTCCCGGTGGTCGCCTCGTCGCCCGCCACCGCGTCCGCGTCCACGATCCCCGTGTCTGTGTCACCGGCAGGTCCGCCTGGATCGACGATCTCCGTATCCGCGTCGTCGACCGACCCGTCTGCGTCGATGATCTCCGCGCCTGACTCGTCGGTGTCCGGGGCGACGATCTCGGTGTCCTCACCTACGGGAACGTCCGGGTCAACGGCTTCCGATTTGGTGGAGTCGACAGCTTCTGTGTCTGTGTCGTCTGCGTCGAGAATCTCCGTGTCGGACTCGCTCGCGTCGACGATGCCAGTGTCGGACTCGCTCGCGTCGGCGACATCCGTATCTGGCCCACTCGCGTCGGCGATGTCCGTGCCGGACTCGCTCGCGTCGATAATCTCCGTGTCGTTGGTGTCCGCGTCGACGACCCCCGCATCCACGCCGGTCGCCGCCTGCCCCCCAGCCTCGGTGTCGTCCGTCGCGACGGAGCCGTCACTCGCCGTCGCCTCCGTGGTGTCTGCGGGGTGGGTGGTGTCGCTGTCGGGCCACTCACCACGCCCACGGTCGTCGCGTGTGGCGTCCGGTTCCGAGGAGTCACCGTCGAGAATCTCGGCGTCGTCCGTCGTCAGCCGGTCCGTCTCGACGGTCTGTTCGCCCGTCGACTCCGCCGGTCCGTCGAACCCGTCCCCACTGGTGTCGCCGAACCCACTGTCGGCGTCGTCGATCACGACCTCCACGTCCTCGTCGACGACGGCCTCGGTCGGGTCGGTGGCCGTCCGATCACCCTCTTGTGCGGGGGTGGAACCTGTCCGTCTCGGTGCCGTCCCGTCGGGCTCGTTCGGGGTGCTCAGGCTGGTCACCTCCGTGTTCTCGGAGACGACGCGTGTGTCGCCACACCGCGTACACTCCTCGACTTCTGTCACGGTGACGACCAACTCGTCGCCCCGTTCTTCCCGTTCGCGCTCGGCCCGGGTCTCCCCGTAGTCGTGCCCGAGCAGACACCTGAGTCCCATTGTCGGTACCCAACCTGCCACGGCCTAAAAGCGTTCCCTCGCGTCTGACGCCCGACAGACGCCGTCGCGGCCGTCTCCGGCGACCGAACCGACACGACAACGCGTCCCGGCGTCGACTGTAGTGACTCTCGGCGAAGTCGACACCGGCCGTGACGGTGACGACTCCGGTCACTGACCCGACACCGGTCACGTGGTATGTCAACGGTGCCCACAGGGCTTATGTCTCGTGGCGTCGTACCGTCAGGTGGTCCGCGCCAGACGCGGCCCGACACAATGAGTTCAGACCGTCAAACGGAGTTCGTCCAGACGACGGCGACCCGACCGACCGTGGACGACACGGCAGAGATCGGGTGTCGCGCCTGTGGCGACTCCTTCGAGCGAACCGATCCCCGGGTGTTCGGCGCACCCGTCACGTACACCTGTCCGCACTGTGGCGAGAGCGTGCGGCTGTGGATGGCGGGCGGAAAACTCCGGTGTGAGTGATCTGTTCATCCGTCCCGTCACTCCTCTCGGACGCCACCCGCCCAGTCGTCCGTCTCCCCTGCTCCGGCCGTCGCTGTCTCGGTCGTCGCCATCTCGACGCCGGTGAACGCGAACCGCGCACCGCCCGTCTCGCTCGCCTCGACAGACAGCTGCCAGCCGTGCGCGGCGGCAATCTCCTCAACGATACTGAGCCCGAACCCCGTCCCGGCGGTCGCCGTCGTGTGCCCCGCCTCCGTCACCTCCCCGCGCCGGTCGAGCGGAATCCCCGGCCCGTCGTCGTCGACGCGGAACCCCGTCTCCGTCACTGCGACCGTCACTGTCGGCGCCGACCCGGCGTGTTCCGCGGCGTTGCGGAACAGGTTCTCGAACAGTCGTCTGAGGTACGTCTCGTCGGCGACGACGACCGTCTCCGCCGGCGCCGTGACCGTCAGCGTCGCCTCCCCCGTCGCGACGCCGTCCCACGCCGTGCGGGTGGCGTCTGCCAGCGACACCTCCGCCGAGTCGACGGCCGCCGGACCGATCCGGGCCAACGCCAACGCGTCGTCGATGATCTCCTCCATCCGGTCGAGTGAGTCCTCGACAGTGTCGAGTTCTGCACGGGTCGCGTCTCCGTCGACAGTCGTCCGGGCGGCTTCGAGTCGGGCACGCGCGACCTCCAACGGGTTCCGGAGGTCGTGGCTCACCACACTGGCGAACGCCTCCAGTCGGTCGGCCTGTCGTTTCAGCTCCGTGCGCTGTGCCGTCGCGCGTTGTTGTCTGTCGAGCAACAGCTCCCGGCGGCGCCGTGCCACGTCGATCCACCGGACGACCGCGACGGTCACGGCGGCCGCGCCGGCGGTCAGCGGCAGCGTACCGACTGCGACCCGGACGACCGGCGGGCGAGCGACGACCACCCCCACTGTGTCGCCGACTGCACCCAGGTAGACGGCCGCGACCCCGGCGAACAACGGACGCGCGACCGATTCGATTACGTCTCCCGAGAGGCGCCCGACGAGAACGACCCCGGCGCCGGCGGCGACCGGGAGGAGACCCACGCCGAGCGCCCACGGCGCCGGCGCGACGACTGGGAAGACGGCCGCGTGGCCGCCAACGAGCGTGAATCCAGTCGCGAGCACCGCGACCGTCGCCGCCGTCCGTCGAGCCAGCCACGCCATCGTCTCCCGTTCGTACCGACAGCATAATCCCTTTTTCGTTCGGCTTCCGGACTGTTGATCGTACAGACAGGAAAGCGACTGCTTCGTGCCGCTCACTCGTTGGTGTTCGCCGACGGGAACGTGATCTGGTCGCGGCCGACCGTCTCCCCGAACAGCCAGTCGGCGTGGTCGACCGCGTACTCCCGGTGGTCCGGTTCGATGTAGCCGAGTGCGTCCGCGACGACGACGGGTCGGTAGTCGCGGAGACCGGCCGACCCGGCGGTGTGGAGCACACAGACGTTCGCGAGCGTCCCACAGATCAGGAGGTCGTCGATCCCCCGCGCGGAGAGCCAGCCGTCCAACTCCGTCTCGTAGAACGCGTCGTAGGTGTGTTTCTCGACGACGTGGGCAGCCTCCTCCGTCGGCAGTTCCGCGACCAGTTCCGCCTCCCAGGACCCCTCGACGACGTGGTCACCCCACCGTTCGAACTCGTCGTAGTAGTGGTTGCCCTCGAACTGTCCCGGCGGGTGGACATCCCGCGTGTACACCACCGGGAGGCCAGCCGCACCCGTCCGCTCGGCGAGCGCGGCGACCGGCTCGACGACCGCCTCACTGTGGGGGGCGTGGAGACTCCCGTCTGGGTGACAGAACCCGTTCTGCACGTCGACGACGACGAGCGCCGTCTCTGCCGGATCGAACTCCATACCGGCTGTTGTGTCGCCTCCCTCAAAAGTCGTCAGGCGTCGACCAGCCGCACACCTCTGTCTGTCAGCCGAGTCCGCCGCGGGAGGACGCCGTCTGTCCCCGTCGCCACCACCGTCTCACCGACCATCGCCATCGTCGCTGCCCCGCCGGCGGTCTCGACGCTGTCGACCGTCTCCCGGACCCGGTCGGTCACCAACCCCGTCCCCGTCGCGAACCCCCACCCCAGCTCGAACAGCTCCGAGACGGACATCGCAGGATCGAACGCGTCGAAGGCGTCCTCCGCGGCCGCTCGAATCCGGTCGAGTGTTGCCTCGTCGTCCAACACCGACGCCGTCGGAATCCCGCCCTGGGAGACGTACTCGACGGTCGGCCCGTCCGCCTCCGACCCCGCGGTCACCGAGCGTCGCGCCCGACCGTCGCCGGTGTCGTACACCACCCCGCCACGCGCCTGCACGAACACGTCACCCAGTCCCGTCCCGGCGGCGACCTCCGCGCGGTGGGCCGCCGCGACGAGCGTCGATCGGTCGCAGTCGAGACCACAGACGGTGTTTGCGGCCAACGCGGTCGCGAGCGTCGCGGCGCCGCTGGCACCGAAGCCGGCACCGACCGGCGTCTCCGCCGTCAGGTCGACCCGGGCGGTGACACCGAGTCGCTCCAACACGCCCGCGACCGGCTCGAAGTCGGTCCCGTCGCCGTTGAGTGTGATCACCGTCTCGGCTGCCGGTCGAACCCGTGCCCGGACGCCGTCGGCGGTCGTGACCGAGATCCCCCGGGAGCCGTCCGTGCCCGCCGGCGCGAACACGACTGTCACACTCCCCGGCGCGTGTGCGACCGTGACGGGTTCGCCGTCGACTACTGTGTCTGTCACGGCTGTCGTTCGGGCGGCGGTCGCGTGAGCGTTGCGCTCGGTCAAAAAGGAGAGCGAACGGCGACCCACGAGAGGGTCGACGCCGTCTGGCGATCAGCGCCGTCTGGCGATCAGCGCCGTCTGGCGAGACTGCCGGCGATCAGGAGCGCGACGACTGCGACGACGGCACCGAGCCCAGGCCCACGGGCGACTGTCGACTCATCGTCGGCCGCCGGCGTCGACTCACCGTCGGCTGCCGGCGTCGACTCACCGTCGGCTGCCGGCGTCGGCGAGGCGGTGCGACCCGGCGTGGCGGTCGCCGTCTCGCCCGTCTCGTCACCACCCTCCGTTGCTGTCGGCGTCGCAGTCTGCGGGGTCGCGCTCGTCCGCACCTGCGTCAGTTCGTCGAGGGTCGGCGCGTTGACGACCGTCACCGTGTCGCCGTCGACCGCGACCCAGACGGCGTCGGCGAAGGCGGTGTCAGTGATCCGGTAGGTGTTCTCGCCGACTGCCTCGCCGCCGTAGTGGGCGACGAGTTGGGCGTAGCCGTCCGCGAACTCGCGTGCGTCCGACTCTGTCTCCCAGTTGATCCGCCAGACGTACCCCGTCTCGTTGGCGGCGTTGCGGTAGGCGTGGAGCCGGTCACCGTTCCACCCGTCCGCCACGCTCACCGAGTAGTTCAACGGGTCGTTCGCGAGTTCACCGCCGTCCGTCTGGTTGAACCAGTTGTTCGGGTCGACCACCCAACTGCGGGGGTTAGCGTCGTTGTACAACGGCCGGACGAACATCGCCGCGACCCCCGGCTGGCCGAGTTCCGCGTAGTCGGCTCGCCCGTTCGGACGGACACGCTGCCAGTTCTCGCCCGTCTGGTCGTCGATCTCGACGGCCGCGGGCGCCGCGTCGTTGGTCGTCCGCTCCGCGACGGCCGCCGACGAGGTCGGCGGGCTGTCGTACAGCTCGTTGACTGCCTCCCAGCCGCCGCGTTGTTTCACCTGCCGGACGAACTCGGGGCCGTCGGAGTACGGCTGGAACACGACGAAGTACCGCCCCCAGTTCGGGACGCTGCCGCCGCCGTCACTGCTGTTGTTGTCGGTGGTGTCCTCGAAGCAGTCCCACGACTCCTTACACCGTTCAGCGTAGAGCTGGTCGACGAGGTTGCCGTCACCCTCGACGACGCCGTCGGCGGTGTTGTGCGCCTCGCGGGTGGAGTAGTCCAGCGTCGAGAGGTCGAACTGCTGGTCTTGGAGCGCGTGGAACAGCTCCTGTGACAGCGTCACCTCGCTCAACTGCGGCGTCTCCGTGTTCTCACTCACCACGACGATTCGTTCCTGCGAGGGGCTGTAGAAGCCGCCGACGGTGCTCCCGCGGTTGCGGTTGCGGACCGCGATGGAGTCGGCCGACTCGTTGACGATGTACAACGCCTCCCACTTCGCGTTGTCGAACGTCCGGTAGTCCGCCGGCGCCCCGCTCCCGTCGCCGGAGGCGTACCGCTCGACGTACGTCTCCCGGCTGATCAGGTTCACCGGAACGGTCTGTTCGAACTCCAGTTGGCGGACCTGTTCGACTCGGGCCATCGACCGGGCGACGACCTTCTCCAGTTCCGACTCGTTGAGTCCGTCGTTCGGGTCGACGTTCGGGAGCGGGTCGTCGTACCAGTAGCCGTTCTCCCACCCGATCGTGTCGTTTTCGGGGTCCGGTCGGACGTCGTCCGTGTCCGATGCGACTGCCGTCTCGTCTGTGGACGCCGGCGCCGCGGCCGCCGCCGGGGCGAGCGCCACGCCGACGATCAACGCGACTGCCAGCGGCACGAGCCAACGCATACCACATACTCGTCCGCCCACCTCAAGAGGTTTGCCTGTTGCTCCGGTGACATCACACGAGACGACCGGCAGCGACTACGGCTGGTTGCCGTCGGGAACTCACTCCCGTTCGAGCGCGCGGAGCCGGTCGGCGACGGCCGACGGCGTCGCGCCGTCGACGCCCTCGACACGGTGGTCCGGCACCAACACCGGCGCCGGGTTCCCCCGCAGCGCCGTCTGGACGGTCTGGCGGTCGCCGTCGTCGTCCGGGTCCAGCCCGGCCGCCATCCGGGTGAGTTGGACACCGTCGACCAACTCCCCGTACGGCACTTTCCGGGCGGCCTCCAGAGCCGCTCGTTGGTCCGTCGGGACGGTCAACGCGACCGTCACGTCGTCGAACGAGTCCTGGGTTCCGCCGAGGTAGTCGAACACTCGGTCCAACACCGCCCCGCCGGCGGTCGCGTCGGCCGGCTCCGTCGTCGGGAACGACACTGCGACCACCCGACCGCTCGCGGTCCCGACCTGGACGTACCGTTCCAGTCGGTCGCTGTAACGGGCTGTGACGCCCGTGTCGTCGGCTGTGACTGTCACACGGGTGGTTCGTCGCCCGGACACTTACTCCCGACGGGCGTCAGTCGGGGTCGTGTCACCGGACACCTCACGCCGGTCGCCGTGGCCGGGGTAGTCGCGCTCGAACCGGCTGTCCACCTCCGCGGCGTCGAACCGGACCAACACCGGCCGGCCGTGCGGGCAGGCGTACGGGTTCTCACAGCCGTCCAACGCGTCGAGCAGTTCGGTCACCGACCCCTCGGTGAGCGACGTGTTCCCGGTGATCGACGGGTAACACGCCAAGTCCGCGAGGAGATCGTCGGCCGCCGCGACCGCCGGCCGGTCGCGGGCCGTCACGTCCTCCGCGAAGGAGACGAGCGTGTCTCGCAGTAGCTCTGGGTCGAGCGCCGCGTCGAACACCGCCGGGACGGCCGTCACCGCGACGGTGTGTGTCGGGGTCGCGTCTTCGCTCAACTGGTCGTCTGTGGCGGTGTCGTCAGTCGCGTCTCTCTCGACGACCCGCGCGTGGAAGCCGGCGGTCGCCAGCGCGTCCCGGAACTGGTCGAACAACGCCGCCTCCCGTGCCGTCAGCGGGATCTCGACCGGCTCCGCGAGCGCTTGGACGGTCGGGTCGTCTGACCCGTCGGAACCCCCGCTGTCGTCACTCGTCTCGTCGGCACCCGTCTCGCTACCCGTGTCCGCCGGCAACCCTGCCGCCCGGCGGAGCCGTTCGTAGTTGACACGCTCGTCGGCCGCGTGTTGATCGACCAACACCAGTCCGTCGTCAGTCGCACAGACGACGTAGGTGTCGTCGTACTGCCCGAGCACCCGGAGCGAGGGGAGCGTGTTGTGGTCCCGCCAGTCGTCCGTCCGCCCACCCGTCAGCGTGTGTTGGCCCGGCACCGTCCGGTCGTCGTCCGCCTGCCACTCCCGTGGGGTCGGGCCGTCGCCGGCCGTGGCCGCGTCGCTGTCGGTCGCGTGGTCGCCGGTCGCTGTCACGTCGTCGGTCGTGTGGTCGGCAGTCGCTGTCGTCTCGTCGGCGTCGGTCGCGTGGTCGCCGGTCGCTGTTACGTCGTCGTCGCCTGTCTCCCCCCACGCGGACAACACCGCGTCCGTGGTCGTCTCGTCTCTCTCGTCTGGGGTCGTCTCTCTCTCGTCGTCTGCGGTCGTCTCGCTTTCGGAATCTGCAGTCGCCTTTTGACTGTCGTCTGTGGTCGCCTCTCTCCGGGCGTCTGCGGTCGCCTCTCCCTGATTGTCGACAGTCGCTGTGTCCCCGCCACCGGTGGTTCCGGTCGTCTCGTCTGCTTCGCGGTCGTCGGCCGGCCGACCGCCGTGACCCGCACCGCCCAGCACCTCGGGGTCGAGTTCCGTCTCTGCCGGCGCCGACTCCCCGCGTGGTGCGCTCGTGCGGAGCAGTCCGGCCGACAACAACCCCTCGCGGACCGCCTCCCGAACCGTCTCGACAACCGCGGCGTCGTCGTCGAACCGTACCTCGCTCTTGCGCGGGTGGACGTTCACGTCGACTGCCGCGGCCGGCACGTCGACAAACAACGTCGCGAACGGGTAGCGGTCCGCGGCCAACTGCCCGCCGTAGGCGTCAACGACCGCGCTCCGCAGAGCCGCGTCCTGCACCCACCGGTCGCGGACGAACGTCGTCAGGTACGACCGACTCGCGCGTGTCGTCTCCGGTTCTGACACCAGCCCGTGGACCCGAACCTCACGAGACGCCCCGCCGACCGACACCGACCGACTCCCGGACACCTCGACCATCGACTCCGCGACCTCGCGGCCGTACACCGCCAACACCGCCGTCCGGAGCTCGCCGTCGCCGGGCGTCGCGAACAGTTCGCGGTCGTCGTGTTCCAACGACACCGCCACCTCGGGGTTGGCGAGCGCGTACGCCGACACGACGGCGTTGATCCGGTCGAACTCCGTCGCCGCCGTCTTCAGGAACTTCCGGCGTGCGGGCGTCTCCCCGAACAGCTCCGCGACGCTGACGGTCGTCCCCACCGGACAGCCCGCCGACTCCACCGGCCCGGTGTCGCCGTGGTCAACGACGACCGACGCCCCGCTCGGGCGGTCGGGCGGCCGCGACCGAACGGTCAGTCGTGACACCGCGCCGACCGTGTACAACGCCTCCCCGCGGAACCCCAGACTCCCGACGCCGGCGTCCAGTTCCGCGATCCCGCCGAGTTTGCTCGTCGCGTGTTCCGCGACCGCTCGCTCTAGCTGGTCTGGTGGAATCCCGTGGCCGTCGTCGCGCACCCGAATCCCGTCGATCCCGCCGTTCTCGACGGCGACGGCCACCCGGCTCGCGCCCGCGTCGAGACTGTTCTCGACGAGTTCCTTCACGACGCTGGCGGGCCGTTCGACCACCTCGCCGGCCGCGATCTCCCTGACGGTGCGGTCGTCGAGCGGTGTGATCTCCGCCGGGGGGTCGCGTTCTGCCATTCGTCTCGTCTCAGGGGTGCCGGCGGATTCACTCTGTCGGGTCGCCCGACACGCCCTGTGGGCTGTCCGTCTCCTCTAACCGTTCCTGCCACTCCTGCACCGTCGCCATCAGTTCCAGCGGCGAGATCTCCGCCACGTCCGTCTCCGCTAGCTCCGACACCACTGCCGCCGTCGCCGGGTCGACTCCCACGTCGGGAGCCGACTCACTCGTCGCGTCCGCGTCTGTTCCCTCGCCATCCGCGTCTGTTCTGTCGCCGTCCGCGTCTGTTCCCTCGCCGTTCGCGTCCGTTCCCTCGCCGTCCGCGCTCATTCCGGCCTCCCGACCGTCCCTGTTCGTCGCGCCGTCGGTGAACTCCCCTGCGGAGAGATCGAACACCGCCTGCGTCGGCTCCGTGTCACTCGTCTCGCTGTCCCCGCCGCGTGCCTCGATGGCCTCCTCCTCGCGGAGTCGGTCCAACACGTCCCCCGCGCGGTCGACGACCGGGTCCGGAACCCCGGCGAGATCCGCGACGTGGACCCCGTACGAGCGGTCCGTCGGCCCGTCACGCACCCGGCGGAGGAACGTCACGCCCGTCTCGTCGCTGTTCCCGTCGTCGACCGCGACGTGGACGTTCTGCACCCGCGGGAGCGTGTCGCCGAGGCTGGTCAGTTCGTGGTAGTGGGTCGCGAACAGGGTCTTCGCGCGCACCTCGTTGTGGAGATACTCCGTGGCGGCCCACGCGATACTGATCCCGTCGTACGTCGCGGTGCCGCGGCCAACCTCGTCTAACACGACCAACGAGTCCCGCGTCGCCGAGTGCAGGATGTTCGACAGCTCCTGCATCTCCACCATGAACGTCGACCGCCCCTGTGCGAGTTCGTCCAACGCACCCACGCGGGTGTAGACGCCGTCGACGACCGGCACCGTCGCGGACTCCGCGGGCACGAAGCTGCCGGCCTGTGCCAACAGGACGAGCAACGCACACTGGCGCATGTACGTCGACTTCCCGCTCATGTTCGGCCCGGTGACGATCAGGAACTCGCGGTCCTCGTCCATCCGGAGGTCGTTCGGGACGAACTCCGTCGTCTGTTCGACCACCGGGTGGCGGCCGGCGGTCACGTCCAGCCGCCGATCCGCGGCCAGTTCCGGGCGAACCCAGTCTGCGGTCGCGGCGTGGGCTGCCAACGACGCCAACGCGTCCAACTCCGCGAGCGTCCGCCCG
>ERZ1034488.370-NODE-370-length-10462-cov-3.809647_pt1 | contig 10462 bp, 10 predicted proteins | sample MGYA00520646_ERZ1034488 | MGnify/ENA primary metagenome ERZ1034488 (study PRJEB33760, sample SAMEA4777686) | hypersaline lake metagenome | biome: hypersaline environment; feature: brines | place: Spain | collected 2012-08 | depth 0 m ...
CGGCGTCGACCCGGTCGTCGTCGAGGCGCCCCGTCTCGCGCAGGTAGCGTTCGAGCCGGGGGATTGGGTCGCGTTCGCGCCACGCCTCGACCTCCGCCTCGTCGCGGTAGACGGTGGGGTCGTCGGCGGTGGTGTGGGCGCCGAAGCGGTACTGCACCGCCTCGATCAGCGTCGGGCGTGGCCGGTCGCCGGGAGCGCGGGCCTTCTCGACCGCCGCCCGCATCACCGCGTAGGTGGCCAGCGGATCCATCCCATCGACCTGGACGCCGTCGATACCGTAGGCGGCGGCCTTGCCCGCGAGCGTCGGACTCGCGGTCTGGCGCTCCCGCGGCACCGAGATGGCCCAGCCGTTGTTGTTACACAGGAAGACGGCGGGCACGTCGAAGACGCCGGCGATGTTCAGCCCCTCGTGGAAGTCGCCCTCGCTGGTGGCGCCGTCGCCGAAGTAAGCACAGGCCACGGCGTCGTCGCCGCTGAGCTTCGACGCCAGCGCCAGCCCCGTCGTGTGCGGAATCTGGGTGGCGATGGGGACGGCGGCGGGGAGGACGTTCGCGTCGGTGTCCCACCCGCCCGCGCCGTGACCCATCCAGTACAGCAGGATGTCGGACAGCGAGAGGCCGTGGACGTGGACGGCGGCGTGTTCGCGGTAGCTCGGTGCGATCCAGTCCCGCGGCTGCAGGGCCATGGCGCTCGCCACCTGCGCCGCCTCCTGCCCGGCCAGCGGCGGGTAGGTGCCCATCCGCCCCTGTCGCTGGAGGTTGACCGCCCGTTCGTCGAAGTGGCGGGCGAGGCGCAGATGTCGGTAGAGAGCGAGCAGTTCGTCGTCGGGGAGGTCCGGAGGGTCGCCGACGAGTTCACCCGACGCGTCGAGGATGCGGACCCGGTCGTCCGGGTCGCGGTCGAACACGTCGGTCACGGTTCGGGCCCCGCCATGGCCGGGTGCTCGCGCCGCCACGTCTTATGGGTTCGGACCATCTCACGTCGCCGCGTGGGCCTCGCGGCGGGCCTCCTCGACGCTCCGCCCGTCGCGGAGGACGGCGTCGACGAACAGTTCGCCCGCCCGGTACGACGAGCGAACCATCGGCCCGCTGGCGCAGTAGAGGAAGCCGAGTTCCTCCTCGGCGACGCGGCGCCACGTCTCGAAGGCGTCGGGGTGGACGTACTCGTACACGTCGAGGTGAGAGCGGGAGGGCTGGAGATACTGGCCGAGCGTCACTACGTCGACGCCGGCCTCGCGGCAGTCCGAGAGCGCCTGGTAGATTTCGTGGTCGTACTCGCCGAGGCCGAGCATGAGGCTCGTCTTGGTGTAGACGCCGGCGGTGTCGGCGGCGCGTTCGAGCACCGAGAGGGACTGCTCGTAGCCGGCGCGGCGGTCCCGGACCGGCCACTGGAGGCGTTCGACCGTCTCGACGTTGTGTGCGAGGACGTCGGGGCCGGCGTCGACGATGCGGTCCACGAGGTCCGGATCGCCCCGGAAGTCGGGGATGAGCACCTCCACCAGAACCCCCGGATCGCGCTCCTTGATCGCCTCGATGGTGCGGGCGAAGTGGGCGGCCCCCTGGTCCGGCAGGTCGTCGCGGTCGACGCTCGTGAGGACGACGTAGTCGAGTCCGATCTCCGCGACGGCGTCGGCGACGTTCTCGGGTTCGTCGGGGTCGAGCGGCTCCATTCCCCCCGTCTCCACGTCGCAGAAGTTACACCCGCGGGAGCAGCGATGGCCCATGAGCATGAACGTGGCCGTGCCGGGACCGTTGCGGCCGCTCCAGCACTCGCCCAGGTTGGGGCAGTTCGCCTCCTCGCACACGGTGTTGAGGTCGCGGTCGCGGAGGGTCCGCTTGATCTCCGTGAACCGTTCACCCGACGGGGGGCGCATCCGCAGCCAGTCGGGTTTACGTTGCCGTGCCATACCCCTCCTTCGGTCTGCCGAGCAAAAACGTGTGGGCTCGCCCGCGATCGAATTACGGCATATCGTCCGTTACATATATATCCGGAGATGTCCAAGCCAACTCGTACCATGTCAATGGGTGCCTATGACGAAGACGAGCACGAACGCCGCGCACAGAAAACGGGGCAGGTCGACACGGGGTTCGACGACGAGCGGTCGGAGTTCCGAGGGACCCTCTCGTACGAGTCCGGCGACTCGACGGAAGCGCTGTTGGACCAGTTCAAGCAGCTACAGGGCGAGTAGCTCAAGACTCCGTTCTGAGCAGTAGCATCGCCGCCGTCGAGACGGCGGTCACGGCAGCGACGTGGCCCATCAACGCCCAGACGAGGAGCGGCCAACCGAGGACGAACGGGAGGAGGGCCAGTTCGAGGAAGGCAAACCCCACGTTAGCGGCGTCGATGCGCCGGCACCGTCGAGCCGCCCCGGGGGCGGCACGGTAGCGAAGCGACCGCCACAACGACACCAGCGCCGTCCACCACGATGTGCCGATCCGATAACAGAGATCCCACAGGATCAACAGGGTAACGAACGTCACGAGGGCGGGGGGTCGCCCGCCGACGAGCGTCTCGAACGGCGTCGGCCCCGTCGCCGTGAGGAGATACGTCACGGCCGCGGCGAATCCGAGGACGCCGAACAGCGTCTCGACGCCGGCGCCGAAGAGGAGTCGGCGGTGGGCGTCGGGGAAGGCGAGTTCGCGCGTCGCGGCCCCGATGTAGAGCATGGCGGCGCTCCCGGCGGCGGCGACGGCGACGGCGACGGTGCCCGCGAAAAGGGCCGCCGACGGGAGGCCGTAGCCGACGGTGAGACCGACGACCAGCGTCTCGAAGAGGAGAAACTGAATCCCGATGGCCTGGCGGGTCGAGAGGTCGAGGCCGGGAATCCCACCCACGAGGCTCTCGTACACCCAAGTGTCGCCGAAGGTCGGGTCGCCGTCGACGGCCTTCCGGGTCTCGATCACGCGGCGGCCTCCACGGACCGGTCGGTGGACGCCCGCCGAACCGCCTCGTCGAACGGCGTCGGATCGACCGGCACGAGGTGGGGGAGTCGGTCGTCGGTGCCGACGGCCGGTTCGTTGCCCGGGTGTCGGCCCGTCCGCCGGATCGTCTCGGGGTACGTCACCACCTCCGGACCGTCGACTGCGTGCGTCTCGCCCGCGGTCTCGGGAACGCCGAAGGCGCCGGCAAGATACGCGAGTAGGTCGGCGACCGCGGTGGGCTGATGGTGCGTCCGCACCCACCGCGGCGTCACCGTCACCGGGAGGCGGGAAGCGAGTTGGACGACCATCTCGAAGCCCGCGCTCCGGGGACCGACGACGATGGCCACCCGGAGCGTCGTGAGGGCGTACGTCCCCGTCGTGAGCACCCGTTCGACCTCGCGCCGGGACTGGAGATGGGCGGAGAGGTGATGTCGCTCCTCGCCGAGGCCGCCGAGGTACACCGTCCACGCCATCCCGGCGGCGCTCGCGGCGTCGGCGAAGTTCCGCGCGGCTCGACGGTCGCGGGCCGCGAAGTCGTCGTGGGGTGACATCGAGTGAACGGGGGAGTACGCCGCGTCGACGGCGAGGGCGTCCTCGAACGACCCCGGGTCGAGCGGGTCGCCGACGACGACCCGGACGCCGGGCGGCGGGCCGTAGCGCCCGGCATCGCGAACGAGGGCGGGAACGAGTCGGCGCCCGACGAAGCCCGTGGCCACGGTGGCGAGTACGCGCATACCGATCGATGGGGCGGCGCGACGTTAACGCTCCCGTTCGACGGGCGTTCAGGGTCGGCCTGCGCGGTCGGGCGAGCGAGCGATCGGGTTCAGGGTCGGCCTGCGTGGTCGGCGCCGACCGGCTAGTCTCCGATTACCTATGACCCCTGGAACTGTAGACGTCGGTGTGTACCACACTTCGTCCCCGCGGCAGATCGCCCTCCCCCCGCGACGGTGGTTCGACGCCACCGGTGACGCCGCGTGAGTGACGGGCCCGACGAGGAGTCCTCGCGCCGCCGGGTCCTCGCCCTCCTGGCCGCCGCTCTCCTCGCGCTGATCGGCGCGGGGACCGGCGTCTCGAACCTCCTCGGGGACGACGAGGATGGCGTCGACCTCTCGGTCGACTACGACGTGACGCCGGACGAACCGGTTCCGACGCCCACGCCGACGCCGACGCCGACCCCCGGTGGCGGCGGGAGCGACGCCGACGGCGCCACGGCCCCGCCGGAACGGCCGGACGGCACCGCGGCGACCGGCCCGAGCGGCGCGACGACCGACGACGGACTCCCGCGCCGCGACGACCCCGACGACGACCCGGACGTCCCCCGCCGGACGACGGTGCCGGGTGACGGCGTGGTCACCACGTCGATCCCGCCGGTGTCGGTCGCCGACGTCGAACCCGGCGACGGCGGCACGGTCGACCTCTCGCTCGCGCTGTCGGGGGCGCCGGCACGCCTGTGGGTCCGGGGCGACGTGACGGCCGTCGACGAGGGGGGGACGACCGAGGCCGAACGGAGCGCGGGCGACGGCGGCGGGGCGGGCGAACTGCAGGAGTACGTCCGGGTGCGACTGTGGTACGACGCCGACGCCGACGGCGACGGGGCGGTCGGCGGCGGCGAGTCGGTGGGCTACGAGGGGACGCTCGCGGGACTCGACGCCCGTGACGGGTGGGTCGCCCTGACCGAGGCGTGCGTGTCCCCGGGGACGCACACGGTCCGCTTCCGGTGGGACCTCCCGCCGGACGCCCCGAACGTCGTCCAGACGGACGGCGTGTCGTTCTCGCTGGGCGTCGCCGCGGACACGAGCGAGTGTGCGTGACGGTAGGTCTTTGCCGCTCGGCCCGTTCGGTCCGACCGATGAGTTCCGATCCCTGTGACGGCTGTGACGAGGAGGTGCCCGTCGCGGGCGGCGCCGGCGACTTCTGGACGTTCGAGGCCGAGGCGACGGGCGGGATGACGCTCGAACTCGCCGACGGCAGCGAACACTTCCTCTGTTTCGACTGCATCGAGCGCCTCCCCGACGACCGCGAGGTGACGGCGGCGGACGTGGCGGCGCTGTCCGAGTAGGGAGGGCGGCTGTATCGACGCACCGATAGTTCGACGGCGACGACCCTCGATCCCGGGCGGCCGGGACGGTACGACCGACGAACTCGCCGTCGTCACACCCGATGGGGGCCACGTTCGCGTCGGGGAAACCCTACACGAGGTACCGCTGGGGCCGCAGGGACGGGGTCGTCCGACAGAATTACCTGCGCCCACAGGCTGGTTCGGTCGTGGACCCCGACCGCATTCCAGCGTCGTTTCCGGCCCCCTCCTTCCGCGGGAATCAGCGTGATGCCCTGGACGCCATCCGGGACGCCTTCGCCGCGGGTAACGACGCCGTCCTCGTGCGGGCACCGACGGGGAGCGGAAAGTCCCTCCTCGCGCGGGCTATCGCCGGCGCGGCACGGACGCCGGAGGAAGCGGTGCCCGCGGCGGCGACGGGGGCGTACTACACCACGCCGCAGGTGTCGCAACTCGACGACGTGGCCGCGGACGACCTGCTCACGGATCTGAACGTGATCCGGGGGAAGGGAAACTACACCTGCATCCTGCCGGACGAGACGACGACGCCGGTGGATCGCGCCCCCTGCGCCCGGGAGTCGGGCTACGACTGCTCGGTCCAACACCGCTGTCCGTACTACGCCGACCGCGCCATCGCCTCGAACCGCGCCATCGCGGCGATGACGCTCGCGTACTTCATGCAGACCGCCGGCTCGGAGGTGTTCGGCAAGCGCGACGTGGTGGTGATCGACGAGGCCCACGGCCTCTCGGAGTGGGCGGAGATGTACGCCACGGTCGACCTGCGGCCCCGGACCGTCCCCGTCTGGGACGACGTTGGCGTCCCGGACGTGACCGCGGCGGACGACGCGTTGGAGCGGACGGCGCGCTTCGCGGAGACGCTCGCGGGGGTCTGTGGACGCGCGGCCGAGGACCTCGTCGCCAACGACGCGTTGACGCCGGGGGAGGCCGCACGTCGGGACCGCCTCCAGGACCTGCGCTCCGAACTCGACTGGTTCGTCTCGGACTACCGCGACCCGACGAGCACGACGACGTGGGTCGTCGACCAGCCCGACGGCGAGGGGACGCCGATCACGATCAAACCGCTCGACCCCGGGCGCTACCTCCACCACACCGTCTGGGACCGGGGGAACACGTTCGCCCTGCTCTCCGCGACGATTCTGGACAAGAAGGCGTTCTGTCGCGGCGTCGGTCTCGATCCCTCGAACGTCGCCCTCGTCGACGTGCCCCACACGTTTCCGTTGGAGAATCGCCCGCTCTACGACGTGACGCAGGGGAAGATGACCTACGAACGCCGGGACGAGACGCTCCCGGACGTGGCGCGTCTGCTCGTCCGCCTGATGGCGCGCCACCCCGAGGAGAAAGGGATCGTCCACTGTCACTCCTACGCCATCCAGGGCCGACTGACCGACCGCCTCGACGACTTCGGCGTCGGCGGGCGCGTCCGGTCGCACGACCGCGAGAACCGCGACGCGGCGCTGGAGGCGTGGAAGGCGACCGACGACCCCGACGTGTTCCTGTCGGTGAAGATGGAGGAGGCGCTGGACCTTCGGGGTGAGCTGGCACGCTGGCAGGTGCTCTGCAAGGCGCCGTATCTCAACACGAACGACTCGCGTGTGGCGCGACGGCTGGAAGAGGGGCAGTGGGCGTGGTACTACCGGGTCGCGCTCCGGACGGTGATCCAGGCGGCCGGCCGGGTCGTCCGCGCCCCCGACGACCACGGCGCGACGTACCTCGCGGATTCGAGTCTGCTGGACCTGTTCGGCCGCGCCCGGAGCGACATGCCGGACTGGTTCGCCGCGGCCGTGGACGCGATGTCGCGGCCGACGCTCCCGGAGTTCGACCCCGCGGCGGCGCTCGCCGGGACGGGGGCGAGTGCCGGTGGGTCCGAGCCGTCGAGGGAGGAGCGGCCGCGGTCGTCGACGCGGCGGGGCGATGGGTCGACGACGGGCGACGATTCGGACGCCACGAACCACCCCCTCTCCGACGTGTGGGGGGAATGAGGGTCGATACCGTGCCACACGATAATTTGACGTGTGCCCCGCTATTCGGTGTGTTATTGCTTCGGTAGAGGTTCTTTTCCGCAGAAAGGTTTACATTGTAGCACTCGTTTGGATATAGCGTAGACGGATGAGCAACAAATCGTTCGAATCGTCGGTCGTCCTGTATCGCAGCGGCACACTCACCCTCTCGCAGGCGGCGCGACACGCCGGCTGTTCCGACGCGGAGATGGCGGCGGCCGTCGGCGCGACGCGGGGCGATTAGTCCGGCAGCAGGTGCAGGCCGGCGCGGGTCTTGACGACGGGTGTCGTCTCCGCGTCGGGGTCGAAGAAGGCCGGTCGCGGGACGGTCGTGGCCGCGTACGTCTCGGGATCGAGCACCTGCACGGCGTGGTCGTCCTCCACGGTCACTACCGTCGTCTCGGCGGCGTCGTCGCGGGTGGCGAGGCGCCGGGCGTCCGTCCCCTCGAACGGCTCCTCGTACGCCGCGCCGGAGGCGAGTCGGACGCCCTTCAGGTTTCCGCTGACGCTCCGGACGAGGACCGGCCCGTCGCCGTCGTCGGGGTCGATCACGTCGCCCGGCGTGAACTCCGGTAAGCGGACGGCGTAAGTGACCCGATACACCTCGTTGCCGTCGCCGTCCTCGGTGACGAGGGTGGGGTAGTTCTCGACGCTCCCGCCGAGTTCGCGGACGATGCGGGTGGCGGCGCCCTGTCCCATCTGGGTCGTCGAAATGCGGACGTCGACGCCGTCGTCGACCTCCTCGATTTCGGTGATGAAGGCGTTTCGGTCGCCGGCGGACTCCCGGTCGGCGATGTACGCTTCGGCGATTTCGACCGCCCGGTTCCGTTCCTCGGGCGTCGGCGTCCGGCCGTCGGCGCGCACCTGCACGATGGCGTTGTAGTAGCCGCCGGCGATGCGGCCACAGCGGTCGCAGGTCCCCCGCGAGATTTTGACGGGGACGACGGCCGACGCCTCCAGGGGCGTCTCGCGGACGACGCCGGTGAACTGACAGTGCATGCGGATGGTGGTCTCGTCGACCTGTTCGGGATCGACCGCCCAGGTGACGTTCCGGGCGTCGACGTGGACGCCGAGGGCCTCGCTCACCTCGTCGACCGCCACGTCGGTGTAGTCGCGGGCGCCGACGTCCACCCAGCGGTTGCCGCGTTGGACGGCGCCACAACCCGAGCAGACCAGCACCTCGATGCGGTCGGGGGCGTCGATCATCTCGTAGTCGTCGAAGTAACAGGCGTCACAGAGGCGCGCGTCGCGGTCACGGGGCGCACCGGGGAGCGGCTTCGCTCGCGCCGGCACCGGATCGCCACAGCGGGGACAGAACTCCCGGGACTCGCTATCGCTCATTGTCCCCGGTAGTCGGTTGCGGCGGTTAAGCCCCGCGACATCGCCGGGCGGCCGAGCGATACTGTTTACCTTCGCGGGCGTCTACTTCACGACATGGAGTGGAAATCCGACTGGGGACTGCGGGGCCGGATGGTCCTGACCATGTTCCTGCTTTTCGCCCTCTACATCGTCTTCATCCTCGTTCTGTCGCAGTACATGGGCCTGTTCGGCGTCGTCGTCGTGATGGGGCTGTTCTCGCTGGGGCAGTTCTTCTTCAGCGACCGCCTCGCGCTGTACAGCATGGGGGCGAAGGAAGTCGAGGAGAGCGAGTATCCGCAGTTGCACGCGACGGTCGGCCGCCTCTCGCAGCAGGCCGACCTGCCGAAGCCGACGGTGGCCGTCGCGGACACGCGGGTGCCGAACGCCTTCGCGACCGGGCGTTCGCCGTCCAAATCGACCGTCTGTGTCACTCAGGGACTCCTACAGACGCTCGACGAGGAGGAGCTCGAAGGCGTCCTCGCCCACGAGCTCGCCCACGTCAAGAACCGCGACGTGATGGTGATGACCATCGCCTCCTTCCTCTCGACCATCGCGTTCATGATCGTGCGCTGGGGGTGGCTGTTCGGCGGCGGGCGCAATCGGCAGGGCGGTGGCGGGATGATCGTCGCCGTTCTCGTCTCGCTCGTGGTCTGGATCGTCTCGTTCGTCCTGATCCGGACGCTCTCGCGGTACCGCGAGTATTCGGCCGACCGGGGCGGCGCGGCGATCACGGGTAACCCCTCGGCGCTCGCCTCCGCGCTCCTCACGATTTCGGGGCGGATGGACCGCGTGCCGAAGGAGGACCTCCGCGAACAGTCGGAGATGAACGCCTTCTTCGTCATCCCGATCCAGAGCGACTTCGTCGGCCGGATCTTCTCGACGCATCCGCCGACGGAGAAACGCGTCGAACGGCTCCGCGAGATGGCGGGCGAGATGGAGCGGTGATGGGGCTGTTCGACTCCATCCGCTCCGTCTTCGGCCTGAGCGCCGAGGCGGACGCGACGCGAGACGCGGACCCGGAGGACCTGTTCGGGATGTCGACGGCCTACGTGACCATGGAGGCGGACCTGGAGTTCGCCCCCGTCGGCGCCGCGGCGCTCTGTTTTTCCTCCGTAGACAGCACCGACTTCGCCGCGGCGGTCGACGAGGTGGAGGCCATCCTCGACGTGGGGGAGTCGGACACCGGGACCGTCTTCCGTCGTCACGAGGACGACCACGGCTACCACTGGGTCGTCCTCGAGGATAGCGATCCGGAGGACCTGGTGACGAGCGTCCACTTCGCGGCCGACACGTTCGTCGAGGAGGGGTTCGGGTCGCGACTGCTCGCCGCCGTCTTCGGGTTCGAGCGCCCGCGGAACGGCGCCCGCGCCTACTGGGTCTACTCCTTCCGCCGGGGTGCGTACTACCCATTCGCGCCGACGGGCCGCCACGAACGCGACAACCGACTGGAGTTCAAGTTACAGTCGGTCCTCGACGGCGAACTCGACGTCGAGGGGGACGAGTCGTACTGGTATCCGCTGTGGCCGGACGGGGCGGACGGCCACCCGTGGGAGTAGGGGCCGCCGGGACGACGCCGCGTCACCGGAGGTAAACGTCGTCGTCGCTTGTGAGCGAGCGCCACGCTGTCAGTCGATTACACTTTCACTACGGTGTTAACGAGGCTTTATGTACGGGCCGGCACAAGCAAGCGTCCATGGCAGAAGACGACCTCGAGACCCTCCCGGGTGTCGGGCCGGCGACGGCGGACAAGTTGACCGAAGCGGGCTTCGAGAGCTACCAGAGCATCGCGGTCGCGAGTCCAGCGGAACTGTCGAACACCGCCGACATCGGCGAGTCGACGGCGAGCGACATCATCAACGCGGCCCGCGACGCCGCGGACGTGGGGGGGTTCGAGACGGGGGCGGCCGTCCTCGAACGGCGCGAACAGATCGGCAAGCTCACCTGGAACGTGCCCGAGGTGGACGAACTCCTCGGCGGCGGGGTCGAGACCCAGTCGATCACCGAGGTGTACGGCGAGTTCGGCGCCGGGAAATCGCAGGTCACCCACCAGCTCTCCGTCAACGTCCAGCTTCCCGAGGAGTACGGCGGCCTCCGCGGGAGCGCCATCT
>ERZ1034488.372-NODE-372-length-10437-cov-6.895974_pt1 | contig 10437 bp, 9 predicted proteins | sample MGYA00520646_ERZ1034488 | MGnify/ENA primary metagenome ERZ1034488 (study PRJEB33760, sample SAMEA4777686) | hypersaline lake metagenome | biome: hypersaline environment; feature: brines | place: Spain | collected 2012-08 | depth 0 m ...
TGTCGGATTCATCCCACCCGTAAACGGGTGGGCTTTCTCCTTGTCGCTGCTGTAAGCTACCACAGCCTGAAGGCCGTGACATTCCCCCCATGACGGGTTTCCAGCCACCGACCTGCGACAGACCGAGGCGGATTGCATCACGCCGGTTCTGCCAGCGGGAACTGTGTGATTCTCGCGGGCGTACTCTCACCGGGGTGTATCCGGAGAGGGCTGCTGGCGTGGCACGTCGCTTTCATTCAGCGTGGACTCACACGCTTCACGCCCACCGAGAACGGTGGTTGGAGCGGCGTGGTCGGCATCCCACTGTTCAGGGCTGGCCGACGACAACCCCTCCAAGGCGTCCAGTTTGGCCACCTCGGAGTGCAACCACAGAAACGAACCCATGACGCTAAATCCCTACGGAAACCAGTACCGCGCAGTGAATACAGCAAGCCGAAGCCAATGTCGGCTTCCTCCCACGGTTGAAAAGGTGGGTATCCGCCTTACATTCTCATGAGCCGCGTCGCGGTCGTCGGCGCGGGCGCAGTCGGCGCGACGACGGCACACGACCTCGCGGCGGCCGGCGTGGACGTGACCCTGTTCGAACGCGAACCGATCGACTGGGACGGGACGGCCACCCCGAGTCGAACGCCGACAGACGCCGCCTCGGCCCGTGCGGCCGGCGTGGTGTACGACGCCTACGCCGAGGACATCGACGCCGCGCTCGGCGCTCGATCACTCGAACGGTTCCGGGCGTTCGACGACACCCGCGGCTTCCGGTTCCACGACTGCCCGTACGCGATCTGCGTCCGCGAGGGTGACACGGAACGCGCCGAGGCGACCAGACGCGCGGCTGAACGGATGCGGAGTCACGGGCGGCCAGTCGAGACAGTCGCGCCCGACACGTTCGGCGACTGGTTCCCGACGCTCGTGGCCGACGATCTCGCCGTCACCGCGGTCGCGGACAACGCCGGCTGGGCGGACACGGCAGACTACGTCGCGGCAATGGTGGGTGAGGCGCGTGCCGCGGGGGTGACGGTCCGTGACGAGACACCTGTCACACTCAGCGACGCGACGACACTGACCGTCGCCGACGAGTCGCGGTCGTTCGACGCGGTTGTCGTCGCGGCCGGTGCACACACTGCACGGCTGTGTGAGGCCGCCGGGGTCGATCTCGCGGCGGTTCCGTACCGCGTGCAGGCGCTGACGACAGGTGTCGATACAGGCAGGCCGAGCGTCGCCGAGTCGGAGCGAACGGACGCCGCCACGACAGGGCGGACAGCCCCCGCCGCGAGTGAGCCGCACCCGGGACCGATGTGGTACGACGCGACTGCAGGAACCTACGCTCGCCCGCACCCCGAGGGACTGCTCGTCGGCGACGGCACCGTGCCGGAGCCAGCCGACCCCGCGGAGTGGCGACGCGAGGCCGACGACTGGTTCCAGACAGACGCGCTGGCTGTCGCGCGGGAACGACTCCACGGGTCAGTCCAGTCGACGACCGACGCCTGGGCTGGCGTGTGTACCGCGACGCCGGACGGTGACCCGTTGCTCGGGCGTGTCACGGAGGGGCTGTACGTCGCGACGGGCTGGCAGGGGCACGGGTTCATGCGCTCGCCTGCACACGCGGAGTTGCTCGCGACACGAGTGGCCGCGGACATCAACGACGACCCCGATCCGCCGGCGACTCTGGACGGGGTGCTTGCCGCGTTCGACCCGACACGGTTTCCCGCGGATGTCACCGTCGAGGTGAGGGAAGGGATGCTCGTCGAAGAACGTGATCCACAGACCTGAGCACCGAACGCATCCTCACACCAACTGTAGCGACCGTGGGGAGTCTCGAGGCTCGCTCCCGAGGCAGTTCACGTGAGCAGAACAACCGTAGATGCAGGTGCCGCCCTGGATCGGCCACACAGAGTCGTCGGACCAGTCAGGTGCCCACGACCAAAGGGGTGGGATTCCCACGGCACCGCACCGCTTGGGTGGGCGTTTCAGGTTCGCAGCCTGGTCGACATGACCGGACTCCTGGCAGGGCCAAGCCGCCGTTACTCCTATCCCATACTGGGAGTCAGAGTTACTTTCTGTCCGGAACCCACTGCCAGCGGTTCGAAAGGGGTTCTTTCGAACGTAGCTTGGGCTGAATCCGATATTATCCGTTTCGTTGGGCGGCTGAACCGCCTCAATCTGGTCATGCACGTGGATTCAACGGGTATAATAATCCCGTTAGCAGAAACGAGATACGCTCCCGAGTTGTCGGATTCATCCCACGCGTAAACGGGTGGGCCTTCTCCTTGTCACTGCTGTAAGGTTGTACGCTGCGACAGAGTGGTAATAGGTTCGTGCACACGCTCACACACGCAGGGTCGCTCGCAGAGGAGGGGAGACACAGTTTAGCTGCCACACTCACACCAAATCAGAAAAAGTTATATCTTAGTAGTGCATACTACCGGGTACGATGTCAGACAAAGACGAACGGTCTGCGACGCGACGGAACGTAATCAAAGCAACTGCGGGCGCAGGTGTCGCCGGACTGGCGGCACGGCCGGCAGCAGCTGCGGGCAAGGACGTGACGTTCGGCCCGCTGGCAGATGTCTCCGCGGACAAGAAGCTCAGCTTCCCCGAGTACCGCCGTGTGCTGGAAAGCAGCAACAACGGTGCTGTCAGACGCACCAGCGGGGCCGTCCGAGACGAGACGAAGCTCGTCGGTGACGACCGCGAGATGCGGGTCGACACGATGCAACGGGAGTTCGAGAGCGGTCTCTCGGCAGAAGACACGCTCAAGCGGTGTTTCGATCCGGGGTTCTTCGTTCCGGAGGTCTGTGCGGAGCTCACTGTCGAGGTGACCGAGGCGGGTGTCGAGATTCTCCTCGTCGTCGCCGGCTACCCGATCGTTGATACCACGCTTCCGAAAGAAGAAAGCGTGTCGTACAGCTTCGACGTTCCGGTGGTCGATGTCTCGGGGAGCGCGGCGTTTTCGGCCAAGCTGGTCGACACCTGTACCGCCACGGTGTCGGCGAATGTCTCCCTCGACGTGTTCGGCAAGGACTTCGACTTCAACGAGACCGTCACCGACAGTTACTGCTGAGCCGGCTGCTGTCACCGCCCACCCGTTTTCTCACTTTTTCGAGACTCGACACGGAGCTACTTCTGTGCCTCTTGTCTTTTACACAGGTAGCAAGGAGAGAGCACACCTGGCGGGGTGAGATGGGTCTGACAACTCTTAGCCAGCTTACCGACGATGACATCGCCGGACACTCCACGTTAACAGGTCCACAGGGTTAGCTCAGTTCGTATGCATATATTAGATATATTAAACCAGGTCGTCACCCGCACTGACACTGCCACTCTCCGAGACCAGTCACAGGTCGAAAACGACCTCAACACGCTCGGGTTTGCTGCTTCAAAACTCTGGAACGTCGGATGGTGGTTCTGTGGCCGCGTGTAGTCGGAAATCGGACATATCCCCGGTCACACTGAACTCACTGCGTAGCTCAACCCACACGACTGCTCCGATGACCGCCACTCACAGTCAAGTCAGCGCATTATATAAGAACTCGTTGAGACGTTCGCTGGCTGGGACAAGAAACGAGGGGTCGGAGACACGCGATTGACCTCCTCCCACCCCGTCGGGTGGGATTCCCACGGCACCGCACCGCTTGGGTGGGCGTTTCAGGTTCGCAGCCTGGTCAACATGACCGGACTCCTGGCAGGGCCAAGCCGCCGTTACTCCTATTCCATACTGGGAGTCAGAGTTACGTTCTGTCCGGAACCCACTGCCAGCGGTTCGAAAGGAGTTCTTTCGAACGTAGTTTGGGCTGACCCCGATATTATCCGTTTCGTTGGGCGGCTGAACCGCCTCAGTCTAATAATACGTACAGACTCAACGGGTATAAAACTCCCGTTAGCAGAAAAGAGATACGTCCCCGGGTTGTCGGATTCATCCTACCCGCAAACGGGTGGGCTTTCTCCTTGTCACTGCTGTAAACCCGCCCGGCTACTGCAAACACGGCGACGACCACCCGCGAAACAGGGTCACGTTTAAACCAAAAAGGTTCAACTTCGACGCCGGGTGTAACTATATCTGATTCTCCAAAGGGGTCTTACTCTCGATTCCCCGGTAGCGCACCTACCGGAGTGGTTGAACCATAGAGAGCATTGAAGAAGTCTAGTAACTCCGACTCCCGCAGAAATCAGAGGGAGAGAAGATACCACTCTTTGAGGGGTTAGTTTGTATAGAGGTGGAAACATTATGGCACAAGGTTTAAGACCTAACAGGGAATTTATGCAAATTGCATGGACGAAGACGACTCCAAGCGAGCGAACCGTCGGACAGTAGTCAAGACAGTTGCGGGCGTCGGTGTCGCAGGGCTGGGCGCACAGCCGGCTCTCGCGGGCGACGACGTGGAGAAGGACGAAGAGTACCCGATGGGTCCGCTGGCGGACGCCTCCGACTCGGAGAAGCTCAGCTATCGGGAGTTCAAACGGCTCCTCTCCACGGAGGAGAACGGTTCCGCCGAACTCGTCAGCGGGCGCGCAACCGAGGTGCGGACGTACGTCGGCGACGACCGAACCGTCGACGCCTTCGAGGCACAAGACCGGTTCGAGACAGGGACGATGGCCACCAAACCGACCTGGGAGCTGGGCTGTGTCAATATCCCGTTCATCGGCGAGGTGTGTACGGAGATCACTCTGGACATCTCTACGTCCGGTATCGTGTTCGATCTCGTCGTCTTCGGCTACCCGGTCGTCGGTGCGGGGATCAAGTACGCGGACGGTGACGTGTCGTTCAAATTCAACGTGCCGAAGATCCCCGTCAAGGGTGAACTGACCGTCGGCGCGTCATCGTTCGGTGCGTGTGACGTCTCGGTCACCGCCGAACTCAGCCTCAACGTCGTGCCGTACACGCTCGGCGGCAGCAGGACGTTCAACTACTGCTGAACGCGGACGACGCGTCAGTCGTCTGCCTCGGCGAGCCCGCCGGCCGACGGCCGGTCCACGTCGCGGTCGGTCGCCTCCCCGTCGACATCGTACGGATACTCACCGGTGACACAGCCGAGACACAGATCCTCGCGCACCTCGCCGAGCGCGTCCGCGACGGCGTCGACGGAGAGATACGACAACGAGTCTGCGCCGACCGCGTCACGGATCTCCTCGGTGGTGCGGTCGGCGGCGATCAGCTCCTCGCGGGTGGCCATGTCGATCCCGAAGTAACACGGCGCGTTGATCTGTGGCGCGCCGATGCGGACGTGGACCGACTCCGCGCCCGCGTCACGGAGCAGCGCCACCAGTTGGGTGGAGGTCGTGCCGCGGACGATGGAGTCGTCGATCAGCGTGACGCTCTTGCCTTCGACGGTCGACCGGATCGGATTGAGCTTCAGCCGGACGGCCCGTTCGCGTTCGTCCTGTGTCGGCATGATGAACGTTCGGCCGACGTAGCGGTTCTTCATCAACCCCTCCGCGAACTCGACGCCGGCGCCGTCCGCGCCCGCGGCGTCGGCGTAACCGGAGGCGAACGCCCGCCCGGAGTCCGGCACCGGCATCACCACGTCCGTGTCGACACCCGACTCCGCCCACAACGCCCCACCCAGTTCCCGACGGGCCTCGTAGACGAGTGTCCCGTCGATCACGGAGTCCGGTCGCGCGAAGTAGACGTGTTCGAAGAAACAGTGTGCCGTCCGATCGACATCGAACAACTGCCGGGACTCGTACCCCTCGCCGTCGGCGTCGAGCAGGATCGCCTCCCCCGGCCGCACGTCTCTGAGGAGATCGCCGTTGAGCACGTCGATTGCGGCCGACTCGGAGGCGAGGACGTAGCCGTCGTCGAGCTCCCCGAGCACGAGCGGGCGGTTCCCGCGTGGGTCCCGGACACCCACCACGCGGTCGTCGTGCATCACGGTCAGCGAGTAGGAGCCGTGGATGCGGCCCATCGTCTCCTCGACGGCCGACAACAGGTCACCGTCCAACAGGTTCCGCGCGAGGTCGTGGGCGATCACCTCCGTGTCGCCGTCGGAGGTGAACGCGTGGCCCAGTCGGGCGAGTTCGTCCCGGATCTCGTCGGCGTTCACCAAGTTACCGTTGTGTGACAGCCCCAACGAGCCGGAGTTGAACGACACCGTGAACGGCTGGGCACACGACTTGTTCACGCTCCCCGCCGTCGGGTAACGGACGTGGCCGATCCCGGTCGCGCCCGCCAGGTCCGCCAGATCGTCCTCGTCGAAGGCGTCACCGACGAGCCCCATCGAGACGTGGTCGTGTTGTTGGAACCCGTCGTGGGTGACGATCCCCGCGGAGTCCTGTCCGCGGTGTTGGAGCGCGTACAACGCGTAGTAGACGGGCCGTGCGGCCGCACGGTCCGCCAGCGAGACGCCGACGACGCCGCACTTCTCCCGCGGCTCGTCGTCTGTCTGGTGCCCCGCCTCCGCCCCGTCTCCGTGGCCGGCCTGCATACGACACCCTCGGGAGGCCCTGGTGAAAAGACCCCCGCTATCGTGGACAGCCTGCCGTATCGAGTCACCGAGATGTACACACTCGTGCACACCGCGGCCACCGACACGACGGCCGCTCGACCCGCCTGCCGACCCACTCACACTCCCTCCCGAGTCGAAACCCACTTGTTTAGGTTCACCTAAACCGTCGGCGTGAAGCTGACGAGACGGGACGCGTTGGCGGCGTTGTCGGCCGCGGGAGTCGCTGTCGGCGGTGCGGTCGTCGCAGACCGTGTCGCCGACAGTGAGACGCTCGGCGACGATCTGCTCGGGATTGCGACCGACGACGAGTCGACCCTCGACGGGTCGGCTCGACAGACGCTCGTCGCCGTCGCGGAGGTTGTGTACCCGTCGGAACTCGACGGGATCGAGGGGTTCGTCGAGACGTACACCGAGGGGCGGTTGCTCGCCGACGAGTCGCGCCGTCGGTCGGTCGCGACGACGCTGTCGGAACTCGACGAGGTGAGCCGAGAGTGGGAGTCGACGGCGTTCGCGAACCTCGACACGGACACGCGCGACGAGTTGCTCCGCGAACTGGCAGTCGACACCGCCGACCCGGGCCCGGAGGGGTTGCTGCCCGGGCGCGTCCGCTACTACGTCGTCAACGACCTGTTGTACGCGCTGTACGCTTCGCCGACCGGCGGAGGGTTGGCCGGCACCCCGAACCCGATCGGCCACCCCGGTGGCTACCGTACGCAGTTGTCACCGGAGTACCAGCGCGCAAGTCCTGCCGAGACCCGTGACCCGACGGCCGGACGCGACAGCGATGGAACCGCGAACAACGACAGAACGACCGACGCCGACGGAGGTGAGGCGGGTGGCTGACCGCACCCCCGAACCGCGTGCGGACGTGTGTGTCGTCGGCGCCGGTCCCGCCGGGGCCATCGTCGCCGCCCGCCTGGCGGAGGCGGGCCACGACGTGGTCGTGTTGGAGGCTGGCCCGCGGTTCGACGACGAGTCGCGCCGGGAGAAACTGGACAGCCACCTCCGACCGGGCGAGGAGAACCCCTGGGGGATGGGGGGCCAGCGGGACGCCTACACCAACGAGGGTGACCGCGACTACCCGTTGAACGCCGCCCGGGTGAAGGGTGTCGGGGGGTCGACGCTCCACTGGCAGGGGATGGTGATGCGGCTCCACGAACGCGACTTCGAGATGCAGACGCGACACGGCGTCGGGACGGACTGGCCGATCGACTACGACGACCTCCGGCCGTACTACGCCGCCGCCGAACGGGAGTTGAGCGTCGCCGGCGCCGACGACAACCCGTATGCCCCGCCTCGCGAGGAGCCGTTCCCGTTGCCGGCGTTCCCGCCCTCGCGGTCGGACTCGGTGTTCGCGGAGGCGTGTGAGTCACTGGGGCTCGACATGCACAGTGTCCCCAACGCGCGCAACTCCGAGGGGACCGACGAGGCACCCGCCTGTGTCGGCTACGGCACCTGCCAGCCCGTCTGTCCCTCCGGCGCAAAGTACACCGCCGAGCGGCACGTCCGGGCCGCCGAGGCGGCGGGCGCGCGGGTGATCGACCGCGTGCCGGTCCAACGGCTCGACCACGACCGGGCGGGCGACCGACTCACACAGGCGACGTACGCCACCCCCGACGGGGAGACACACACCCAGTCGGCCCGACAGTTCGTCGTCGCCTGCGGCGGCGTGGAGACGCCGCGGCTCCTTCTCCTCTCGCGGTCGGAGACGTACCCCGACGGGCTCGCCAACTCCTCGGGCGCCGTCGGCCGGTTCTTCTGTGACCACCTATTCGCCGGCGCCGGTGGCACCGACGACCGCCAGACGGACCAGAACCACGTCGGGTTCAACACCAGCGAGTGTCACCAGTTCTACGACGACGCCGACCCCGTCGTCGGGATGAAACTAGAGTTTCTCAACTACGCTGGCCCCTCGCCGGTGACGACCGCCCTGAACGCCGACACATGGGGTGACGACCTTCTCGTTGACCTCCAACGCGACTACGGCACCCACCTCGCGATGGGTGCGCTCGTCGAACAGCTCCCTCGCCGGGAGAACCGAATCGAACTCGACACCTCGCGGACGGACGACCACGGCAACCCCGTTCCGCAGATCCACTGGTCGCTCGACGACCGCACCCGCGCCGGACTCCGCCGCGCCAACAAGATCCAGACTGCGGTGTTGTCGGAGCTGGGCGTCACCCCGGAGTGGACCGTCGGCCCCGCCGACACCGGCCCCGCGTACCACCACATGGGGACGACCCGGATGGGGACTGACCCGGACGCGAGCGTCGTCAACCCGGAGCTACGGACCCACGATCTCGACAACTGCTGGCTCGTCGGCTCCGGCACGTTCCCGACAGGCGGCGCGATGAACCCCACGCTCACCATCGCCGCGCTCGCTGTGCGGGCCGCCGACCGGCTGGACGCGGTGCTGTAGCTCGCCGACGGCGCGGTGTCGAGGAAACGAGGCGAACGGCCCGCCTCAGGCGGCGAGACCGCTCTCGGCTTCCAACAGCTCGTGGTAGCGGTTGCGGATCGTCACCTCGGAGATGTCGGCCACCTCCGACACCGCGGCCTGTGTGGTCTTCTCGTTGGTGAGGAGCGCGGCGGCGTACACCGCGGCGGCCGCGAGCCCGACCGGGGACTTCCCGGAGTGAATCCCCTTCTCTTTGGCGTTCGTCAACAACTCCTTCGCGCGCAGTTCCGTCTCGTCGGACAGTTCAAGATCAGACGCGAACCGCGGCACGTAGCTCTCCGGATCGGCGGGTTTCACCTCCAGCTTCAGCTCCCGGACGACGTACCGGTAGGTGCGAGCAATCTCGTCTTTGCCCACCCGGGAGACCTCGCTGATCTCGTCGAGCGAGCGAGGTACGTCCGCCATCCGCGCGGCGGCGTACGTACACGCCGTCGACACACCCTCGATGGACCGCCCCGGCAGGAGATCCTCGTCGAGCGCGCGCCGGTAGATCACACTCGCGGTCTCCCGGACGTTCTCCGGGAGCCCGAGCGCGGAGGCCATCCGGTCGATCTCACCCAACGCCTGTTTCAGGTTCCGTTCCTTCGAGTCGCGGGTGCGGAACCGTTCGTTCCACTTTCGGAGCCGGCGCATCTTCTGGCGTTGCCGGGAGTCCAACGACCGTCCGTAGGCGTCCTGATCCCGCCAGTCGATGTTGGTCGACAACCCCTTGTCGTGCATCGTGTTCGTCGTCGGGGCACCGACACGGGATTTCTCGTCTTTCTCCTTGGCGTCGAACGCGCGCCACTCCGGCCCGCGGTCGATGTCGTCCTCCTCGACGACCAGCCCACAGTCCGCACAGACACTCTCTCCGTGTGTCTCGTCGCTGATGACCTGTCCGCTACACTCCGGACACGCCAGCCCGTCGTCTTCCTGTTCCTGTTCTGTCGTCGTCTCTTGATCCCGCCGCCGGGACCGAATCGTTCGTCTCTCGCTCATGTGTGAGTTGCAGTGCCCCGGTGAACGGTGACCAGACCCCCCCGGGACGCTTCCGTGTCGAAAACTGTACTCCGACCGAGGGTTTAAATCGGTCGAAACACGCTCGCCGCGACCGAGTGGCACGACCCGACTGTGCCAGATCCGGCGGGAACGACCCGTTCCGTGGTGATTCCCCGACCGTGTCCAACGTGCCGGGAGCGTCAGACTCTCCACGAACGGTCGAAAGTTCTCACTGTGTTCGTCACGGTCGGCTCCGGCAACCCGGTGAAACGTGCCGCGACGGAGGCCGCGTTCCACGACTCGGCGGCGACAGACCGGTTCGTTGACGCGACCGTCCGCGCAGAGCCCGTCGACTCCGGCGTCTCCGAACAACCCCGCGGCCACGCGGAGACACGCCGCGGCGCGGTGACCCGCGCGGTTGCGGCCCACGAGACCGGCGCCGACCTCGGTGTTGGGATCGAAGGTGGGGTCGGCAGTTTCGACCCCGTGACGACCGCCGAGGCGGTCGTCGGAGCGTCCGCCGAAACGACCGACGAAGCGTCCGCCGAGGCGGCCAAC
>ERZ1034488.373-NODE-373-length-10417-cov-4.504729_pt1 | contig 10417 bp, 8 predicted proteins | sample MGYA00520646_ERZ1034488 | MGnify/ENA primary metagenome ERZ1034488 (study PRJEB33760, sample SAMEA4777686) | hypersaline lake metagenome | biome: hypersaline environment; feature: brines | place: Spain | collected 2012-08 | depth 0 m ...
GTCACCCAGCACCTGACCGACTGCGCGTGCATCCGACTTCGCAGGGGGAGCGTAGTCGTGTTTCGAGACCGACGTCGTCTCCGGAAACGACTCCTGGACGCGTGCCACGAGCGACGTAAACGGTTGGAACGGGGACGGGAGCGGGACCGCTTGGATGAGTGCACGAGTATCGTCAGCCACGACCTCCGGAACCCGCTCGCGGTGGCGGACGGACACGTCGAACTCGCACGAGAGGAGTGCGACGGCGACCATTTGACCCGGGTAGACGAGGCGATTGACCGGAGTCAAGCACTCGTCGACGACCTGCTGGCGCTGGCGCGTGAGGGGAAGGAGGTGACCGGGAGCGACCGGGACGGGGTGTTCGAAGCCGGCCATTCGACCACGGATCAGGTGAACTGGGTTTGGCCTGCGGATCGTAGAGCAGGCCGTCGAGGCGCACGGCTGGGACGTCTGCGTCGTCGACGGCGCGCGGTGCGGCGCACGCTTCGAGAGTATCGGCGTCGAGACCGCACGCTAGGCGAAACCAGCGTGTCGAGATGTGGAATCCGTACGTTCGACTTATTCCGTCGGAGACCCAGTGGGAGAACATGATATCCGATGCCTAACTACTCCAACGGGACGGCGACCGAGGAAATCGAACTGGTCGCGTCCGGCATCCCCGAGTTGGACGAGCTGCTCAACGGTGGGTACGTTCGCGGTCGGACGTATCTCGTGCAGGGCGTCTCCGGGACGGGGAAGTCACTGCTTGGCCAGCACTTCCTGCGAGCAGGACTCGATAGGGAGGAGACGGTCGTCTACATCCACGGCGAGGAATCGAGAGACGACATTCTCGTCAACGCCGCACGGTTGGGAATCGACATCCAGGACGCCGAGTTTCTCGACATCGGTCCCGGGACGGACTTCTTCGCCGAGGACAGGTCGTACAACCTGGTCGAGGCGACCGAAGTCGAATCAGAGCGGTTTACGCAAGATATCAAGCAGGTGATCGAGGACGTCGACCCGAGCCGGATTCTCGTCGATCCGATCACACAGCTCCAGTACGTGGAACGGGACGAGTACCAGTACCGGAAGCGACTGCAGTCGCTCATCCGATTTCTCCGGGACCGACAGGTGACGACAGTTGCTACGCGAACGCACAACAGAAACCGTGCATCGCGGACCACACACGACGACTTCGAGTCGCTCAGTGACGGCGTCGTCGATCTGTATCTCGACGAGCGCGAGCGTCGGATAGCGGTCCCGAAACACCGTGGACTCGGCCAGGTAGACGGTACCCACGGACTCGAGATCCGCGATCACGGGATCGAAGTCTACCCACAGACCATCCCGGAGCACGGCGACCGAACGTTCGATCCGGAGCTCATCCCCACCGGACACGAGTCCCTCGACGGTCTCCTCGGCGGCGGCATCGAACGCGGAACCGTCTCGTTCATCAGCGGTCCGACCGGCATCGGAAAGTCGACCACCGGGGCACGGAGCCTCTCCGGCGTCGTCGAAGACGGTGGGACGGCACTCGGCTACTTGTTCGAAGAGTCCATCGACCAGTTCGTCCACCGCTCGGAAGCCCTCGGACTCCCGATTTCGGAGATGCGGGCGCAGGGATCACTGGTGCTGACGGAGACCGAGCCGCTCGTTCGCTCGGCCGAGGAGTTCGATCAGCACGTCCTCAATCAGGTCGACGAGCACGCCCCGGACGCGGTGTTCGTCGACGGGCTCTCGGGCTATCAGACCTCGCTCCAGGGCGACGATCGACGGCTCGTTCGACGTCTCCACGGCCTTACGCGGGTACTCAAGGATCGCGGTATCGCAGTCATCATCACGGACGAAGCGGATCGTCTCACCGGCATCCCGGAAGCCACGAGTACGAACACCAGCTACATCGCCGACAACATCGTGTTTCTCACGTACGTGGAGGTCGGCGGCGAGTTGGACCGTGCGATCGGGGTCGTCAAGAAGCGACTCGGGGACTTCGACAGTCGGTTCCATCGGTTCTCCATCGAATCCGGCGCGGGACTCGTTATCGAGGGGCCGTTCGACAACGTACGAGGGATCATGGGGGGGAGTTCGACGCGTCGCGTTCCGGACGGCTCCAACCGGACGACTAATGAATCATGACCGGCCGGTCGAGCCACGAGGCGAGTGAGCGACACACGATACAGCTCTTCATACACGGAGAGAACGACCGGGCCGCCCTCGAAGGGTCCCTCCGCGAGCGGTACGACGTCATCGACGGCGGGACTCTCAGCCCTGCCGATTGCTACGTCGTCGATGAGCGGATGGTGCCGACGTATCGAGACGCGTTGGAAGAGCACAAGGCCGACCGCCACCCGACGTTCACCCCCGTGCTGTTGATTCAGATGGAAGGGTCGCGGGGAACGGTCCCACTGCCGTCCGAGCAGAACGGCGACGGCCCACCGCTTATCGACGAAGTGGTGCCGGCACCCGTCGACCGGAAGACCCTGTTTCGTCGGGTGGGGAATTTGTTGGCCCGACGGGAGCAGTCGGTGGAGTTGTCCGAGCGCTACGAGGACGTTCAGACCCGATTTCAACGGCTGTTCGAGTCGACGAACGACGCTCTCTTGGTGGTTGCCCCAGGCAGCGACGAGATCACCGAATGTAATCCGGCTGCGTGTGCCCTCGTGGGATACTCACGCGGCGAGTTGCTCTCCTTGGCGGCGACCGAGACGATCCACGCCGACGACCGCGAGCGGTTTCGATCCTTCCTCCGGGACGTACGGGAGGCGGGTCAGGGGTCGACCGACGACCTCGCGTGTCTGACGAAGGAGGGCAACGAGCGACAGTTGGAGGTGTCGGCCGCGGCGCTCGACGATTCCTCGGTACTCCTCTCCGCGCGCGACGTGACGGAACGGAAAGCGTACGCACGGGAGCTCGAACTGAAGTCCCGGGCGATGGACGAAGCCCCCGTCGGAATCACGATTACCGATCCCGACCGGGAGGACAACCCGATGATCTACGTGAACGAGGGATTCGAGGCGCTAACGGGATACTCCAAGGAGGAAGCGATCGGTCGCAACTGCCGGTTCCTGCAGGGAGAGGCGACGCGGGAGCGGCCCGTCGCCGAGATGCGGCGGGCGATCGATAGAGCCGAGCCGGTCTCGGTGGAACTTCGCAACTACCGCAAGGACGGGAGCCAGTTCTGGGATCGTGTCAGTATCGCCCCGGTGAGAGACCGGGCCGGAACCGTAACCAACTACGTCGGATTTCAGGAGGACATCACCGAACGCAAGGAGCGCGAGATGGACTTACAGCTGTTCAAAAAAGCCGTCGAGAACGCGGGTCAGTCGGTCTTCATCACCGACAGCGACGGCAGCATCGAGTACGTGAACCCGAAGTTCGAGGCCAGGTCCGGCTACACTCGTGAGGAAGCCGTCGGTCGAACGCCCCGTCTTCTCAAGTCAGGCAAACAGGACGACGAGTTCTACGATCGGCTGTGGCGGACGGTCCTCGGGGGCGACCAGTGGGATGCCCACCTCGTCAATCGCCGCAAAAATGGGGAGTTGTACCACGTCGATCAGACGATTTCGCCCATAGCGAACGACGAGGGAGCGCTCACGCACTTCGTCACGATCGAAGCCGACGTGACGAACCGCCGGTTGCGCGAACAGCAACTCGAGGTCCTCAATCGTGTGCTGCGCCACAACCTCCGGAACGCGGTAAACGTAATCGAAGGCCGTGCGGCGATGCTCCGGAAGGCGCTGGACGGCGACGAACTCCAGGCGCACGTGAACGCGATCGAAGATCGATCGGCGGCACTGGCGAGTTTGGGTGATAAGAGCGCGACGGTGCGCTCCCTGTTCGGTAACGAAGCAGCGGCCCAGACGACCTGTGACGTGACTGGGCTGCTCACTGAGGTCGTCGACGAGCTTTCCGAGGAGTATCCCGGTGCGATGCTCACGGCCAGTACGCCCGATTCCCTCCACGCACGGGCGGACGATCGGTTGAAGACGGCGCTGTCGGAGCTCGTCGAAAACGCAATCGTCCACAACGACCGGTCCACGCCGGAGGTTACGGTCACGACCAGACCGCCGAGCGAGGATCGAACCGGCGAGTGGATAGAACTCGTCGTCGCCGACGACGGACCCGGCATCCCGGATCAGGAACAGGAAACGATCGAGAGAGGCGAGGAAACGCCCCTGCAACACGGCACCGGGATCGGACTGTGGATCGTCTACTGGACCATCTCGCTGTACGGGGGTGAGATCTCGATCGAAGAAAACGCACCGCGTGGAACGTGCGTCGTACTGAGTCTCCCACAGGGGTCGATCGAGACGCGGATCGGGGCTACCTGAACCGCCCCGTCGACGCGGTCGGTCGTCCCGTATGCCGACTTGGCCACGATCCGGAGGGGAAACGGCACCGTAGTGTCCGGACCCCCGATCGGGGGGAGCGGTCGCCGCCGATGGTCGGTCGAGAGGAGCACGAGTGCACCGGCGGAGCCGACACCCGCGAGTGCAACGGGAGTCCATCCCCCGACGAGGCCGGCATGGACGTGGAGGACGCCGGTAACCACGACTGACGCAACCGATAGCCACTGAGTCGGGTTGGCGATCCGATCCGACTCGGGGGATCGTTTGGTCCGTTTCTACCGTACTACGTCGTTCGGAGCGGGGAGTGAGGGCCGTCGTTGTCGGCCCCGGAGTGCCATCGTACGGCGCGGGTGTGGCGGTCGTGCCGGGTTCTCGGTCGCGGTGGTCGTGGCTACGACTTCGCTCGGGGGCACGCGACTGCGTCGTGCACTCGCTGCCGGCCGTGCATCGGGCCGGCGGCGTCCGGCGTCACGCCAGCGGGAACCGCGCGACCGTCCGGTACGCCGGCCCGTCGTCCGTCGGTCGGCTCTCGGTGAGACGCACCTCCGTCACGTCGTATCGGCCGACGGTGGGATCGGCCTCACGAACGACCTGCTGGACCGCTTCCGTGCCCCGAGCGTCGTCCATCCGTGCGAGGGTGACGTGGGGCGTGAACGCGTGGTCGGCGGGGTCGACGCCGAGCGCCGTCGTCTCGCGTTCGATCGCCTCGTGCAGACGCGTGAGTTCGGGGGCGCCCTCGCGGACGCCCGTCCAGACGACGCTGATGTAGTCGAGCGAGGGGAAGACGCCGAAGCCGCCGACGACCATGCGGAAGGGCGCGACGCCGGCGTCGTCGACGGCCGTCGCGAGGGCGTCGTCGAGGCGGTCCGGGTCGGCTTCGCCGAGGAACTTCAGCGTCACGTGGGCCCCTCGAGGGTCGACGGGACGGAGGCTCGCCACGTCGGGCAAGTGGGCCTGTGTGCCGGCGACGGCGTCGGGGTCGTCGAGGTCGACGCTGACGAACAGTCGCATGGGGAGGATGAGCGACGGGCGGTCGTAAGCCCTACGCCGGAGAGCCGGTGACGCAGGTCTTAACCGATCCGGCGCCGAAACGTCCGTATGGACGACGACCGCCCCCACCGGTTCTCGGAAGGGCAGGGCTTCGACGAGGAGTACGAGGAGTTCTCGCTCGACCCGCCCGAACTCTCGGTCGACCCGGCGCAGGTCGACCCCGTCGACTCGCGGGTGCTGACCGACATGCTCGACGAGCGCAACGTCGCCAGCGACCAGGTCGACGCCGAACGCCTCGTCGACGTCGGACTCTCTTACATGGGTATCAACCGCTTCGAGGAGGCGACGGAGACGTTCGAGCGGGCGGCGGGGTTCGCCGAGAACGACCGAATCGAGCAGGAGGCGTGGGTGAACAAGGGCGCCGCCCACGCCCAACTCGAGGAGTACGACGAGGCGGTCGGTGCTTACGAGGAAGCGCTGGCCATCGGCGAGGACTCCGAACACGCCGCGTCGGCACACACGAATCTGGCGTACGCGCTCTGGGAGTGGGGGCGCACGGAACAGGCGTTGGAACACGCCGAGCGGGCGGTCGAGGTCGACCCTCGGTTCGCGCAGGCGTGGTACAACCGCGGCTTCTTTCTCTCGGAGCGTGGCCTGCACGAGAACGCGGTCGACTGCTTCGACAACGCCATCCGTCTCGGGATGCGCAACACCGCGGTGCTGGAGGAGAAGGCCATCGCCTTGGAGGAGGCGGGACGGAGCGAGGAGGCCGAACGCGTCCAAGAGCAGGCCGAGGAGCTACGCGAGGAGGCCGAACGTGAACTGGTCGAGGACCGGTAGATGTTGGTCCGCGAGCGCGACACCCCCGAGGGGCTGCTCGTCGCCGTCTGTGACGAGGAGTGTCTCGGCGAAACCTACGGCGACGACGACGTGTCGCTGACGGTGACCGAGGAGTTCTACGGGGGCGACGAAGCCGACGCCGACGAGGTGGTGGACTCGCTGACGCGGGCCTCGGTCGCCAACCTCGTCGGCGAGGAGTGTGTCACCGTCGCCATCGAGGCCGGCCTCGTCGACGAGGAACGCGTCTTGGATCTCGGCGACGCGCTCCACGCGCAGTTGCTCTGGCTTTAGCCGACGATCGAACTCTCGAGGGGTTGAATATCGGAGATCGTACCGATGTCGAGGTAGTGTGTCTCACCCTCGCCACCGGTCGGAAGGAATCGGATCCGGTACGACCGGTCGGGATCGAGGTCGAAGACCACGGCACCGACTTTCGAACTGCCGGCGAGGACGGTGGCGTTGAGGAGCGGATCGGTGTCGATCCGGTCGTCGTCCGAAACCAGCGGCGTCGCGTCCTCGTCGACGTAGCGAATCTGTTCCTCGTTACCCACGATGAACTGGTTCCGTGGGAACGTGGTCGCGTCGTTCTGTGGGTTGTAGAACTCCAGGAGGATGAGCAGGTAGGTGCCGTCGGCGGTCCGGTTGTTCGCGCTGCTCCCGATCCGATCCGTACGGTAGAAGTCGATGATGCGGTAGTCGATAGCGTTCTCGCCGCTTCCGACGGTGAACCGTTCGTCGAGCCCGTGGGTCGGGCCGCCGGATGCCGGCGTCTCCGTCGCCGTCTCCGTCGATGCCGGCGCTTCGGTCGCGGTGGCGGTCGGCGCGTCGGTTTCGGTCGCCGTCGGCTCCGTCGTCGCCGTCGCCGTCGGCGTCGCGTCCCCGTCCCCGTCCCCGTCCTCGCCCCCGCCCCCGCTACAGCCGGCGAGCAGTCCCGTGAAAACCGTTCCACACGCTGTCAACATCTTTCGGCGTTCCATAGGCAGGGTACGTGTGAGTACGCGTAAAGAAGTTGGTGTCTGACCAAGTCGGCGGTCGATAACCCGGACCGGTCCACGGCCGGGTGAGACACCGAAGGGGTGTTATCCCTCCAGACCCTAGCCGGCGTCAATGGGAGTGCAGGAATCGTATCCGTTCGACGTAGAGGCCATCCGGGCCGATTTCCCCATCCTCGACCGGAAAGTCGGCGGTGACGTGGAGACGCCCGGCGAGGGGCCGGAAGACGACACGCCGCTGTGTTATCTGGACAACGCCGCGACCAGTCACACGCCGGAACAGGTGGTCGAGACGATCAGCGACTACTACCGAGGGTACAACGCGAACGTCCACCGAGGGATTCACCAGTTGAGTCAGGAAGCCTCGGTGGCCTACGAGAAGGCCCACGACACCGTCGCCGACTTCATCGGGGCGTCGGGCCGGGAGGAGATCGTCTTCACCAAAAACACCACCGAGAGCGAGAACCTCGTCGCCTACGCGTGGGGGCTGAACGAACTCGGTCCCGACGACTCGGTCGTGATGACCGAGATGGAACACCACGCCTCGCTGGTGACGTGGCAACAGATCGCCAAGAAGACGGGCGCGGAGGTGCGTTACATCCGCGTTGACGAGCAGGGGTACCTCGACATGGACCACGCCGCCGAGTTGATCGACGACTCGACGGCGATGGTGTCGGTCGTTCACGTCTCGAACACGCTGGGGACGGTGACCCCCGTCGCGGAACTGGCCGACATGGCCCACGACCACGGCGCCTACATCTTCGTCGACGGCGCCCAGTCGGCGCCGACGCGGCCCGTCGACGTACAGGAGATGGACGCCGACTTCTTCGCGTTCTCCGGTCACAAGATGTGCGGCCCGACGGGTATCGGTACGCTCTACGGGAAGGAGGCGATCTTAGAGGAGATGAGTCCCTACCTCTACGGCGGCGACATGATCCGCCGGGTCACCTACGACGACTCGACGTGGGAGGACCTCCCCTGGAAGTTCGAGGCCGGGACCCCCTCCATCGCGCAGGGCATCGCCTTCGCCGCCGCCGTCGACTATCTCGAAGACGTCGGCATGGACGCGGTGCAGGCCCACGAGGAACTCCTCGCCGAGTACGCCTACGACCGCCTGGCCGAGTTCGACGACGTGACCGTCTACGGCCCGCCGGGCGACGACCGCGGCGGCCTCGTCGCCTTCAACCTCGATTCGGTCCACGCCCACGACCTCTCCAGCATCGTCAACGAATACGGCGTCGCCATCCGTGCCGGCGATCACTGCACCCAGCCGCTCCACGACAAACTCGGCGCCGCGGCCTCCGCGCGTGCCTCCTTCTACATCTACAACACGCGCGAGGAGGTCGACCGGCTGATCGACGCGCTCGAAGGTGCCCGCGACCTGTTCGCCTGATACGGATTATTGTAACTGTTTACCGGTGGTTCGCCGGACCGTCTTGGTGAACACCGGCAATGACTTACGATAAACCGTATGAGAGGACCCCTCGGCGGCCGCCGCCGACCCCACCTCTCATCCGCGGGCGTGCCCCCACCACGACCCGCTCGCCGTATCATCCATGATACTTTGGCGCACATCGTTATCACGGGGCGAGCGGTGTGACGAACCATGAGTTCCCTCGTGGACGGACAGTCGATCGGTATCGGTGACAAGTCGACGGAGCAACTCGCAACCGAAATCGGCCTGACCGACGAAGAGATCGAGTGGCGAAAGGACTTCCTCGGGTTCACCACGGCGGACGCGGAGCGACTGGCGGAGCTTCGTGACGTCGTCGAGACGCGGGAAGGGGAACTCGTCGACGCCTTTCTCCGCCCCATCCACGACCACGACCGCACGCAGGAGATTCTGGATCGGTCGCCGCGCGACGAGACCGCACTCAGGGGGATCGTCTCGGGCTACCTCCGGACCCTCACCGGCGGCCAGTACGACCGCGAGTATTTCAAACACCGGACCCGGATCGGCAGCCTGCACGACCGGCTCGATATGCCGCTGCATTACTTCGGTGGCATGTTCGGCAACCTGCTCAACATCGTTCTCGACGAACTCGTCGCCGAGACCGTCGCGTCGGCGACGGCGGAGCTACCCGAGGAGCATACCGAAGCCGTGGCCGATGCCATCGAGGAGGGGTTCGAAACCGCCAAGTCGGCGGTGCGTGGCACGAACCTCGATATGCAGGTCGTCAACGATACCTACCTCCACTCCTACTCCGAGGACCTGTACGACGAACTCGAGGCGTCGCGGGAGATGCGCGAGGAGATCGCGGACTCCATCGACGAGGTACAGACGGAGGCGGCGAGCGTCACCAAGCGGATGACGGAAGTCGACCGCCTCGTCGGCGAGCAGTCGGAGAGTACGGCCGATCTCTCGTCGGAGATCGCGGATCTGAGCGCCACCATCGAGGAGATCGCGGCGACCACGGACGACGTGGCCACGACGAGCGAGGCGGCCCGCGAAGCCGCCGCCGACGGCGACGACGCGGCGAGCGAGGCGATGGCGGCGATGGAACGGGTCGGGACGAAACAGGCCGACATCGGCGAGGACGTGGACGCCCTGGTCGACGCCATCGACGAGGTCGAAGGGATCGTCGAGGTCATCAACGACATCGCGAACCAGACGAACATCCTCGCCCTCAACGCGTCTATCGAGGCCGCACGGGCCGGCGAGGCCGGCGACGGCTTCGCCGTCGTCGCGAACGAGGTCAAGAGCCTCGCGGAGGACACGCAGGAACAGGCGAGCCGGGTCGAGGACATCATCGTCGAGGTGACCGATCACATCGACAGCACGGCGTCGAGCCTCGACGAGGCGGACGAGGCCATCGAGCGGGGGACGGAACGCGTCGACGAGACGCAGGCGGCGTTGGAACGCATCGTCGACTCCGTGGAGTCGGTGGCGACGGGCATCGAGGAGGTGGCGACCGCCACCGACGAACAGGCCGCGTCCAGTTCGGAGCTGTCGAACATGGTCGACGATATCGCGGCCCGTGCCGACGAGATGACCGCGGAAGCCGAGAGCGTCCTCGAGAGCGTTCGGTCACAGTCCGGACAGATCACGGTCATCGACGACGCCGTCGACGACCTCGGCACGGGCGAGGAAATCGAGATGACGGCCGTGACCGACGCCACGCGTTCGGCGAGCGCACGGTCGGCGACCGACGGTGGCCGTCGAACCGACGGCGGCGTCCCCGCGGAGTTGCGCGACGCGCTCCCGGACGGGATGCCCGACGCCGTGATCGAGGGGATGGACGAGGAACGGCTGCGGGAGATCGCACG
>ERZ1034488.380-NODE-380-length-10300-cov-3.505612_pt1 | contig 10300 bp, 8 predicted proteins | sample MGYA00520646_ERZ1034488 | MGnify/ENA primary metagenome ERZ1034488 (study PRJEB33760, sample SAMEA4777686) | hypersaline lake metagenome | biome: hypersaline environment; feature: brines | place: Spain | collected 2012-08 | depth 0 m ...
TCGTCGAGGTGGCGAAACGGGGGGGCAACGTCCTCGTCGGGATGCCGAACTACGCCGAGGCGGAGTGGATGGCCGGCGAGTTGGAGACCCGTCTCGACTCGCCGGTTCTGCTCGACGAGTCGAGCGACGACGGGGCGACCGAGGCGCTGAAGACCGAGTTCTTCGCCGGCGGGTCGAAGACGCTCGTCACCAGCCTCCGGGGGACGCTCACGGAGGGCGTCGACTACCGCGGTGACCGTCTGCACGCGGCGGTCGTCTGCGGGGTCCCCCTCGTCGACACGACGCGGCCGCGGACGCGGGCGGTCGTGACGGCGTACGACCGCGCCTTCGGCACCGACGGGCGTGGCGGCCGGAGCGGGTTCGAGACGGCGCTGACGGTGCCGGCGGTCAGGAAGGCCCGACAGGCGGTCGGGCGGGTGATCCGCGGCCCCGACGAGCGTGGAGTCCGGGTGTTCGTCGACGCCCGTTACGCTCGCGACCGGTGGAACGGCGTACGGGACTACTTCCCGGAGTGGGAACGCGAGGAGTTCCAGCCCGTCAGTCCGGATATGCTGTCGCTGGGCCTGGAGCGCTTCGGCGAGTGATTATCGCGGCCGCCGCCCGCTCCAGTCCGCGTGACAGTCGTCGTCACAGAAGTGCAGATGTTCGACGTTCCCCTCGTCGACCCACGAGACGACCCGATGGTTCGGCTCCTGCATGATCTTCTTCCCACACGTATGACACGTCGGTGCGGTGCTCTCGTCGACGTCCTCCCCAATATCGGATGTGGGGTCGATCATCTTTCCTGTCAGTAGCGTGGACCCCGTCTTAAATCCCGCTAACTCGGCCGGCGCGACGGTCATCCACCGGGATGGGGACACCGTATCGTCGTCCGGGTGGCGGGGTCCGTCACCGTTCGCTCGCGTCCGTCGGGCCAGCGGACCGTGACCTCGTGCGGCGTCGCCGTCCCGAGGCCGAAGTGAGCGACCGGTTCCATCTGACAGAGGTAGCCGCTGCCGGGGTCGACGAGTCGGGTCTGTCGGCCGTCGTCGGTCGTCAGGTCGACCCGGGCGCCGCGGGCGGGCGCGCCGTCGGGCGTGAGCGGGCGGACGCGGAGCCAGTCGCCGTCGTTGGGGGCGGCGAACAGGGAGAGCGGCTGGGCCTCGGCCTCGCCGTGGACGACGAGGAGTTCGAGCGTCCCGTCGCCGTCGAAGTCGGCGACGGCGGCGCCGGTGCCCATGCCCTCGGGTTCGAGGGCGTCGCCCACGCCCGTCTGTGTCCACTCGCCGTCGTATTCGAGTAGACGGTTGGGAGCGCCGAGGCAGTTGACGAACAGTTCCTGGCGGCCGTCGTTGTCGAAGTCGGCGGCGACGACGGTCCGGACGCGCGCCGGCCGGGCGAGCGCGGGCGGGGCGGCGTCCACGAACGCGTCGCCCTCGCGGGCGAACAGCCGGGTCTCGCCGTTCCAGTTGCCACAGACGATGTCGGGCGTCGCCGCGCCGTCCGGGGCGACGAGCGCCGCCCCACGGGCGTTCTCCTCGGCGTCGGCGACGCCGTACTCCCGGGCCACGTCGACGAACGTCCCGCCGACGTTCCGAAGTAGGAGGTTCGGTCCCCGTTCGGCGCCGACGAACACGTCCGTCCGGTCCGAGAGGATGGGCCCGGCGGCGACCGACCGCCCACCGGTCACCACGTCCAGTCCGACCGCGTCCGCGAGGTCGGTGATGCCGCCGTCGTCGCCCACCTCGTAGAAGCGAGCGGGGGCGCCGTAGCCGGTGACGAACATCCCGTACCGGCCGGTGCCGAGGCGGTCGACGGCGGCGACCGAACGGCCGACGTGGTAGTTCTCGCGGCCGCGGTTCAGCGGATCGGCGAACAGGTCGCGCCACGTTCCGTCACCGGTCGGGTCGAGGAGGAGGTCCGCCTCCGCGGAGGTGCCGCCGAAGGCAGCGACGTTGTGGACGTACACCTCCTCGTGGCCGTCGGCGTCCAGGTCGGCGGCGGCGACGCCGATGGCGTGGCGCCCCTCGTCCGCGAGGACGCCACAGGCCGCATCGACGACGGACCCACCCGCCCAGCCGAGGACGCGGTTGGCGTCGCCGAAGCCGGCGACGAACACCCGTGGCCCGTCGGGACCGGCCGTGACCGCCGCGCCGTACCCTCGAAACGGGGGGTTGTCGGCGAGGAGTCCCGATCGGGCCTCGAACATACACCCCACAGACGACGCGGAGTTAAGAGTCGCACGCTCCGAAGCCGGGGCGGGTGCTCCCGCTCAGCCCTCGTACGCGTCCGAGAGCGTGCGCTGGACCGCCTCCTCGCCGACGGCGGCGGCGAGGTGTTCGAACCCCTGTCGGACCTGCCGGTCGCCCGCGTTGGCGACCAGACGGGAGACGATGAACTCCGGCGTCGACTTGCCGACGGTGCCGAAGCGGGGCTGGTAGTCCACCCGGAGCGCCAGCTCCGGCGTCAGCCCCTCCGCGAAGATGCCGTCGATGCGTGCGGTCGGGGGGAGCGGACTCAGGTCGTCGGCGAGGTGGGTGACGTACACTCCGAGGGCGCCGCGCTCGACCGTCAGACCCACCAGCCCGTTCAACAGGTCCGCGGCGCGGCCGGGTTCGGTGATCGCCTCGAACTCGTCGACGAGCATCAGCGTCCGGCCATCGCCGGTCAGCGGCGGAACGATCGACTTCAGCGTCGACTCCAGCACGCCGGCGTTGAAACTCGCGTGCCGGCGATGGAAGACGACGGCGTCGAAAGCGCCCACGGCGGCGCGGTCGGCGGGGACGGGCAGCCCCATCGCCGCCAGCAGCGCGACCGAACAGCACGTCTCCAGCAGGGTCGTCTTCCCCCCGCTGTTCGCGCCGGTCAGCACGGCCACGCGGTCGCCCGTCGGCGGCGACAGGTCGTGCTCGCCGATCGCGTAATCCACGGGGTCGGGGTCGTCGATGAAGAGGTTGCGCGCCCCCTCGACGGCGAGACCGTCGCCTCCGAGTTCCGGTCGTGTGAGGTCGTGAGCCGCCGCGAAGCGCGCGAGCGACAGGTCGAGGGCCACGTCGTCGACGGCGGCGACCGCCCGGTCCACGTCCGCGCGGGCGTCGGCGATGGACGCGCGGAGGCCGTCCTCGACCTCGCGTTCCCGGTCCGCGACCCGGCGTTCCAAGTCGTCGACCAGCGCCCGGAGCGCCGTACTCACGAAGTCGGCGGCGTCGTGGGCCTCGTCGGGCGCCACCTCCTCGACCGCCGAGCGCGAGAGCCGCGTCTCGCGGTCGACGTAGTCCGCGAAGGCGCGGCGGAAATCCCCCAGATCACGGACGCCCGTCTCCCGGATCCGCTCCAGTACGTCGAACGCGGAGTTCTCCAGGTCGCGGGCGTCGTCGAGGCGGCCGCGCAGGTCGTCGAGGCGGTCGTCGGCGCCCGCGGCCACGCCGTCGGGGGTGACGTACTGCAGGGCGTCGGCTGCCTCGCGGACCGCGTCGGGGTCGATGTCGTCGAGGGCGTCGAACGTCGACCCGTCCAGCCCGGCGTCCCGGAGCGCGAGGACGGCGTCGACGGCGGCGCGTTCGGTGCCCGCCGCCGCGTCGTAAGCGTCGAAGGCGTCTCCGACCGCGTCCCGTCCCGCGTCGTCGAGGCCGGTCCACGCCTCGCGCGCGGCGTCGACGGCGTCGAGTCGCGCCACCACGGCGTCGGGATCGGAAAGCGGCGTCAGGACGCGAATCCGGTCGGCTGCGTGGCGGGTGAGCGCGTACTCGCTCGCCAGCGCCAGCAGGTCGTCGTACACCTCGCGCGTGTCGCGGGTCGCCAGCGCGTCCATCCCCGCCTCGTCGTTGGCGCGGCGGAGCACCCGGGTCGCTCGCCCACGCGTGATCCCCGCGTCGGTCAGCGCGCGCACGTCCGCGGATTCGATGGCTTCGACGGCGGCTTCCTCACCCAACCGATCTCGGAGGCGCTCGCTCGTCTTCGGCCCAACGCCCCAGTAGTCCTCCAGTCGCATAGTGGGGGCAGTCGGGCGGGGCGTATAGTGGTTGCCTCCGAAGCGGTGCCGGACGGTCGGTACTCGCTCGTTCCGACGGCCTATCCCGATACGTCTTCAGGGGGGGATAAGTCCCGCCCGAACTCGTCGAACTCGTCGAACTCGTCGAACGACTCGGGAAGCTCCGTCGGGAGTCGTCGGCGTTCGCGGTTGTCCGGAAGCGGTCCCAGGTTGTCGGCGACCGAGCCCCATCCCGGCTTGACTTTGACGCTCTTTGCCGGCGACCCGGCGACGATGTGGTGGGGCGGAGCATCACCCAGCGTCGTCGCCCCCGCTCCGACCATCGCGTTCCGTCCGATGCGACAGCCGGCGCTGATCATCGAACCGTACCCGAGTCGAACGTCGTCTTCGAGAATCGTCTCGTACGTCGTCACCTCCGTCTGATCGACGGTGTCGTGATCGTGGGTGTGGACGTGGCTCCGGTCCGCGATGGAGACCCGATCACCGACCGAAAGCCTCCCACGGTCGTCGAGGAGCACGTCGTTGTGGACGACGACGTTATCGCCCATGACGATATTGTGGCCGCACTGAATCTTGATGCCGCCGAACAGGCGAAGTCCGTCGCCGGCTTCGGCGAACAGGTGGTTCGCGAGGGTCTGCCGGAACGGAATCGCGAACGCGAGGTTGTTCGACAGGGGCGACAGATCGAACCCCTCCCAGAGATATCGCAGACACTTCGCCTCCTGCAGCGCCGAGAGTTTCTGTTCCGCCCAGTGTTCGGTTTCGATGAGTGCGTTCCGTGGGTCGTAGCTTTGGAGCCGAGTTCGGGTTATCGGTGGGACCGTCTCCCCGTTTCGATACCGTTGGTACGCGTCCCAGTCGCCGAAGAGGTCGGCGAGTAACTCCGCGATGGTGGGGGCGAGAGCCTCCTCCGCGAGCCGCGTATCGATATGCTCGATGGTTTGATCGATCGTTGCCTGTGCCTCCGGTGGGATATCGACGTGGCGTTTCGTCATGGTGTGTCCGAGCCGATCGTTGGCTTCCGTCGTGGGTCAGGTAGTTGGGTACGGTGAGTGTACGATCATCGTACGTACTCCCATCCACACGAATCGTACGTTTGGTTAGAACCGGTTAAGTATGGGTATTAGGACATTTTTTGTGAACCAGCTGTAGGTCGGCGTTCCCGTGTGCCGGCACGGCGGGCGAGGGGCATCGCCGCCGGTCGGGTCGTCGGTGAGTCGGCGTCCGACGGCGCGTCCGGTCGGAAGCGAATCCCGATCCGCGACGGACCGTCCGGGTGGCGCACCGACAACGACACGTCTTTTCAGCCCCACACGCAAAGATCGGGCATGGACGCGAAGCGGGAACTGACGAGCGTCGACCTCGCCGCCCTCGTCACCGAGTTGAACCGGTACGAGGGCGCGAAAGTCGACAAGGCCTACCTCTACGACGACGACCTCCTCCGGTTTCGGATGCGGGATTTCGACCGCGGCCGCGTCGAACTCATGATCGAGGTGGGCGACGTGAAACGGGCCCACGTCGCCGACCCGGACCACGTCGCGGACGCGCCGGGGCGTCCCCCGAACTTCGCGATGATGCTCCGGAACCGCCTGAGCGGCGCCGACTTCGCCGGCGTGGAACAGTACGAGTTCGACCGCATCCTCGTCTTCGAGTTCGAACGCGACGACGCGGACACGCGCATCGTCGCCGAGCTGTTCGGCCAGGGGAACGTCGCAGTGTTGGACGAGAGCGGAGACGTAGTTCGGAGCCTGGAGACCGTTCGGTTGAAATCGCGGACGGTCGCGCCGGGGTCGCAGTACGGCTTCCCCGAGTCGCGCATTCACCCGCTGAAGGTGGGCTACGACGCCTTCGTCCGCCGGATGGAGGAGTCGGATACGGACGTGGTGCGCACCCTCGCGACCCAACTCAACTTCGGCGGCCTCTACGGCGAGGAACTCTGCTCGCGGGCGGGCGTCGAGAAGACCCTCGACATCGCCGAGGCCGACGACGAGACCTACCGCGCCCTCCACGACGCCATCGGCCGCCTGGCCGAACGACTCCGGGAAGGCGACGTCGACCCACGCGTCTACCTCGACGAGGACCGGGTCGTCGACGTAACGCCCTTCCCGCTGACGGAGCGCGAAGGGCTGGACAGGGAGGTGTACGACTCCTTCAACGCCGCCGTCGACGACTACTTCTACCGCCTCGAACGCGAACCCGAGGAGGAGACGTCGACGGGGCAGGAGCGGCCGGACTTCGAGGCCGAAATCGCGAAACAGGAGCGCATCATCGAACAACAGGAAGGTGCCATCGAAGGGTTCGAGGAGGAGGCCGAGGCGGAGCGCGAACGCGCCGAGGCGCTCTACGCCGACTACGACCTCGTCGACGACATCATCTCGACGGTTCGGGCGGCCCGCGAGGAGGGACACGGGTGGGAGGACATCGAGACGACCCTCGCGGAGGGCGCCGAACGCGGCATCCCGGCCGCCGAGGCGGTGGTCGACGTGAACCCGAGGGAAGGGACCGTGACGATAGACCTCGGCGAGACGCGCGTACCGGTCGACCCCTCGATGGGCGTCGAAAAAAACGCCGATCGGCGCTACCAGGAGGCAAAGCGGGTCGAAGGCAAGAAGGAGGGGGCGCTGGAGGCCATCGAGAACACCCGCGAGGAACTGGCGGCGGTCGAGCGCCGCCGCGAGGAGTGGGAGGCCGACGACGAGGACGGCGAGGCGGACGAGGCGGACGCGGACGAGGAGCCCCAGGATCGGGACTGGCTCTCGATGGCGTCGGTGCCGATCAAGCAGCCGGACCACTGGTACGAGGAGTTCCGGTGGTTCCACACGAGCGACGAGTTCCTCGTCGTCGGCGGCCGGAACGCCGACGAGAACGAGGCGCTGGTCAAGAAGTATATGGAGGGCAACGACCGCTTCTTCCACGCACAGGCCCACGGCGGCCCGGTGACGATCCTGAAGGCGACGGGACCGAGCGAGAAGGCACGAGCGGTGGATTTCCCCCAGTCGTCGCTGGCGGAGGCCGCACAGTTCGCCGTCTCGTACTCCTCCGTCTGGAAGGACGGCCGGTTCGCGGGCGACGCGTACATGGTCGACCCGGATCAGGTCTCGAAGACGCCCGAGAGCGGCGAGTACATCGAGAAAGGCGGGTTCGTCATCCGCGGGGATCGTACCTACTTCCGCGACGTGTCCGCGAGCGTCGCCGTCGGCATCCAGTGCGAGCCCGAAACGCGGGTGATCGGCGGCCCGCCGTCGGCGGTCGAACCGCAGGCGGCGACGACGCTTCGCCTCGAACCCGGCAAATACGCCCAGAACGACGCGGCGAAGCTGTGTTATCGCCGGTTCAAGGAGCGCTTCGCCGACGAGTCGTTCGTCCGAAAGGTCGCCAGCCCGGACCGGATTCAGGAGTTCCTGCCGCCGGGCGGAAGCGACATCGTCGAGGGGTAGCGCCGACGCCGGGAGACGATGTCAGCCTACATATCTTTAATACCACGACCGACGTTCTAGCACCGAGCAAACTGGATCGCCCCGTTGGGCTCGCACTACCATGATTACCGCATCCCTCACCTACCCTCGCGAGAGCGATGAGTGGGTCAAGACGGTCGTACTCGGCGGACTGTTGACGCTCCTCGGCTTCCTCGTGGTGCCGACGGTACTGGTCGCGGGCTATCTGGTCCGCGTGCTGCGCGGGACGATGCACGGCGACGACGCGCCGCCGCAGTTCGACGACTGGGGGAGCCTGGCGGGCGACGGCGTCCGCGCGTTCGCAATCGCCCTCGCGTACGGGCTGGTGCCCGCCGTGGTGGTCGCGGTGACGGCCGGCCTCGCGGCCGCGGCCGCGGGACCCGGTCCCCGGTCGGGGCTCGTCGTCGGCGCGGTGGGTCTCGGCGGCGGCCTCCTCGCGCTCGCGCTCGGCCTGCTAGCGGCGTACGTCGTCCCCGCGGCCGTCGCCAACTACGCCGAACAGGGATCGATCCGGTCGGGCTTCGCGGTCGGTGACCTCCGTCCCGTCCTCACGTCGGGCACGTACGCGACGGCGTGGCTGACCGGCTTCGTGATCGTCCTCGGTGCGGGGCTCGTCGCCGCCGTCCTCAACGTCGTTCCCATCCTCGGCACGGTCGTCGGCGCGTTCGTGGGCTTCTACGCCGTCACCGCGGCGTACTACCTCGTCGGGCACGCGTGGGGCGACTGCCGGGGGCTCGAACTCCACGACGGCGAGGGCGAAACGGGGACGGAGCGACCGGCGGTCTGAGCGAGCGGCCGGGCCGATGGACGTGTTTAGCGGGCACGATCCGAACGGGTGACCGGTCGGCACGGACCGGAATGACAAGGCATGAGTCCCCGGACCGCGACCCTCCAGTATGCGAATCCAGAGCCGTGGTCGCGGCGAGGAGGGACGCACCCGGCTGACGGTCGTCCCGGAGAACGTCGACGACCTCTGGCACCTGTCCTACGTCCTCGAACCCGGCGACGACGTGGAGGGCGACACGAGCCGCCGTATCCAGCGCGACGACGACCGGATGCGCGACACCGGCGGCGAGCGCGAACACATCCACGTCACGCTGGAGGTGGAGGACGTGGAGTTCGCCCGCTTCGCCAACCGCCTCCGCGTGAGCGGCGTCATCGTCGGCTGCTCCCGCGAGGACCAGTTGGGCCACCACCACACGCTCAACGTCGAGGAACACGACGAGCTGACGATAGAAAAGCGGTTCAAACCGGACCAGATGGAGCGCATCGAGGAGGCCGAGGCGGCGGCCGAAAATCCGGAGGTAGCCATCGCGACGGTGGAGGAAGGCGAGGCTCACGTCCACACCGTCGCCCAGTACGGCACCGAGGAGTACGTTTCCCTCACCCGCCCGACGGGGAAAGGCGAGTACGCCCGCCCGCGCTCGGAGCTGTTCGCCGAACTCGGCGAGGCACTGTCCCACCTCGACGCCGACGCGGTGATCCTCGCGGGGCCGGGCTTCACCAAGGGGGACGCGCTGGACCACTTGGAGGAGAACTACCCCGACGTGGCGGCGAAGACGACCACCGTGGACACCTCGGGCGTCGGCGACCGGGGCGTCCACGAGGTGCTGAAGCGGGGCGCCCTCGAGGACGTGCAGACGGAGACGCGCATCGCCCGCGAGGCGGAACTCATCGACGAGTTGACCGAGGAGATGGCGACGGGCGCGAAGGCGACCTACGGCCCCGAGGCGGTGGCCGAGGCGGCCGAGTTCGGCGCCGTCGAAACCCTGCTCGTCCTCGACGACCGACTCCGGGAGGAGCGGCAGGGAGGGGGCGAGTGGGACGTGGACGCCGACGAAATCATCACCTCGGTCGAGCGACAGGGCGGCGACGTGGTGGTGTTCTCCGGCGAGTTCGAGCCCGGACAGCGCCTGAAGAATCTGGGCGGCGTCGCGGCGCTACTCCGGTATCGACTGGACTGATGCGCCGCACGCGACTCGTCGGTCAGGCGTTTCTCGCCCTCGCCTGTCTGCTCTTTCTGGGCAGTGCGGCCGGGACGGTTGGCGGGGTCATCTCCCTCGCCGAGTCGGTGCCGTACGTGGGGGCGGCGCTGTGCTGTCTGGTCGGCGGGGGCGTCCTCTCGCGCGCCGGGGAGTAGCCGACTACTCCCGCCCGGTCAACGCGTCGCTCGCGGGGGCGAAGTCGATGGACCGTCCCAGCCCCGCCTCGCGCGCCTTCTCGTAGACCAGGGCGGCGCCCGCCGTCGTCTCGATGCCCGTCCCGCCGCTGTCGAAGACCGTTATCTCGTCGGGGTCGGTGCGGCCGTCCGCGGCGCCGACGACCACCTCGCCGAGTTCGGCGTGACAGTGGTCCGCGTCGACGGCGCCGGCGTCGACGGCGTGGATGTAGGCGCCGGCGTCCGCCTCCAGTCGGCCGCGCAGGTCGACCACGTACGTCGACCGCGCGACCGCCGTGTCGTCGAGTTCGCGTTTCTCGGGGTGGTACTGCCCCATCGCGGTGACGTGTGCACCGGGCTCCAAGAGGTCGCCGTCGAAGACCGGTTCCGGGGAGTTCGTGGCGGTGATCACCACGTCGGCGCCCTCGACGGCCGCGGCGCTGGAGGAGACGGCGGCGACGCTCGCGTCGAGGGCACGGTCCATCTCCCCCGCGAACGACTCGCGGTTCGATTTTGTGGGGGAGTAGACCCACACCGTCTCCACGTCGCGGACGACGTCGACGGCGCGGAGCTGGCCGCGGGCCTGCGGGCCCGACCCGAAGACGGCGACGGCCGACGCGTCGGGGCGAGCGAGGGCGTCGACGCCGACGGCGCCCGCAGCGCCCGTCTTGAACGGGTTCATGCTCGCCCCGTCGATCAGCGCGAGCGGTTCGCCGG
>ERZ1034488.381-NODE-381-length-10298-cov-3.317485_pt1 | contig 10298 bp, 14 predicted proteins | sample MGYA00520646_ERZ1034488 | MGnify/ENA primary metagenome ERZ1034488 (study PRJEB33760, sample SAMEA4777686) | hypersaline lake metagenome | biome: hypersaline environment; feature: brines | place: Spain | collected 2012-08 | depth 0 m ...
GAGCGCGTCCGCGACGGCCTCGACGGTGTCGGTGACGTGGTACGCGGGGACGGCGAGGACGATCACCCGCGCCCGATCGGCCGCCATCGCGTTCTCGAAGCCGTTGATCTTGCGGTCGACGCCGCGACTCGACAGTTCGGTCTCGTACTCCTCGGCTTTCGCGCGGGCCTTCTCGGGGTCGCGCGATCCGATCACCACCTCGTGGTCGGTGTGGTAGGCCCACCGGAGGGCGAGACCCTCCCCGATGTCGCCGGTACCGCCCAGTAGTGCGATTCGCATGGTCCGACTGTGGCCCGGGTGGAAGTAAGGGTTAGGATCGTCGTCGGTCGTGATCGATGCTCGCCGGTGGGTCCGGCGAGCGTCTATCGACAGCTACGATGAGTCCGAACTGTTGGGACTGGCCCTATTCGCCGCCGATAGCGACCAGGTAGGCGACGACGAGGGCGACGACGACCCCCGGTAGAATACCCCGGAGTTGCGTGGACGGGTCGAGCGGGCCGGTCAGAGCGACGACGACGACCACGACGAGGACGAGAACGGCCGCGACGGCGCCGAAGCGGGGCCAGTCGGGCGTCACGACAGGAGGCCGGGGAGGTCGTTCACCGTCTCGACCACCGCCGTGGCGCCCGCGTCCTCGAACGCCCGCCGCCCGTCCGTGCCGGTCAGACCGCCGGTCAGGACGCCGATGCCGTGGTAGGTCCGGTCGGGGTCGGCCTCGGCGGCGTTGACCGCCGTCCGCACGTCGTCGAGGGTGTCGCCGGCGAAGGCCACCCGCGTCGCGTCCAGCCGATCGGCGAGCGTCAGCAGGGCGCGGGGGTGGGGTTTTCCCTCCGCCCAGTCGTCCATCGTGAACCGGTGCGCGTCGGGGAGGGAGAGGCCGACCCGCGAGAGGGCGAGGGCCGCCTCCGCGGCCGGCCGCCCGGTCAACACGCCGACGGCGAACCGCTCGGTCAGGGCGGTGATCGTCGACTCGTCGACGAGCACCGGTTCGTCGGCGATGTAGCCCCGCGTCTCGAAGGGCGGGTCGCCGCCCTCCAAGTCGCGATACAGGTCGGCGCCGAGGTAGAGCGCCTGGAAGGTCTCACGGAGACGGGCTGGCGCCCAGCGGTCGAAGACGGCCGCAGCGTCGACGGGCGCGTCGCGGACGACGGCCTCCGCGGCGTCGAGCCCACCCCCCGTCTCGGCGATGGCGTCGGTGAACGCCGTCACGTCGGCGTCGTAGCCCGCGTCGCGCGCGAGAACGAACAGCGCCGCAGCGTACGTGAGTTCCCAGTCGTTGTTGAAGCCGCCGGCGTTTTTGAACGCCTGAACCGCCGCGTCGTCGACGGTCCGTCCGTACACCCGATCGACGGACTCGACGATCGCGCGGCGGTAGGAGTCCGCCACGTCGACGAGCACCCCGTCGATGTCGAGAACGACCGCGTCCGCGTTCATGGTCGGTGGCGGGCGCCTCCGGGCAAGTGCCTTTCTATGCTACTCGACGCGCGTGCTGATCTCCTCGGCGATGCGGCCGCCGGGGTGGCGGAGCGTCCCGCTCTCGACCTCGTAGACGTAGCCGTGGACGGTCGCGTCGATCAGCGGGTGCTCCTCCAGATACCGCACCTGCGCGGCGCAGGCCTCGTCGATGTCGTCAGAACGCGACCGCGTTCTGACTGCTAACCAGAAATCGAAGATTTCTGGTGATGTCGTCGGTCATCCGCACCCAGTCGGCGACCGAGGCGTCGCCGACGTTCAGGTCGGGGAGGGCGGGGTCGAGGTCCACGTCGTCCAGACTGCCGCCCGCCGCGGCTTCGAGTCCCTCGACGACGGCGTCGTCGGACGCGCTCATCATCCCGCAGTCGGTGTGGTTGATCACGATGATCTCCTCGGTGTCGAAAAACTGCGTCGTGAGCGCCGCCGACCGGATCACGTCGTCGGTGACCTTCCCGCCCGCGTTGCGGTAAATCTGGGCGTCGCCGAGTTCGATGCCGAGGGCGTCCTCGACGGGGATGCGCTCGTCCATGCAGGCGACGACCAAGAGTTGATCGTCGGTCGGAATCCCCTTGCGCCGGCGTCGAGCCCAGTCGTCGTGGGCCTCGACGGCCTCGTCGACGTGTTCGTGGTGGTGCCCCGGTTCGTGGTCGTGGTCGTGGTCGTGCGACATATCGTCGAATAGGATCGCGAGCGGGTTTCCCGTCCGCCCGTCGGCAATCGTTCCCGCTATCTACGACGCTCGGCGACGTAGAGCGTCTCGCCGCCGACCGTCTCGCGGGCGACCGGGACGACGGGTTCCTCGAAGCCGAGGGTGGTAAAGAGGCAGTCGGCGTCGGCGGCGCGGGCCACGTCGCGAGCGGGGGACTGGAGTTCGGCGGGGAGGTTCAGGCCGTAGAGGGCGTCGGCGTCGTAGGGGTCGCCGGGGTGGCCGTCGAGGGTCTCGGCCCGTGCGACCACGTCGTCGCGGACGAACTGCACCCCGTCGGGGACGGGGGCGTCGAACACGTCCGTCGCGGTCACCGTACAGCCGGCGTCGACGAGGGCGGCGGCCACCGCCGGCCGGCGGCCGACCCCCACCTCGACGAGGCGGTCGTAGGTCGCGAGGCGGGCGGCGAGTTCGGTACGCTGGGCGGGCACGTCGGGATATTTATAGCGGGGCCGCGCTTAACGCCTGCTATGCTCGTCGACATCGTGCCGATCGGGGACGTTCCGGCACAGGTGAAACGCGAGGCTTCTGCCGGTCTCCGCTCCGTGTACGACTGTGACGTGACGGTCCACGACGCCCAATCCATCCCCGACGGCGCGTTCGACCGGAGCCGAAATCAGTACCGGGCCGAGGAGTTCATCGAGCTCGCGAGCCGGATCGGCTCCGGCGAGAAGAACATCGGCATCACCGGCAAAGACCTCTACTACCGCCGCCGGAACTACGTCTTCGGCCTCGCCTATCTCAACGGTAACGGCTCCGTCGTCTCGACGTACCGCCTCCAGACCTCCTCGGACGGCGGCATCACCTCCAAGCCACAGTCGGAGGTCTTCGCCGACCGCGTTCGCAAGGAGATCGTCCACGAAATCGGCCACACCGTCGGCCTCGAACACTGCGACAACGAGCGCTGTGTTATGAGTTTCTCCCCGACCGTCCGCGAGGTCGACAAAAAAGAGGAGGCACTGTGTGGCTCCTGTAACCGGACGCTGTTCTGACGCTCAGGGCGCGTACGTCCCTTCGTAGAGCGCCTCGCCGACGACGTGGCCATCCATCGCCCGCTCCAGTTCGTCGAGCGACGCGCCCGCCGACAGGTCGAGTTCGTCGTCCAGCGCGAACAGCCGAAAACGGTAGCTGTGTTCGCGGTCCGGCGGGTTGGGGCCGCCGTAGCCCGCCTCGCCGTAGTCGTTCTCGCCCTCGACGGCCGCAGCGGTGTCGGTCGACCAGTCCTCGGGGATGCGCTTGCGCGTCGGATCGACGTTCCACACCAGCCAGTGAATCCAGACCTTGCCGGCGGGGTCGACCGCGTCGGGGTCGTCGACGACGAGGACGAGCGACGCGGCGTCGGACGGGGCGTCGGATATCTCCAGCGGCGGGTTGACGTTGCGTTCCGTGTAGCCGTACTCCGCGGGGATGGGGTCGCCGTCTCGGAAGGCCGGGCTGGATAGCTCCATACCCTGCACTCGTCGGCGGGCGAGTTTACCTTTTGGGCGGTCGGGAGCGACAGTATTAGGCGCCGGCCGCCCGACTGATCGGGCATGACCGACGACCCGGATACGGACACGGACGCCCTCGTCGAACGCGTACGCGACGGCGACCTCCGACTCCACGAACTCGACGACCACGCCGACGCCGACGCGGCGGCGACGGCGCGAAGACGGCTCGTCGAATCGGACGCCGACGTCGACCTCGAAACCGTCGGCGCGTACGGCTTCCCGGCGGAGCGCGCCGACGCCAACATCGAGAACATGATCGGCGCGGCGCAGGTGCCGATGGGCGTCGCCGGCCCCGTTACGATCCACGGGGGCGCCGTCGACGGCGAGCGCTACCTCCCGATGGCGACGACGGAGGGCGCCCTGCTGGCGAGCGTCAACCGCGGCTGTTCGGTCGTCGACGCCGCCGGCGGCGCCACCGCCCGCGTCACGAAGTCGGGGATGACCCGCGCGCCCGTCTTCCGCGTCGCCGACGTGGCCGAGGCCGAGGCGCTCGTCGAGTGGGTACGGGACAACGAGGCGACCCTCCGCGAGGCCGCCGAGGCGACGACGAGCCACGGCGAACTGACGGCCGTAACCCCGTACGTCGTCGGCGACTCCGTCTTCCTCCGCTTTCGCTACGACACCAAGGACGCGATGGGGATGAACATGGCCACCATCGCCACGCGCGCGGCCGCCGAGACGGTGGAGGAGGCGACGACCGCCTCGCTGGTCGCCCTCTCCGGCAACCTGTGTACGGACAAGAAGCCGGCGGCGATCAACGCCGTCGAGGGGCGGGGGCGGAGCGTCACCGCCGACGTGCTGATTCCCCGCGAGGTGGTAGAGGAGCGCCTGCATACGACGCCCGAGGCCATCGCGGAGGTGAACACGCGCAAGAACCACGTCGGGAGCGCGAAGGCGGGAAGTCTCGGGTTCAACGCCCACGTCGCCAACGTCGTCGCCGCCATGTTCCTCGCGACGGGGCAGGACGCGGCGCAGGTTGTCGAAGGGTCGAACGCCATCACGACCGCCGAGAGCCGGGACGGGGGGCTGTACGTCTCCGTCTCGCTGGCGAGCCTCGAAGTCGGCACCGTCGGCGGCGGGACGAAACTCCCCACGCAGGGCGAGGGGCTGGACGTGCTGGGCGTCGCGGGCGGCGGCGACCCGCCGGGGGCGAACGCCGACGCGCTGGCGGAATGCATCGCCGTCGGCGCCCTCGCCGGCGAACTCTCGTTGCTCGCCGCTCTCGGGTCCCGACACCTCTCCTCGGCCCACGAGTCGCTGGGTCGGTAGTCGGCTACAGCAGTCGGTACGTCCCGCCGTGCTCCGTCGCGTCCCCCCGTCGAACCAGCCGGTCGAGCAGGTCGGCTGCAGCGTCCGCGGGGACGCCGTGTGCCGTCGCGTAGGCTACCACGTCGTCCTCGCTCGGGTCGTCGAGTTCGTCGAGCGCGGCACGGACGATTTCGGGACGGCTCCGTGACCCCGACCCCCGGCCGGATCGCTCGCCCGCCGCGGCGACGTCGTCCGGATCGATGCCGGCGGCGTCGAGGTACTCCGCGTCGTCGACGACGGCGTCGTCGGCCGCGGCCTCCATCTCGGCGACGGAGGGCGTCGACTCGAAGGCGTCCGTCGCGTCGGCGGCGTCGGCGAGCATCGCGGCCCGGGCCTCGCGCGCCGTCTCGCGGTCCTCGGCGGTGACGAAGCGCTTCAGCCCGGCCGTCCGGTGGCGCCGCCCACAGCGCGGGCAGGTCGCCGTCTCGGCCGCGTCGGGATCCGCGAGCAACCACAGAGCGTGACAGTCGGTGCAGCCGACCACCGCGTACATGACGCGACGTTGCGCGCTCCGGGTAATGAACGCACGGGTCGACGGCGCGACACGGGCGAGGGTATATATACGTCGACGCCGCCGATCCTGTACGGTGACTGACGACACGGAGAGCCTGCCTCCCGACGACGTCTTCACCTTGCTGGCGGACGGCACGCGAATCAAAATCATCAGGGCGCTCGGGGACGCCTCCACGCCCGGCGTGCCGGAGACACTTCCATTCGCCGAGTTGCGGCGCCAAGCCGACATCTCGGGGAGCGGCCGGTTCAACTACCACCTCGGCAGGCTGGAGGGACAGTTCGTCGAGGAGACGGAGGGGGGCTACCGCCTGAGCTACCCCGGGATCCGGGTGTATCAGGCGATCAAGGCGGGGACGTTCACCGACCGCGTGCGGATCGACGCCTTCGAACTCGACGCGGACTGTCACGTCTGCGGCGCGCCACAGGAGGCCGCCTACCACGACAGCCTGTTCAGGGTTCGCTGTGGCGGCGAGTGTGGCGCGACGTTCTACAAGTACTTCTGCCCGCCGAGCAGCCTCGCGGACCGGGAACGCGAGGGCGTCCTCCGCGCGGCCAACGAACGCATCCAGCGCGAAATCGCGTCGATGTCGAACGGCGTCTGTCCGTGGTGCTGTGGTCGCATGGACTCCCGAGTCCTCCCGCCGGACGCCGAGATGCCCCACCGCGACAACCCCGCCATCGAACACCGCGTTCTGCACACGTGTGATACCTGCGACGGGGCCATCTACACGCGGCTCGGCGGCTTGCTGGTGACCCATCCCGCCGTCGTCTCCTTCTTTTACGACCACGGAGTCGACGTGACGCGCCGGTACGTCTGGTCGCTCCCGTTCGCCGCCGCCGACGAACGGACGACGATCACCGGGACCGATCCCTGGCGGGCGACGGTCCGGGTGGAGTGCGAGGGCGACACGCTCCGGGTTCGCCTCGACGAAGGGACGTCGGTGGTCGAGGTGGAGCGCTGATCACCGCCGGAGCCACAGCCACCCGGCCACGAGAAGCGCGAGCGCGACCAGCGAACCGGCCGCGAGGAGGACCGGATCGGTCGGCCCCGTCTCGTCGGCGACGACCACCGGTACGTCGGCGGTGTCGGGACGAATCGTCTCGCCGTCCGGCCGATCCGCCGTCACGTTCAGCCGGACCGACGACCGGGTCGGCACGGCGTCCTCGGAGACGGTGAGTCCGAACGCGAGCGTGGCGGACTCGTTCGGCCGGAGTTCGGCCACGTACGCCACCCGTGATTCGGTCTCGAAGGGGGCGTCGACGGCGAGGTGCGCGACGACGTTCCGGAGCGGGACGCGCTCGACGTTCCGGACCCGCACCGTCAGGCGGTTGTCGGAGTCGACGGTGAACGCGTTCGACTCGGGCGTCACTGCCAGCCACGTGCGCTCCGGAGCGACGGTGACCGACGGCTCCAGCGGGTCGCTCAGGTGCCGGTTGCCGTCGCCGTCGCGATACCGAACGGAGAGGTTCACCGGCTGGGTCGTCGACGACGCCCGCTCGGAGACGGTCACTTCGTAAGCGAAGTCGCGGCGCTCGCCGGGGGCGAGGCGCCCGAGGGCGACTTCACGGTCGGCCGGTTGGACGTTCGGAGTCGACGACGTGTAGACGAGGACGGCGTCGCCGACCGGCCGTGGGCCGGCGTTGACCACGGTACCGCGTATCGTCCCCGGTTCGCCGACGTACAGGGACGTCGAGAGGTTCGAGACGGCGAAGGTCTGTTCGGGCAGGGGCGTGAAACCGGTCGTCAGTGCGTGGGACGCCCGCTGGATGCCGTCTCGGTCGTGGTACGTCACTTGCGAGACGAGCGGATACTCGCGGATCACGGCGTCGGCGGTAGTGCGGGCCGCGAACTCGAACGTCCGGCGCTCACCGGGGTTCCAGGTACCGGTGAAGGCCCGCGAACTCGACGACTGCGTGCCGAGAAACACCTCGTCGGACGGTGAGTCGACCTGGAACGTCGCGTCGCGGGCGGGATCGGTGCCGACGTTCTCGACGGTGATCGAGACGTTGCCGCGGCCGCCGACGCCGACGGTGGACGCCGTCTTCACCACCTCGAACCGTGGTACGTCGCGGACGACGACGGTGAGGTAGAGCCGCCGGTCTCGGGTGCTGTCGACGAAGTCCGGCGGCGTGGTGCTGTAGTCCACCATGAGCGTGTGGACGTAGCGCACGCGAACCGGGAGTCGGTAGGTGCCCGGCGGGGCGTCTTCGGGGACGGTGATCGAGACGGGAAACGGCCCCGCGGTCCCTTCGGGGACGCTCCCGGCCGGATACCGGCCGGTAGTGACGTCGATGGGGGTAGCGCCGTCGGAGACGGTAAACGTCAGGCCGCGTGCGGTGGTGACGCGGCCGACGTACTCGGCCGGGCCGGACCGCCGCAGTTCGCCGCTGTTCGAGAGGTAGACGGGGAGCGACACCTCCTCACCGGGGCGAACCTCGTTGTCGGGACTGAACACGTCGACGTTCGGGGAGCCGACGACTTGCTGGACGCCCACGACGGGGGCGACGGCCGCCGACAGGAGGAGAACTCCGGCGACGGTGCCGACGGCCGCTCGGGACGGCGTCATCGGCTCGGTCGGTCGGCGTCGGCCGTCGGTTCGGCCGGCCGCGAGGGGCGGAATCGGTCGGAGGAGCGGGGAGGCGGGCGGCCCACGAGCATACGCGTACTACCTCGTCGTCGTCGCATAAATGTGTGAGGGAACTTAGAGGTCGCGGTGCTGGAAGTGGCCGAGGCTCCCGAGGACGATGACGATGGCGACTATCGACAGGAGCAGTGGGTCGACGAGGTCGATGGTCTCGTGGAGGAGAATCTCGGTGGGATCGAGATACCGCGTGGGGCTGACCGCACCGAGCCACTCCACGTCCGTACCGATCGTCACCGAATCGAGGAGAAAGAGGAGGAAGACGAGGGCGAGGCCCGCCCGTTGGGCGGCGTCGCCCCGGTCGAGAATCGTCGAGAGCGCTAGCCCGATGCCGCTACAGACGAGGAGGTAGGGAATCGAGAGGAGATGCACCACCAGCAAGTAGTACGGGTCGAGCGGGTAGTCGATGGCGACGGTCCCGCCGAAGACGACGAGCGGCATCGACACGTTGAGGACGACGATGGGAAGTCCCAGCGAGAGGAACTTCTCGAAGGCGACGCGCTTTCGCGAGACTGGCGTCGCGAGCACCAGATACAGGCGACCGGACTCGACGTCGCCGGCGAGGAGACCGCCGCCGGCGTAGGCCATGTAGAGGCCGAGCAACAGCACCCAGACGGTCTGGTAGAGTTCGGCCGCGACGAATCCCTCGATGGTGGTGTACGTCTCGGCACCGAATCCCTCCCGGAACGACTCGGGGAGCGACTCGATGAGCGCGTCGATGTCGGCGCTCGACTCGGCGATGGTCGGGTAGAGGTAGATGATGAGGAGGGCGAACGCACCGAGGAGAACGGCGAACGCGAGCGTACCGCGGACGCGCTGGCGCGCCTCGTATCTGGTCGTCTCGATCACTCCGCGTCACCGCCGTAGAAATGCATGAAGACCTCCTCGATCGGCGGTTCGTCGATTTCGATGTCGACGATCCGGTAGTCGGCGAGCGCCGCGAAGAGGGCGTCGTAGTCGCCCGTGAAAGTGAACTGAGCCTCGCGGCCCTCGGACGCGAAGCCGACGACGCCGTCGATGTCGAGGGCCGCCTCGGTCAGCGGCGTCTCGGTGTGGAGTCGCACCTGCTTACCCCCGCGAGCGAGCAGTTCCTCGACGATCTCGACCGTAATCAGCCGCCCGTCGCGGATGATCCCCACCCGGTCGCAGACCCGCCGGACCTCGCCGAGGATGTGCGAGGAGAAGAAGACGGTCGTCCCGTGGTCCCGCTCCCCGCGGAGGAAGTCGTGAAACGCCTCCTGTTTCAGCGGGTCGAGCCCGGAGGTGGGTTCGTCCATGACGAGCAGGTCGGGGTCGTGCATGAACGCCTGCACGATTGCGAGCATCTGCTTGTTGCCCGTCGAGTACTCCCGGATCCGTCGGTCGAGCGGCGGCGTGAACAGGCCGAGGAGTTCGTCACGGCGCTCGTCGCCTTTGAGTTCGGCCTGGTAGTCCAGAAACTCGCGGCCGGTGACGGAGGGGGTGAAGGCCGGCTCGCCGGGGAGGAAGCCGATACGTGCCTTCGCTCCACGGAGCGCTCGGTCGTTTCGCACGTCGTTGCCGAAGATTCTCGCGGTGCCCGCCGTCGGCGTCTGAAAGCCCATGAGCTGTCGGATCGTCGTCGACTTGCCCGCGCCGTTCGGCCCGAGGTAGCCGAATATCTCGCCTGCCTCGATCGAGAAATCGAGGTCCTCGTTGGCGAGGGTGTCGCCGTAGGCCTTCGTCAATCCCTCCACCTCGATGACGGCCATACGCCCGTCAACGCGACGACGGGAAATATACCTGCGGCCGCCGAAGTGGCTCTATGACCGTCGTTGCACTCCTGTCGGTTGCCCCGGTGAAAGAAGGAAGCATGGCCGAGGACGTGGCCGACGCGGTGGCTGCACTCGACGACTTCGACGTGAGCTACGGGACGAACCCGATGGGGACGGTGATCGAAGCCGACGACGTGGGGACGCTCTTTGCCGCCTGCGAGGCCGCCCACCGCGCCGTCGACGCGGATCGGGTAAGTACCGTGTTGAAGATCGACGACAAGCGGACGAGCGACGCGTCGGCGGCGTCGAAAGTCGAGGGCGTCGAACGGGCGCTCGGACGGGAGGCGACCGGCGACCGTGAGCGGGAGTGACCGGCAACCCCTATAAGTGAAAGCGCCCAACCCGGAGTCATGGAGAGTCTCAACCGGATGGC
>ERZ1034488.388-NODE-388-length-10150-cov-10.127390_pt1 | contig 10150 bp, 4 predicted proteins | sample MGYA00520646_ERZ1034488 | MGnify/ENA primary metagenome ERZ1034488 (study PRJEB33760, sample SAMEA4777686) | hypersaline lake metagenome | biome: hypersaline environment; feature: brines | place: Spain | collected 2012-08 | depth 0 m ...
ACCGATTCGGTCGGATACCGTCGGGACAATCTTGACTGTTGTCGGCTTCCGGTCGCCGAGGGAAGCAAGATACCGACCACCGGCCTCCAGCACGTAGTCGTCGACGAGGAACTCATTGACCGCCTCACGTGCAACTGATTCAGTCTCATCCGGCGGCAGGAACACCGCTTCATCCGACCGAATCCCTCCGATGATTGTGTCAAGGTTTGCGTACCCATCATCGTTGATTTGTTTCTTGATAGCGTCTACAAGCGATGACGCCCCGACGACCTCTGCACTGCCGACATCACGAAGTGTGGCGTCGGATTGTGGCTTGTCGAGGATCTCGTTCCCCTTTACGATGGTGTACTGGGCTTCACGGGCGAGCCGGCCGATAGCCCGCATCACGACGTCGTGACTATCGCCGTCGATCCAGATCTCGCCGTCCTCAACAAGTTCTAGTTCGAAGTCACCAATGTCAACTGCAGTTGTCCCACTCCCGAAGCGCTGACGAAGTTCCTGCTCGGCGTCGTCAACACCCCACACGTCCACGTCAGCCTGCTGAACAAGTACGGTATCCAGCGAGCTTCCAGAGAGGTCGTCACGGAACCCCCCAGTATCACGGGCAAGCACCGGCTTGCCGTCAAGCGATTTAACCGTTGCATTCAGCACGTCGTTGGCGCTACCAGGAATCGGCAGTTCCGGGTCACGGAGGAACTGTTCGTAGATATCCTCGACCGAGATTTCGCCGCGTCGCTCCAGCAGGTCTTCAGCGATGTCCCACACGTGCGACTGAAGATCGAACGGGTCAGCTGCCGCAGAGTCCGCAATGTTCGAGGCGTCAAGTTCCACTTCATCAACGACGAAAACGTCAAGCTCCATCGGGGCAGCAAGATTGAACTCATTGAGCAGATCGTCGCCATCGAGTACCTCGCCATACAGGAGCTGGAGCTCCTCTTGGAGTTCAGTTTCCTCTTGGTCTTTCATCCCCTGAATTGACGTGCGTATCTCGTCGTCGAGTGACTCGTCTGCGAGCACCTGACGTGCGCCCTCAATGTACCTTGCTTTATCGATGTACCGGGTCCCCGACTCGATGGCTTTGTCCCCCGAAGGCTGAACGAATACAAGCGTGTTCCGCCACTCCCGGCCACGCCCGTCATTCGTGATGACGTCCTTGACTTCCTCTTTGGTCCACTGGGCATCCTTCACGACGACTTTGACCTCACGGTCGTCGGGAATGTCTCGCATATCGTTCGTGCGGAAGCCGACAGGGTACGCGTTTGAGCCAAAGATGTTGGTGATGAAATCTGCGATCTCGGCTTTTGCCGATGTCTCAGAAACGTCAACGGCTGCGTTCCGGATGAGCGCATTAGGGTTCTGCCGGTCCCGGATAGCGTACTTTCCGTTGAGTTTGTGAAGATGCCACGCAACGCCGTGCAGACGTTCAACATTAAGCACGACGTCGGAGACAAGATCGCCCGTCTGGTACGCGCCCATGATAATGTCCGAGACGTCAGCTCCTTCCCCCTCACTGGGCTTTAGCGAGTACAACAAAATCGTGTTGATGATACGACGACCGTGAGGAACCTCATCCGTATCAACGCGGTTGTTGATATCACCTGTCGCAGCGTTGAGTCGCTCGTAGTTGATTTTCGCCAGCTCGTCTTCAAACTCAATGGCGTCAATATCTCCGTGCGTAATCAGGTCCGTCTGATCTCGCATCTCTAAGAGCACCTTCGAGAAGAGATAGATCATCCCTCGCGTGTTCTGATTGCCCTCGTCAGCGTAATACCGTGTTTCGAGTGCATCCAGTAACACCGGGTGGAAAGGATAGAGACCATGCATCTCCGACAGCAGGTCGTCAGGCAGGTCGACGTGATCAGACTGGTCGTAGGCGTCAAAGTATGTATTGACAATATCACGAGCAGCGCTCTGGTCAACTGAATCAATCAACCGGTGGCGCAGCACCTCACGTTTGTCCACCTGATTGTTCATATTGACTTCAACCGCCTGTTCGCGATTCAGGATATCGTGGACCTCAGACCCCTCACGGAGCACCGAGACGATGGTGTAGAGCTCAAGCTCAGAGAGTGCCGTCGACTCAAGAAGTGATTGGAGGAACGCCTTGTTCGCACTCTTGCGGTCGCCTTGGAGCGTATCGAACCAGTCCTCTAGTTCATCAACAAAGAACGCGACGGTGTCGTCGCCGACGGCGTCCTGGATCGTCTGCATGTCAGGGTAGCCACCAGACTCGTACGTCCCCGGATCGTAGTCAAGAGCTCCAAAGAAGGGTTCCCAGAGATACTCATACTGCTCGTTCTGCATTGCAACGGTGATCGGGGTTGTAGACTCTGGAAGGGCCGTATCGAAGCCGTCAACGGAGTCAGCGGCCCAATCGCTTGCGGCTGTAGGATCATCAAAACAGTGATACAGCGCCACCATCTGATGCGATTTACCACTGCCATAGGGTCCATACAGGATATGTGTTCCTCGCGGGTCATCTCCAGTTAGCGAGTCACGCAGGATTGTTAATGCTTCTCGGAGCCCTTGTGTCATGAGCGTCCGTTCGAAAAAGAGCGTAGCATCCGACTCAAACTCGCCATCATCGTCTACATTATACAATTTTACCTGGCCATCGATCTGTCCCTCCTCGCGGAGCTCACGACTCAGCGTAACCGTCTCTGAAAGCGTTTGCGACAGGGACCCTGTTTCTGCCATTTTGATGATTCAAACACATCAGTAAGACCCAATAAACACTATGGTCCTATTGAGTTCGGTCAGATATGCCACACCCCCAGCGTGACAGTAGATAGTTCAGACCTGTTGGCTCGCACAACGTATTTTACTGATACCTTACTTTACAGACGTATGGGAGGGTACGACCTCGTTGATATTGAGGTCACACAGAAATCTGCTGAAGCTCTACTTGAATCAGTATCTGACACCGAGACAGACGACACCCATCTTCAGAGCATCCAAGCGGTCCGTCTTCAAGCCGGTCAGCCTGACACCGAGTTCCGGTCACTGAAAGAGTTGGACGAGGATTCGGTCAAGCTGCTTGAACACCAGGTGGATGCAGCGTATCGTGCCCTCTTTGAGATGGACGGGAAAGCCCTTCTTGCTGACGAAGTTGGGCTCGGGAAGACAATCGAGGTTGGGATGATTCTGAAAGAAATGCATTTCAGGGAAACGGATGAGTCCGTGCTCATCCTCACACCCGCCCAGCTAGCCAAGCAATGGCAGGCTGAACTTCGCGAGAAGTTCGGGCTTGAGTTTATATGCAACTACGACGACAAATTTGCGAGCTTTGAGGCCCACGACTACATCATCGCAAGTATCGACACAGCAAAAAGTGAGAGACACCGCCAGACTGTCCTCACCCGCGAGTGGGATGTTCTGGTGTTAGATGAGGCCCACTATGTCAAAAACGAAGATACAGACCGCTATGACCTTATTAAGCAACTGTCCTACAACTACGCGTTCTTTTTGACAGCAACGCCGATACAGAACGAACTAACGGACCTGTACAATGTTGTCTCACTGCTCCGTCCGGGATTGTTCGGCACCCGTGACGTCTTCCACCAATACTTTGTGAATAGTAACCAGGAGACGCTGATCAATCGGAACGAGCTACAGGATCGGCTAAACAAGGTGATGATCCGGAACCGGCGTGAAGACACAGATATCGATTTCACAGATCGGACTATCGACACACGAACGTTCAATCCCACCCCGAAGGAACGCAAACTCTACCAAGCAGTCTCTGACTACGTCAAAGGGGCGTACAGTCAGGACCAGGGTCAAAAGCTCGTACTGATGCTCCTTCAGAAGGAGGTCGTCAGCAGCCCGGTCGCACTCAAGAAGACCATTGAGAAGCGACTCTACGATCAGTCGGAGGTTACGCACGCAGGCGAACTGGAGTCGATCTTAGATCTGATCGATGAGATCGATACCGTGACCAAACAGGAACGACTCTTGGATATCGTCGAAGAAGCCCGCGACAACGTCGAGATGGGGAGAGTCATCGTCTTCACCCAGTTCCGAGCAACCCAACAACAGATCCTCGATAGGCTTGCCTCAGAGGGATACACAGTACACGCATTCCACGGCGGGCACTCAAGCAGCGAGAAGGAGCAAATTGTTGAAGACTTCGAAGAGGAAGGAGGTATCCTCGTCTCAACTGACGCCATGAGCGAAGGCCGGAACCTACAGTTTTGCAATATCTTAGTCAATCTAGACCTACCTTGGAATCCGATGCGAGTTGAGCAACGTATTGGGCGCGTCCACCGGATCGGTCAGAAGCGAGACGTCTTCGTGTTCAACATGGCGTTGAAAGATACGGTTGAAGAGTACGTCTTAGAACGACTATACCACAAGATTGATCTCTTCCAGCAGAGCGTCGGCGAACTGAGCTCAATCTTGAGTCGCTTAGAAGAGTCGGGGACAAGCTTTGAGGACGAGATTTTTGAGCGATTGGTCGCCGCAGATTCTGAAGTCGACCTTGAGAACGACTTTGATGCGATGGCAGTTGACCTGCAAGAGCAGCGCGAACTCGCAGACAAACTTGAGGAATTCAATAGCGGCGTCTTCGAGGGATTTGATCTAGGAGAAAGCGATGACTGATGCTTCATTGCCGGTCACACAATCTGTGGTTGAGCAGTTTACACAGCTGTATCTCCGATCTATCGGCTGTGCCGTTGAGCGAAGTGACGATCGTTGGGTGGTGTCGGTACCTGATGACATAGACACCGAGATTACCAGTGGGAGACACACACTCATCCGAGGGGAGAGTGCTCCAGACGATGAGGATAATCGAACGAAGCGACTACATCCAGAGAGTGCGTTTTTTCAACAGTTACTCCGGGAGGCGGGTGAGCGGTCGCCGTCTGGCAAGCTGTCGATAGAGGGAGAATCCAACATCGAGATTCCAGAGTGGGTCCAAAACGGCCCGATCGAGGTCCAAGGCGCAGAGTTCACTCCGTACTACGACCGCACGGCCATCGTGGTTCTCTTTCGTGTCGGTATTGAGACTGTCAGTGAATACCAGCAAGAGCTTCTCCACGCCGTCGCCGTGGACGCGCGATCCGAAGAGAGCCTTCCAGCGCTAACAGAGACGTTCCTCGACACCACCACAGAGTGGACCAGTTCTACCCCTACTAGCGCGGTACAGCTGAGCAAGACCGATATACAATCCCTCCTTGGCACCGCTCGCGAGCTGGTCGTAGACCACGTCCAGGGGCGGATTGATGAAGTCCATCAAGAAGCCTCGCGTGCAGCCGACGCGGAGGTTGAAGAGTACCGCCAAATGCAACAACAGCGTATCCAGGAACTCGAAGATAAATCTGCGAGGTTGTCGTCGAAGATCAACCAACTGAATGAGACAATTAATACAGGAGATCATAACTCACGCGTTCAGGCACTGCGAGAGCGGAAAGAGCTCAAAGCAGAGTATGAAGAACTCGAAGCGACACTCAATGAATTACGAGAACACCGTGACAATGGGTTTCCTGAACGACAACGGGAAATCCGAGAACGACACTCTCTCGACGTACAAATTACACCGCTGACTCTCACTGAAGTCGAGTACGATCGAGGTGAGGTCGACGTAGAGCTTGTTGACAGTAACAGTCATCAAACTATCACTCTTGGATATGGAAGCGGAATAGGCGTAACTGATACGATTCAATGTTCATCATGCGGTCGGAAACTCACACAAGACAATACGCTTCAAAGGATTGTAGATGGACTCGAATGCGTTGGCTGTACCAAAGAGTAGTGACCTCACGGTCCTCTACAGGTCAACAAGATAGCCGAGCCCCGCTGTTGATTTAGCAATATATAACGAGATACATTATATTTAATATATAACACTAGTTAATATCTAACGACTGTAGAACATATACGGTCCACTTGCGCGTCTAAGCGTCAGCATTTTTGACGATTCTGCTGCACCATACGACGAACAAGACCAGTACGCTGTTATGTCACATTGCTGTAGTTCGCAGCAATAGAAAGTTAACCAACAAACGCATCGTACCCAGCAATGTTGTTGGTTAATTGATCTGGGAGCAACGTGTCGGCCATCCGTTTCAGGCGGTAATTTGTGTACACCGCATGTGGAAGATATTCCCCAGCCGGCAAAGACAATCACGGAGGATGCCGAGCAGGCGCTGCCCATCCCCTCAAACTTCGTCACGCAGCAGGGTTTCGACCCGGCAGACATCGCTGAGCGGTTGGCCGCGTGGTACGATACCAGGCTATTCAAGATCGGACAAATGACACTAAACTCAGTGCGTCGACACCAACACGACGATGCGTAAGATGAAGCCGGCCAGCAGGTCTGCGAGGGCAGTCCTAATGAGCAGAAGGCGGGAAACGGGAGTGTGATGTGCTGCCCGCTGCTCGTTATCCCGTACACGAGTGAGTAGAATCGGCGTATTGAGGTGAGTCATCGAGTCTCGTAGATCACGCACACGGATCCATGGGGACTCCATTGAGCGGGTGTGAGAGCCGCTGAGGAGCGCAGAAATTTAAGTGAGAAGCTCTTCAGACGCAATAAGATGAGTGAGCCCGCAGGTATGGACGGGAGTCACTCAGAGTCGGGTCATAATGGGTCGTCGGCAGTGACAGCTGATGCATCAGATCCGGTGACACTCCCAGCGTTACCGCCGCCTGACGCGACGCCGGCGACGTTACTCACGCTGTCCGGGGCGACTGTATCACAGCTTCGTCCAGAAACAGTTCGTGGGTTAGTTGAAACCGTGGCTCCCGATATCGTGCTTGCGGTTGGTACCCAGTCAAATGCCGTTGCTCCAGCACTATCGGGACGGTGTGATGTCCCAGTCGGGGAGCCGGGGACCGGACAGCGGCCACAGGGGTATCGGATCGTCGGGTCCGGCGTGACGGTTGTGACGCTCCCTATGCGTGGAACTGAGGTCCAGACAGAGCGGGTTGTTGTAACGCCCGTTGGCGGAGAACGCTCACAGAACCCCACGAACGACGATCCAACCTGGCGGGCAGACGCGGTGTGTGTCGCAGGCACAGAGCTGTCGCTTGATGTGAAACCGTATGCTCGCAAGACGTCACTTGATGGGGTTGATGCGTATCGGCAGCGACTCCCCGAGCCGTGGGTCACTGATGCGACAGCACATCTGTCGACGTCGCTGCGGGCAGGCTTTACTACGTCATTGCCGACTCCCGGTAGTACGACAGCCGTCGATGTCGTTGGCGTTGGCCAATCCGCGACTGATCTCGGCGCTGGATCACGCGGTGGGAGTATTGACCCGGCAGTAGTAACCGTGTACGCGAACGGTGCTGTCGCTGTCAACACCATTGATCCAGCTACGATTGGGTTGCGTGGAATTCGCGGCATTGGGCAGCGCCGGTTGCAGACGTTGACTGATGCCGGGATTACGACAGTAAAAGAACTCGCAGAGACACGGCTTCCGGAGCTGAGTGATCTACAGGGGTTTGGCCGGACAACCGCACGGGAGGTCTACACGCGGGCGTCTGCACAAGCGAGCGATACCGTCCAGCACCTCTCAACAGGGTCACTGCCACGCGGTGAACCAGTGTTTATTGACATCGAGACGGACGGATTGAATCCATCAACGGCGTGGTTGATTGGCGTCCTCGATGGCGGCCCCGAGGAGGGTCGCTACCTGAGCTTTCGTGAAGAGGAGCCCGGCGGAACGTCACATCTCGATGCGTTTGTGACGTGGCTAACGGGCCCTGCCGCCGGCCGCCCGGTCGTCGCGTGGAACGGACACAACTTCGATTTCCCAGTGATTACAGAACAGCTCCAAGCGCACTACCCGGAGCATGTCGCTGCGTGGGACGATTGCTATCAGTTTGATGCGTACTGGTGGGCCGTCAAGGATGATGGCGGACACGTCGCGCTGCCGGGCCGGACGAACACGCTTGAAGATGTTGCCACAGCGCTCGGGTGGGAACCAACGACAACAGGGATTGATGGAGAGACCGTCGCAGAGATGTATACCGCATACCGACGAAACTGTGCGGTCGCACCCGAGAATGCCCCGGAACCAGAGTGGGACCGATTAGAGGCGTACTGTGAGGATGATGTTCGGGCGCTAGCCACAATCTACGCGCACCTAGCAGACGTCACGCGTCGTGACGCTACTGACCAGCCGCAGAATCGGAGTATGCAGGGATCGCTTGCGGACTTCACCTAATGGACGATGACTGACAACCAACCGTCTACAGATGACAGAGTATCGGAGTGGTCACAGTTACGTACAGATGGTGACGTGAGCCGCGGTGGAGCCGTCTTGTCACAGGCAGAGCTCCAAGACTCGTATCCAGATTGGCGGGAGCAAATCGTCCATACAGAACGGGTGCCGAGCCAATCTGCAGACGTCACTCCCGCTGAGGCAGTTGTCTGCGATGAGCTCGCCACAGGTCTCCCACACGACCTCTATGCCCACCAGGCGACAGCACTCGAGTTGCTGGCCAACGATGAGAACGTGGTCATCACGACGTCGACGTCATCGGGGAAGACGCTCATCTACCAACTCCAGATGGCCCGTAACTATCTGGCTGACGAGGCGTCGACAGCGCTGTGTCTGTATCCGACGAAAGCGCTCACCTCAGACCAAGAACAAGCATTAAACGATACGTTCCGCCAGGAGTTAGATCTCGATGTCACGGTTGGCGTCTACGACGGAGATACCAAACCCGAGCGAAAACGGCGGCTTCGTGAGAATGCAAATACGATACTGACGAACCCGGCTGGGCTGAACGTGTATCTCCCACGGCATAACAAAGACCGGGGGTGGCATCGGTTTTATAATAATCTTGAGCTGGTCGTGATTGATGAAGCCCACGAGTACAGTGGGGTCATGGGGACACACGTGGCGTGGATCCTGCGCCGCCTGCGGCGGATTCTGAACTACTACGACGCAGACCCCCAGTTCGTAATGACGACGGCCACGATTGGGAATCCGGCCGACCACGCCCAGCGGCTGACTGGCCTTGAGCACACCGTTGTCGACACCGATGGGTCACCACAGGGAAGTCGTGATATCGTGTTATGGGAGCCGCCACTCGATGAGTCAGCCCAAAGCGATGCTGCTGATCCCGGACAGCGACAAGCCGATTTTGAGGCGGCTCGACGCTCAAGTGCGAGCGAGGCGGCCACAGTAACAGCCCATCTCGCGATGAACGAGATGCAGACGCTGCAGTTCACCACGGCTCGCCAGGGAACAGAGATTGGAGCGAAACAAACGGTAACCGCTGCACAGGATCACCCACTGGACCGGTTCATCTCGGTTGAGCCGTACCATGCGGGACTTGGGAAAAAGAAACGACGGGGAGTTGAAGACCAACTAAAGCGGGCGAAAGTCGACGCGGTCATCTCGACAAATGCGCTTGAACTCGGGATCGACATTGGGTCTGTCGATGCGACAGTAACGGACTCGTATCCGGGAACGAAACAATCGTTCTGGCAGCAGGTGGGGCGTGCTGGTCGGGGGACGAGTGATGCGTTATCGGTGCTTGTCGGTGGGAGCGATGCGATGGACGCGTACATCCTCGAGCACCCGGGCTACCTATTTGATGATGACACGGTCGAAGACGCCGTTGTCTCAGTCGATAACGACCGTGTGTTTGCCGACCACCTGCTGGCAGCGGCAGCTGAGCGCCCGCTTACACTGAGTGATGCAGCGTACTTTGGCGGGGAGACGCGGTTTACGGAGCTGGTGTCGATGTGGCAAGATGCCGGCGTCCTCGAGCAGACGGGGTCGCTTGCGGCAAATGGCGTGCTGTACACGGGCGACCGACGTCCCCAGAGCCGGATTTCGCTGTACGGGACGACAGGAACTGAGTACGAGGTCGTGTGTGACGGCGGTGAGATCGACCATGATCCTGTCGCGAAAGAACGTGCTTACCGAGAGTATCATCAGGGAGCTATCTTTCTCCATGCCGGCCAGCAGTACCGGGTGACCGAGATAGATCATAATTCGTATCACCCCCAGATTCACGTTGAGCAGATTTCGACGACGCAGTATACTCAGACGACGTCGAACAAGCAGATCCGAAATCTCACCGTGCGAGACCATCGCCCACTTGCGAATGGAATTGATCTGTACTTTGGCAGTGGAACGGTCTTGATTACGTACAACGAGTACTTGATCCGTGACTACCAAACTGG
>ERZ1034488.392-NODE-392-length-10099-cov-10.353047_pt1 | contig 10099 bp, 9 predicted proteins | sample MGYA00520646_ERZ1034488 | MGnify/ENA primary metagenome ERZ1034488 (study PRJEB33760, sample SAMEA4777686) | hypersaline lake metagenome | biome: hypersaline environment; feature: brines | place: Spain | collected 2012-08 | depth 0 m ...
AGCGCTCATACCCGTAACGACGGGGGCGACCGGGAAATGAACGTCGGATGCGGGGCGAGCCGAGCGATTCCGATTCGACCCGGCGGAGCGCCTGCGCGGGGCAGTCACGTCCGCCAGCGCCGTAGCCGCGCCGCGACCCGCCGGACGCGGGACGCGACCGCGGCGAGCGGTTGCCACCCGGCGGTCTCCGCCGAGTCGTCGGGGGTGGACTCGGGCGCAGGGTCCGTCACGCGATCGGCCTCGACGATCGATTCGTAGGTGTCGATCACCTGCTGCCGCTGTCGCTCCTTCGACTCGACCTCCGCCTCGAGCGCCGCCACCTCCGCTTCGAGCGCCGCCACCTCCGCTTCGAGCGCTCGGACCCGTTCGGCGGACGGATCTACGTCGGTCGCGTACACGTCGGCGTCGCCTCGGGCCGCCTCGGGCCGCCCCCCGGGGCTCGGGCGGTCGCTCGCGGACGCCGTCGGCCGGAGCCGAGGCCCGTCTATCGAGTCCACCGCCTCGACGTCGATACCACCGGGGTCGAGCGAACCGGACGCGGGGGGCGTCATTTCGGGTGAAATGTGTACACAAGCCACACTGAAAAATCTCAGTCAGCCGCGAGTCGGACGCGCCGCCTGCGGCCGGATCACGCCGAGTCGCGGCCGTCGACCGACACGCGCCCGTCGAGGCGGGTCGGGTTCCCGTCCGAGGCGTCGTCCGTCGGGTCGACGGTCGAATCTCTCGCCGCTTGCTCGGATCGGACCCTGAATCCGAGGGCCTCGTAGAACGCCCGCAGATCGGCGTCGAAGCGCGCGGAGACGGTCTCGATCGCGGGATCCGACGCGCCTCGGTCGACCGCGGCCGCGACGAGGGCTGAGCCGATCCCCTCTCCTCGGCGCACCTGCCTGACCGCGACGGCGTCGACGTGGAGTCGGTCCGGGTCGGGTCGCACGGCGACCAGCGCGCCGACGACCCCGTCCGTCCGCGTCGACCGCGCGACGATGGCGTCGGCGGCGGCGATCCGATCGTCGACAGTAGCGGCGTCCGTCTCCAGCATCGCGGCGTCGAGGACTCGGAGCACGTCGAGGCGGTCGGCGGGGGTCGCCGGCTCGACGGTCGCGTCCGCGGGCGGTTCGGGGGTATCGGAGGGCCCGCTCACGCGTCGCCCGTCGCGCCGCCCTTGATCAGCCGGAGAACTCGGACCTCCTCGGCGTCGACGACGCGGTCGCCCGGGACCGGCGAGCCGTCGACGAGCGCCGACGCCTCCTGAGGGTGGTAGCCCGCGGCGCGGATCAGGTCGTCGTACGTCGCGTCGGCGGCGAGGCTGTACTCGTCGACCCCCTCGCCGACGACCTCGACGGTCACGTCCATGGGCGCGGTAGCGGGCGGGCGGGCGTCAATCGCACGGTTTCGGCGGGGACGGGAAGAGCGGATCAGTCGCCGTCGCGGTCGTTCCACTTCCGGAGGAACCACGCGACTGCGGCGACGACCGCGACCGTCGCCAGCGCGCCGGGGCGGGGGACCGCACCGGTCCACGCGTCGACGACGATCAGGGCGCTCGCGGCCGCCGCGACGACGAGGACCGCGGCCGCGTCGCGGGCGAGGACCGCCTCGCGCTCGGGCGGGAGGTCGCCGTCGTAGCCGGCGATCAGGTCCACGGCGCCGCGGCGGCGGATCGCCCACGCGAGGAGGAGACAGAAGCCGGCGACGTGGCCGACGACGACCGTTTCGACGATTGCCATCGATTGGAGGGAGATGTTGTGGCGTGGGGGGAGGGGAGTCGGCGGGGACGATTCGAGCGGCCCGGCGGTCTCAGCCGTCCAGCCGTTCGCGGAGCAGCCCGTTCACCTGGCCGGGGTCGGCGCTGCCGCCGGTCGCCTGCATCACCTGCCCGACGAGGAAGTTGATCGCGCCCTCGTCGCCGTCGTGGTAGTCTGTGACCGCCTCTGGGTTCTCGTCGATCGCGGCGTCGACGGCGGACTCGACCTCGCCCGCGCCGGCTTTCCCCAATCCCTCGCGTTCGATCACGGCGTCGGGGTCGTCGCCGGCGTCGAGCATCTCGCGGAGGACGACCTCCTCGGCGTTCTTGACCGTCACCTCGCCGGCGTCGACGAGCGCGATCAGCCGCGTGAACTCGTCGAGTCGCCCCTCGACGTCGGTTATCCGCAACTCCCGGTAGTTGAGCTCACCGAGGAGGTTGTCTGCGACCCACGTCGCGGCGAGCTCCGGGTCGAACTCGGCGGCGACGTCCTCGAAGAAGTCCGCCACCGCCTTACTCGAGGTCAGCTTCGAGGCCGACTCGCGGTCGAGGCCGTACGCCTCACGGAATCGCTCGCGCCGGGCGTCCGGGAGCTCTGGAATCGCGATCGACTCGCGCCAGTCGGCCACCTCGAGCGCCGGGAGGTCTGCCTCGCGGAAGTACCGGTAGTCCTTTTCTGCCTCCTTCGAGCGCATCGAGACGGTCACGCCACGCCCCTCGTCCCAGTGGCGGGTCTCCTGGTCGATCTCGCGGCCACGCCGGAGCACGTTTCGCTGTCGGGTGACCTCGTACGCGAGCGCCTTCGCTGCGCCCTTGTGACTCGAGATGTTCTTCACCTCGGCGCGGTTCGTCGATTCGAGCACCGACGAGGGCACGGATCCGTCTGCGGCGACCGCGTCGGCGTCGACGAGCGAGACGTTCGCGTCGACACGAAGACTCCCGTCGCGGCTCGGGTCGAAGACGCCGAGATACTCGAGTACCTCCTCTAACTTCGCGAGGAACGCGCGCGTCTCTGCGGGCGAACGGAAGTCCGGCTCCGTGACGATCTCCATGAGCGGGGTCCCCGCCCGGTTGTAGTTCACGAGCGTGTGGGTGGCCGACTCGATCGAGCCGCCGACGTGTTGGAGGCTCCCGGGATCCTCTTCGATGTGTGCGCGAGTGATCCCGATGGTGCGCCGCTCGCCGTCGACGGCGACCTCGAGTTCGCCGTCCGCACAGATCGGGGCGTCGTACTGGGTGAGCTGGAAGTTCTTCGGGAGGTCGGGGTAGTAGTAGTTCTTCCGGTGGAACGTGGTCGTCTCGGGAATGTCCGCGTCGATGGCCTTCCCGACCTTCACCGCGGCCTCGACGGCGGCCTCGTTGAGGACCGGGAGCGCGCCCGGGAGCCCGAGGCAGGTCGGGCAGGTGCGCGTGTTCGGCTCCTCGTCGTCGCCGGGCTCCGTCGAGCAGCCACAGAAGATCTTCGTGTCGGTCTCGAGCTGGACGTGGACCTCCAGCCCGATCACGACTGTCCGGTCCGCCGTCGCGGCCTGCGTACTCATTACCGGCCAGTTGTGAGCGGGCCGCCTAAATCGTGTCGGGACGAGCGCCCCGTCGATCCCCGGTATCGATTCCGAGACTCCGAAAGGAACGATTATCAGGGAACCGGCCGTACGTGACGCGATGACCGAACCGACGGGCCACGGGAACAGCGCCCCGGCCGGTGGGGAGGACCCGCGTCCCGCCCCCGGCCGAGCGCGCGAGACGGCGGGGGACTCCGGGCGGACGAGCGCGACGGGAGTTCGCCGCGGTCGGCCGCCGCGGACCGCCCCAGTCACGGATGTGCGCTGAGAGCGCCCTCCACCTCGGGGAGCCGGTCGACGCCCCGTGGGCGAGGCTGCCCGAGAGCGCACGGGTGCGCGGCGCGGACGAGAGCGAGGTCGGGAGCGGCCGCGCCGGAAGCGACGGAGAGTCGGCGGCTACCGGCGAGACCGCCGTGACGCGGGAGGCGACGCCGACGGCGGTCGTCGTCCGGCTGCGCGACGCCGAGGGGGCGGCAGACCGCCTCGCCGCGGTCCGCGGACGCTACCCGGACGCCCCGGTCCTCGCGTACTCGGCCGACGACGATCCGGACGCAGCGATCGACGCGAGCCGGCTCGGCGTCGAGTACGTCTCCGGACGGCGGCTCGCGGTCGACGACGAGACGCTCGCCGACCGGATCGACGCGCTCGCGGGCGGGCGCGACGACGACGCGGAGACGGAGCGGAGCGGCCCCGGAGCGGAGGGACCGCGCGCCGGCCCCGAGGCGGCGGCCGACGCCGGGGAGCGGGCGTTCCTCGAACCGTTCGTGCGGATCGTCTCGGACCGGTGCGCCGACCTCGACGAGCAGATCGACGCCCTGCTCGACCTCGGCCGAGACTACCTCGACCTGTCGATCGGCTACTCCTCCCGGGTCGACGGCGACCGGATCGAGATCCGGCGGTTCAGGGACTCGACCGGCCTCGTGGAGTCGATGGCGGCGGACGAGCTCGACGACGACGGAACGGTCCCGCTGGAGCTGACGTACTGCCGGCGGACGGTCGGCCGCGGCCCCGACGGATGCCCCGACGACGCGGTCGCCGGCAGCACCGACGGCGGCGTCCTCGCGATCACGGACCCGGAGGCGGCGGGACTGGCCGGCGACCCGGCGTACGAGCGCTCGGGCGTCGGCAGCTACGTCGGCGGGCGGGTGGTCGTCGACGGCGAGGTGTACGGGACGCTCTGTTTCCTCGACGTCGACTCCCGCGACCGCCCGTTCGACGAGTCCGAACGGCTGTTCGTCGAGCTGCTCGCCGAGTGGCTCGGCGGGGCGTTGGAGCGCGAGGTGGCCAGCGAGGAGCGGGCGGCGGCGGTCGACCGGTTCGAGGAGACGCTCGACCGGATCGACGACGGGTTCTTCGCGCTCGACGACGAGTTCCGGTTCACCTACGTCAACGACGCCGCCGCGTCGCTGCTCGACCGCGACGCCGACGCGCTGATCGGCGACGACGTCTGGGCGGAGTTCCCGGCGGCGCTCGGGCAGAAGTACGAGCGCAACTACCGACAGGCGATGGAGACCCAGGAGGTCGTCTCCTTCGAGGACCGGTACGAGCCGCTCGACCTGTGGACCGACGTGACGGCCTACCCCTCGCCGAACGGGCTCTCCGTGTTCTTCGCCGATGTCTCCGAGCGGAAACGCCGCGAGCAGACCCTCGAACGACTGCTCGGGACCGTCGAGCGCATCCAGCGCGAGGGCGGCGCGGATGGGGTCGCCGAGCGGCTCGTCGAGGCCGCGGACCAGGTCCTCGGCTACCAGATAAGCGGCGTGCGCCTGTTCGACGAGGGCACGGGGCGGCTCCGCCTCGCCGCCACGAGCGAGGGGATCGGCGACGCGTTCGCCGCCAGCCGGGACCCGCGACCGCCGAGCGAGGGGATCACCGGCGACGTCTTCCGGCGGGGCGAGCGGTGGGTGTGCGACGACCTCGCGACCGACGAGCGGCTCGCGTCGATCGGCGGCGAGCCGGGCGACGACCGGACGGAGTATCACGGGATGCGCTCGTTCGTCGCCGTCCCGCTCGCGGACCACGGCGTGTTCATCGTCGGCTCCGAGGAGCCGGACGCCTTCGACGAGAGCGACGTCAGCGTGCTCGAGCTGCTGGCGACGAACGCCGTCGCGACGATGGACGCCAACGACCGTCGCCAGCGGCTCCGGACCTACGAGGACGCGCTGAAGAACGTCGACGACATGGTGTGCGTCCTCGACGACGACGGCGCCGTCACCTACGCGACCGGACCGTTCGCGGAGTGGATCGGCGACGCCGACGCCGAGACGGTCGTCGGCCGGCGGCTCGACGCGCTCGTCGCCCCGGACGACGCGGAGCGCGTGGCGGACGCGGTCGAGGCGCTCACCGGCGCGGCGACCGAGGGCGCGGCCGGCCGAGAGACCGCGAGGACGGTCGAGCTGATCGTCGAGCGCGACGGGGATCGTCGACCGCGGTACGGGCAGCTGCGCCTGTCGACGCTGTCCGACCGCGAGGGCGGCGTCGTCGGGTCGCTGTCCGACGTCACCGCGCTCCGCCGGACCCGGACCGAGCTGTCGGCCGAGCGCGACCGTTTCCGGCGGCTGTTCGACCGGATCCCGGACCCGGTGATGGAGGTGATACTCGAGGAAGACGAGACGGTGATCGACGGGGCCAACCCGGCGTTCGAGTCGCAGTTCGGCGCGGACGAGTCGGCGCTCCGCGGCCGGACGATCGAGGCGTTGGACATCGACGACGACCGCCTGGGCGACCGGCGGGAGGGCGGGTCCGTCGAGGGGGTCGACCTCGACGCGCTGGTCCGCGAACAGGGGTTCACCACGGAGGAGGTCAGGCGACGGACCGCCGACGGCCCGCGGGAGTTCCTCTTCCGCGGGTTCAGCTACGAGAGCGAGGGGGTGCGCCGGGCGTTCGGCATCTACACCGACATCACCGACCGGAAGCGCCGGGAACGGTACGTCCGGATCGTCAACCGGATCCTCAGGCACAACCTCCGCAACGAGCTGAACGTCGTGTTCGGCTTCGCCAGCGAGATCGCCGACCTGACCGACGACGACCGGATCCGCGACTACGCGCGGCGGATCGAGGCGACCGGCAAGCGGCTGAGCGGCGTCGCCGAGGGGGCCACCACGCTGCGGCGGGTCGTCGAGGAGGGGTACGCGACCGATCCCGTCCCGGTCGACGTGGCGGCGGTCGTCGAGGAGGTCGTCGCGGGGTACGCCGCCGACCGGCCGAGCGCGCGGATCACCGCCGACGTGCCGGCGGGCATCGCGGTGCGCGGCGACGACCGCCTCGCGATCGCGGTCGACCACCTCGTGGAGAACGCGGTCGAACACGGCGGCGACGCGCCGCGCGTCGCGGTGACCGCCGAGCGCGACCCGGACGGCGGGGTGGTGCGGGTGAGCGTCGCCGACGACGGCCCGGGGATCCCGACCGCGGTGCGGGAGGTCATCGCCGAGGACCGCGAGGTGACGCAGCTGCGACACAACACCGGCGTCGGGCTGTGGATCGCCGCCTGGGTGGTCGAGGCGTACGGCGGCGAGATCCGGTTCGGCCCCGGGATCGACGGCGAGGGCGCGACCGTGACGCTCGTGCTGCCGGCGGCGGAATGAGCGGGGCCGGGAGCGCGGCGGGCCGCCTGCGCGTTCCGACCCGTTTATTGTCGGTGACGGCCCTTCTCGGCGTATGACCGACGACGACCGACGACGCGAGCTGATCGCGGCGCTCACCGCCGCGGACGCCGTCCGGTTCGGCGAGTTCGAGCTGTCCCACGGCGGCACGAGCGACTACTACGTCGACAAGTACCTCTTCGAGACCGACCCCGACGCGCTGACGCTCGTGGCCGAGGCGTTCGCCGACCGCCTCGCCGACGCGGACGCGAAGCTCGCCGGCGTCGCGCTGGGTGCGGTCCCGCTGGTGGCCGTGACGGCCGCCGAGCTCGGCCGCCCGTACGTCATCGCGCGCAAGCAGGCGAAGGAGTACGGCACGGGCAACCGGATCGAGGGGCGGCTCGACGACGGCGAGGAGGTCGTCGTGATCGAGGACATCGCCACGACCGGGCAGTCCGCGGTCGACGCGGTCGAGGCGCTCCGCGACGCGGGCGCGGCGGTGGACCGCGTGCTGGTCGTCGTCGACCGCGAGGAGGGGGCCGCGGAGCTGCTGGCGGAGCACGACGTCGAGCTGGAGTCGCTGCTCACGGCGACTGAGCTGCTGGCCGAGCGGGAAGGGGAGTAGGCGGGAGGAGCGGGAGCACGGAAGAGCGCCGAAAACGGCCGCCTCGGCGGCGGCTACGCCTCGGACGGCTCCACCGTCGGCACGGCGACGCGGTCGAGCACGTCGCGGATCACGTCGCGCTCGTCGACGTCGTTGACGGCCGCGTCCGGCGTCAACACGAGCCGGTGGGCGAGCGTCGGCTCCGCGACGCGCTTCACGTCGTCGGGCGTGACGAACTCGCGGCCGGCGACGACCGCGGCCGCCCGGGCCGTCTCGAAGAGGCGCTGCGTGCCGCGGGGGGAGACGCCGGCCTCGACGCGGCGGTCCTCGCGGGTCGCCCGCGCGAGCGCCGCCGCGTAGCGCAGTAAATCGTCCTCGACACGGACGGACTCCGGGACCTCCCGCAGCGCCGCCACGGAGTCGGGGTCGAGGACGCGGTCGACCGTCGGCGACTGCTCGACGCGGCCGGCGCGGCGCCGGAGCAGCTCCAGCTCGCCGTCCTCGTCCGGGTAGCCGATCGAGGTCTTGATCGTGAACCGGTCGAGCTGGGCCTCCGGCAGCGGGAACGCGCCCTCGCTCTCGACCGGGTTCTGCGTCGCGATCACGTAGAACGGGCTCGGCAGGGCGTGCGTCTCGCCGTCGACGGTCACCTGCCCCTCCTCCATCGCCTCCAGGAGGGCGGCCTGGGTCTTCGGCGGGGCGCGGTTGATCTCGTCGGCGAGCACGACGTTCGCGAAGATCGGACCGGGAGAAAACGAGAAAGAGCCGTCGCGCTCGTCGAACACGTTAGTGCCGGTGACGTCGGCGGGCAGGAGGTCCGGGGTGAACTGGATCCGCGAGAACTCCAGGCCGAGCGCGGTCGCGAACGAGCGCGCCGAGAGGGTCTTTCCGGTGCCGGGCACGTCCTCCAAGAGGACGTGGCCGCGGGCGAGGATGCCGAGCGTGACGCGGTCGAGGAACTCGCGGTCGGCGACGACCGCGCCGCCGACCTCGTCGACGACGCGGGCGCAGGCGTCGGCCGCTTCGGGGACGTCCATACCCACCGCACGGGAGCCGGGCCGAAAAGCGTTGTCGGCGGGAGGGCGGAGTACCCGAGGAGGAATCGCGGTGCCGCGCCGCGACGGCGATCGAAACGCATAACAGCGGAACCGGCCAACGTCGGAGTGAGCCGAGGTAGCCTAGCCTGGCCAAGGCGGTAGATTCGAAATCTACTGTCCATTCGGACACCGGAGTTCAAATCTCCGCCTCGGCGCTCCTCTCAATTTCGCCCGACGAGCGACGGCGCCGTCCGCTTCTCCGCTGACGCCTACCCGATCAGCGCCGCCGCGAGGAACATCCCGGACGCGGCCGCCGGCGGGATGGTGAGGTTGTCGTCGACGGCGACGCCGCGGATCAGCGGGGGGAGCCCGTCCGCGACCGCCGCGGGTATCGCCCCGGCGAGCGCGACGATCACGCCCGGGTCGGGGCCGAACTCGGGGATGGCGTACGGGACGGCGATCCCGAAGCAGACGAACACCATCGCCGCCACCACCGAGAGGCGCTTCGGCTCCGTCGCCCCGTTGTCGCCGAGCCCGCCGCTTATCGGGTCGCCGACGGAGAGCATCCACATCGCGGGCACGGCGAAGACGGGCGCGAAGGTGAGCGCGGTCGCGGCCATCCCGACCTGATACAGCGCGTACCCCGCGATCCCGTCGGCCTCGTAGTCCCGGACGAGCGCGTCGTACAGCGGGGCGAGCGGGCCGACCGAATCGGCGAGCCGCAGCGCCTCGAGGGCGGCCGCGATCGCGACGCTCAGGATGAGCAGCCGGCCGGTCGTCCGCCACGAGATCCACCCCAACAGGTACGGGACCGGGTAGAGGGTGCCGCTGGCGTGGACCAGCCGGCGCTCGAACTCCACGCGCTCGCGCCACGCCGCCGCCGGGAGGGTCACCCCTCAGTTCCCCGCCGTCTCGACGTCGGTGTCGACCGCGTCGTACCGGTCGGCGACGGACGCGAACGGCTCGCCCTCGCGGAGCGCGGTCAGCTCGTCGGCGAGGGCCGCGACCGGGATCCGGACCTGCGCCGCGGAGTCGCGCTCGCGGAGCGTGACGGTGTCGGGCCCGTCGCCCTCGATCCCGTCGCGGTCGACCGTGACGCAGAAGGGGGTGCCGACCTCGTCCTGGCGCCGGTAGCGGCGGCCGATCGAGCCGGAGTCGTCGTGCGCGACCGCGAGGCCGGCGGCCCGCAGGTCGGCCGCGACCTCGTCGGCGAGCGCGGTGAGGCGGTCGTCGTTGGTGACGAGCGGGAAGACGGCGGCGTCCTGCGGCGCGACCTCGGGTTCGAGCGAGAGGTACGTCCGCGACTCACCGTCGACCTCGTCCTCGCTGTACGCGTGCGCGAGCAGCGTCTGGACCGTGCGGCCGACGCCGAACGACGGCTCGACGACGTGGGGCGTGATGTGTTCGCCGCTCTCGGTCACCTCCTCTACCGAGAAGTTCGCGACGTCGGCGTCGACCTCGCGCGTCTCCCCGTCCACGTCGACCGCGACCGTCTCGCCGTCGAAGGCGTCCGGGTCGCGCTCGGCGAGGGTTTCGAGCGCCTCGGCGACCGCGGCGGCGTCGCCGCCGAACTC
>ERZ1034488.393-NODE-393-length-10091-cov-46.788262_pt1 | contig 10091 bp, 8 predicted proteins | sample MGYA00520646_ERZ1034488 | MGnify/ENA primary metagenome ERZ1034488 (study PRJEB33760, sample SAMEA4777686) | hypersaline lake metagenome | biome: hypersaline environment; feature: brines | place: Spain | collected 2012-08 | depth 0 m ...
AAAGTCGTTTGAAGAGTTCTCAAAACTCCCATTCTGAACCAGGTTCGGTTGCTGTGCAGACACCGATCCAATGAAAGCTACTCCCGAAATAAGCACAATTAATGCGACAACGACCGCGAAAATTGGTTTTGCCGTCTGACTCATTCTGCCCTCAATGGTCGTGTTGTCCGCGAAAGAGAGAGATTATGATCGATAAATGATACTTCATGTGAGACTTGCTCTGTGAATCCGTTTATAATATTTTTCACACAAGAGTCGCTAGCGATATCTCTGAGTTCACAATATTTGATGGGTAAAAACCCACGACAGTTTGAAACGTAGTTACTGAAAGAGTCAATCGCGCTGCTGCTGAGTGTCTTTTGAGTGATACATGACGAATAGATTATACCAGTATCGAGGGTGAGAGGTCGTGCTAAGGGAGCCCCACTTATTTGGGTAGACGTGACTGAAAAGAGATCAACCGGCGTGATACTATCGAGCGGAACGCTGCAGTCCATTGTTTCGTATACACAATTAAATGGCTAGTAATGATTTAGGGCTGGGTGGCCATATGCCCATCCTATCATATGTATTATACTTTAATTGTAGATATTCAACTAAAATCAGGTTTTAGTATCAATATCTGCTATTTATATAGATATTATTAATTGATACTGTCTTTTTTACGCAGGATTTTCTGTGGCGGCAGTTTTAGATAAATTAGCCCAATGATAGCGCTCAATCGGAAACTGACTCAACACTCTCCACATCACCGTCCTGCGCTACGCTTGATTGTGTTATGAAGCGTGCTCATAATATAGTCGGCAGTCAGCTCATCCTGTGGGCAACTCGGGTTCAACAGCCTGTTATCACACAAATGCAGCAGCACCCCGGCGCGTTGTAATTCAACTGGCTGATTGACACTTTTACCTGACTCACTCAACCGTTCGCTGATTAATCTCTGAAATAAAGTCACGCATAAACTCTGACACTGTATTCCCCATCACGTAGATAGGATACTCATCAGCAAGACATACATTAAGAACATCTTCCGGAGCTGCTGATTCGGGATGATGGACGAACTCGCAATCCACACGTCGCTCTAACAGCCTCGCATGTGAACCTGCAACATGAATCTGACCAATAAGCTCGTGTTTAGTGAGCCAGTTAAGATAATGCACGAAAGATGTCGTTCGACCAGCGCGGTCACGACGCGTGTAAATAAATGGTGTGATTGTGTCAGTGCTACTGTCAGTATCGCCATACCGTTCGACAAGAAACTGTCTCAATAGCTCTGTAGATTCGATATCGTTCATCATTGCCCCATTTGCAATTATCCCTCCATCTTCGAGTCGCTGCCATCCCCATTCGGCGTGCAGGCGATTGATATAAGACTCAATTTTCGCTGGTGGTAGCGGATCGAGATCAAGTGCACGGAGCGTTTCATCAACAATAAATGCCGATCGTGCGCCGAATACATCCTTATGCGGGTACTCTGGGCGCGGCGTGGCAACGAGAAATTCATTATTCGTCTTCTCGAACTCTTCTCGCAGATACTGGTTGATAGCTTCATTTCGGTCACCGCTGATTACACAAGCGCCTGCGGGGACAGTCCGAGTAAATACCCGAGCAATATCAGTGAGGTCAGTGCCTAGTGTTGATTGATGATCACGGCGGATATTAATTATCAGAACAACCTGGGGTTTGAACAACTCATTCGCGAGCCGTGTCGTATGTTCTCGAATACCCTGATTTTCGGCAATAATAGCGTCAACAGGTGAATATTTTCGAAGTTCGCGCTCATTTTCATATAGACGCGTTGATCCACTTCGAGGAATCTTATATTGATTGAGATTTCGATATGAAAGCGGGTGATTGCCAGTAACTTTCGCATATGTTTCGAAGCCACGCGAGACAAGTGCCTGATTAAGCCACCGAACGACCGTTGATTTTCCACGTACACCAGAAACAGTCACGCGGTATGGTGTTTGCTCAACTCGCTCAGAGTGTGAACGCCCACGACCAATGACATGCTGCATAGTCTTTGCAGAATTGGAGATTGTCTCTTGAAATCGAGAGAGAATACCGTGTTGATCGCTCATATCTATTTATCCTCTTGATTATCAGCAGTTAGCGATGACTCATAAGATCCAATTCCATCAACTGAACTGCGAGCGAAAGCCGACTCGCTGGCGAATGCCGTCGCATCAGGAATTGATTGTTCAAGACGGTACATCTCAATTACTGCGAGTGCAACAATCATGATGCCAACAAAGATGTAGAAGACAAGATTGTCATGAAGTAGACCAGTAACTGGGATATCAATAAGGAAAAATAAGAGGGTATAACTGATCACGAATAACCCAGCATCAATCCGAATGTGTGCAAGACGGGTTTTCCGTGACACCCGATTAAGATTATACGCACCAATCCCAACGAATATACCAGTGAAGAAGAGCGAAACCCCGGGAATGAGGACTAACTGAGAGAAGAAAACTCCGAATATAAGACTGTAAATGGTGCCGAGGAGAATCGATACTGTGAGCAGAACCCGCCCATAGAAAAGTGTCATATATTGAATGTAAGTAATAAAGTAATAGATAATAGTTGCACCAAGAGTATAAAAAATAACGACAGAAGAAGACTGTACGGTGAATAACCCTAACGTGGGAATGATAACTATTCCAACGAGGCGGTGATCGTATCGCTGTCGAAATCCCTCATAGATAAATATACTAATAGGAAGAATGATAAGAACAATCCAACCTGGAATAACTCTTGAGTGTGGGCTCCCTTGCGGTCTGAGCTCAATCCAAGCGGTGATATCACTTATTTGTAATGTGAGAAAAGGGGGCGTCTGGGTCACAAAAGTTGGGAAGAGCCAGAGTAAGAGTACCCCGACCGCTATGAGCGCGAGATAGCCACATCCAATGATGAGAAGTTCTGCACGGCGGTTTCCAGGACTTACTCGCATAAGATTGAACGCTGTGATTCCCGGAAAGATACTGGTGATTGCCTCAGCAGTTTCAAACGAGAGCTGATTCGGAAACACCTGCGAAAGAACAAATCCGGTCAATATTGTTGCGATTACACCAGTGCTAACGGCAGATAAAAACAGCCGACGACCATAATTAAGAGTATATTCTTGAAGTACCCACAATGAGATCCAAGCGGCTACCGTGCCAATAATAAATATCACCGGGGTGAAAAACTCACGAAGCGTATATATCGCGAGTATCGGGAGAACCATCACACCACCTAACCGGTAACTCTTGAGCTGCGCAGCAAGAGCACCCAGCGTCAACCCAATAATCATAATGATACTGACAACAATCAATAGTAGATACTTTCTCCATCATTCGTATTTATTTGCAAGATAATAAATTCATTCTTAATCTCATATTAATATCAAAACATAAAATGTAAAATTAATGCTAGCAGCAGTTATTTTATTCCGTCAGTTGGTATTGATACAATACACTCAGTATTCAACCTGATTTCATCTCATTCATCAGGGAGCGAATCCTTCATAGATGTGCAGAGTGCCCGTTTCTTCTGGGTTCACATACACGTACTCGTCCATTCTGCAAAGAAGCTCAATTTCTTTCCTCAATCAAAATCACGGCATCCATGAAATGAGTTCGATATCTTACTCACATCGCTTATGTGTCATGTTCATTCACACTACATGCGTCTCACATATCGTGTATTAACTATAAATCATTTAACTTTCGTCAGCAAAACCAACTACTTTCGCAAACGTTAGCATTATACCTCAGGTGCTCGTGATGCAATTAGTGACAAAATCAGTGGATTCTCAGTTATACCCATCACGGTGGGTATCGCTGCAGCGAGTAATCTTATTAATAAAAAAATCAATTATCGACGTTGCAATCGTCATGAGAATTGCGTACAATCTAACTGAATCCAGAGGTCAGAGATAATGACTCTTCAGTTTCCACTGGTAGCATATTTTAGCATATTACTGACTGTAGGGTTACTCTGTACGGGATACGCGCTTCTTCGGAGGTGTCGTCAATCAGGCGATTACTTGACATTTCGATTTGTCGGCATAATCATTGGAGTATCGCTCTGGTGGTTAGTCATGTCGACAGTAAAATTCACAGCGACAAGTCTTGAATTGAAGATTCTATTCTACCGACTCTCGATGGCAGCGTGGATTGGGCTTCCAGTCTCAACATGTATTTTTTCTTTTATCGGAATATATCATCGCGATGCGTCCAGCACCCAACTACACCGTGGCGTCATTGCATTTCTCGCTGGACTTCTCGCTTTCATTATGCTGATTCCACAGTCAGCCCTGTTTACGACACCACATCTCTTATCAGTTGGTGAGTTTGTCACGCTTGAACATGGAGTTAGTGTCACAACGGCCGTCATTACCGGTATTGCATGGACAATAACTCTTTTTGGAATTGCGATTGCTCTCTCCCGTGTAGTTCATAAAAAATATGTCCCTCCGGTTGTCGCACTTGCTGCTGTAATCCCATCGTTACCAGGGATAATAGGCGTGCTCAAACTGTTCGAAATATACCCTGCTGGAGGGGCTGGATTCAATCTAGCCCCTCATCTCGCCGGTCTCGCTACTATCCTTTTTGCTGCTGTGACGCATCGAAAAGGGCTCACGACGATTATTTTGGACTCGCGACACGCCGCCATTGAGAATGCGACTGAGGGATATGTGCTTGCTGATGAGACTGAGATAATTCGTGATATGAATACGGAAGCGAAACGATTGGTCGATGCCACGGTTGGCGACCAACTTCCCTCATGGCTTGCCGAGTCATCCGCTGAAACCGCCGAAGGTGTGAATCGTACCACTCCAACGGGAAAGGAGATTGATCTGCAACAACACACGGTCGGCAGCCATAGAGCCACAAACAAAGTGTTTCTTCTCCGTGATCGAACCGAACAATTGACCCGGATGCGCAAACTTGAATCTCGTGACCGTCTGATTGCTGACCTCCCAGTCGGCGTTTTTCGAATTCAACGTGGGACATCACCACGTTTCGTATATATGAATCAAGCGTTTGCTGAGTTATTTAATATCAGCGACGTGGATCAAATTGACAAGCACGCGGTATCAGATGTATTCGGAGCGCAGCAACCACAACTGATCGGTAATCAATCGAATTACTCAACTCCAGAGAACCCAGAGACAACTGAACAGTTATTTTCGCCACCGGGCACCGATTCGTTTTGGGGGCTTGTCTCCACGTATCCCTCGTCGACTCAGGATCCTGATATGATTGAGGGTGTCATTGTTGATATCACTGCTGAAAAACAAGCGGAGGCTCTCCTTACAGAGGAACTTGATAATATATCGCATGACCTAGAGTTAACTGAGCAACTCTGGGAACTCTCAGTTCGTCTTGAGGGGTTCGACGCCTTCGCTCAGGAGGCACTTTCATTACTAACCGATATTGATACTATTGAGTGCGCTGAAGTTGTTCGGTCAGGACGGGTATGCTGCGGTGAACCGGAGACTATTGTTGCAAATGGGACCACCCATATTCCGGATACAGCAGTGTCGAACGCGATAGAACACGCATATACTGAGGAGAACAAGCGTACTGAGACACTTACTATAGATGATGAGAGATATACGCTCATTACGACGCCGATCATGACAGAACACGTTGCTGACTCCGCCCTCATGATATTGAGTGCGTCGCCACCAGATGATCGCGTTGAGCATCTGGTGACAGACACCGCTGAAGCATTGGCGTATAAACGTGCAGTCAATTACCGCGAGAAGTATACTGATGAGGATAAAATGACCGAACTCCGCATTGCTAATACAGATACGGACAAACCACATCCACTGAGCCAACTTCTCACTACTGCCGACGTGGATGTTGATATAGAATCATCGCCGCTTACGTTCACTAATGTACGCGCTGAGGGTCAGATAACATGGTATCTCTTACGGGCGGATCAAGCGGTATGTAACGCAGTGACTGCAGCAGCAACGGCACACGACTCAATCAAAGCAACGACACCGATATCGATAAACGATGATGAGAATCGATCTCGGTGTCAAATCGGCATTGAGACGGGTGATATTCATCGTTCTCTCAATACCGAGGGGGTCACAGTGGTTACTGTCTCTGCTAATGCGCGTGGAACAGAACTTCTCTTACACCTTCCAACTGATCTCAAGGTTGCGGACATCATTGACATCTTCCGAACACGGTTTCCAGCAATGCATCTCCGGTCACGACAAACAATTGAGCGTGAGTCAGTGGACACGCAGGTATTCACCGAATTAGATGAATATCAGCGACAGGCTATGGAGGCTGCAACACGAATGGGATTTTTCTCTCGCCCACAAGGTGCAACAGCAGGGGATGTCGCAAACACATTAGATATCGGTCGAACAACATTCACACGTCGTCTTAAAAATGCGCAGACAACAGTATTCAATAAGCTGCTTGATTCACAGACTGATACTGAACCGGCGGATGACTGAGCAGTTGATACTCTCAGATACGCCCGTCACGCGACACTGATTAACCAATAGCTATACAGACTCGATCTTTTCTGTCGCCGAACGAATAAGCCCATCAATAATCTCAGGTGTTGTCGGGTGATATGCCCGATCTGGGAGTTCTCGAACATCGAGTCCTAATTCAACAGCAACTTGCATTGTTTTTGCCATCGGGTCAGCATGGTAATGTAATCCTTGCCATCCAAGCACCGTACCATCAACATCAACAACTAACCGAGCAAGCCCATCTGGCACGTTTTTTGATTTAAATACTCCATCGCTTGCCGCCTCTCGGGTCACAGTAATAAAGTCATGATTGCTTGCTTCTGCGGATTCAACCGAGTGACCAACGCGAGCGTATGGCAGAACGCCAAGTCCGCTGAATACAACATGATGATGAATATTCTGATACGATGTGAGTTCGTCGCCCGCAGCATGTGCACGAATATTTTCCGCAGCGGTGACACCTTGCTCCTTGGCAACATGGAGGATTGGCTCTCGTCCATTCGCGTCACCAGCAACGAAAATTCGGTCACTCCCACGGGCTTGCATCGTCGCTGGAACCCATCCAGGTTCAGGATTCAATGAAGTCTGTTCAAGACCCAGATTGTCAACTGCAGGTCGACGCCCGGTAAATCCAAATAACTGGTCTGCCTCGATTGTCTCTTCGTGTCCATTTCGCCTGACCGACATTCTCACTCCGCCGTCTGCTGTCGGTTCAACGCGGCGCTCGTCAGTTTCAGTGAGTACTGTGATATCAAATGCATCACGGTAATACGACAGCAGTGCATCACCAAAGGCTGGGTCAGCTTCATCAAGTGGTCGAGAATCATGCTCGATTACGGTGAGATCCATCTCCCCTGCCTCAGCAAGATATGGGACCATTTCCATACCGACGTATCCAAAGCCCATGACGATTCCTGAATCTTCGAATGCGGTCGCATCAAGCACATCCGCACTTGTCATCATTGAGACGTCCTCCATACCAGGAAGCGAGGGCTCATTTACTGTCGATCCAGTCGCGATGACAATATAATCTGGCTCAATGACCGTCTCACCGACTGAGAGTGTTCGATCATCGATGAACTCTGCTGTTTCGGTACGAAATTGCACGTTCTCCTTTTCAGCAAGCTTCTCGACACCTGCTCGTCTATGTGCTGCGAAATTTAACACACGCTCATTCTTTGTCTCAACAACTGCATCGAGATCAACATCCGGTATCGGTCCATCTATCCGGTTGTCATGTCGAGCCGCAAAGCGATGTTCAGCAGCTGAAAGTACCTCCTTTGATGGCATACATCCTCGAAGAATACAGAGCCCGCCCCCAGGTTCGCCGTCATCGATCATTGTCACTTCAACTTCTGGCATCTCGGCAAGTCGCTGTGCAGTAGCAATCCCAGCGCTACCATACGCGCCGATAACGGCGACATGTGTAGACATAATTATATTATGGCATCCACCTGATTAACAGTTCGGTGGCGTTGTTCAGTGGTCACACAGCCGAATTTCCATCTCCAGATGAAACAACATGAGTATCTCAGAGCGTTCAATTATTGATGAGAAAATTCACTATCTGTTTCGCTGAAATAACTGATTCCATACGTGTGAACTACCCCCCTACTCAACAACGCTTTGCGTTGCTTCCGTGAGGGCGAGGCTTCCTACTTCTACGACGCGACTTGCATCCACGACGATAGACGATGAGTCGCCACCCTAACTGTCTGATCAGTCATTGAGACTTATCTCCGGTCAACATACCATATGATGCTAGTTATCCCAATAATGATTAGACTGGGCCAGATATCGGAACTCAGATAGATATCTCCTGACGGGAGACGTGCCCAGGTGAGTGGATATAGATATGCCGGTGCAGTGCCATCAGTCCGGATGACTAGAAGGTCAAGAAACATATGTGTCACCACACCGAGGCTGAGACCTCCAACTATTGCCGGTCTCTCATCAGCCTGGAATAGCAATACTCCGGCAAATATAAATGCTACTGCTGACCCAATCGTCTGCAGTGCATACCAGGACCCCCTGATTCCGAATACGACAAACTCTGGTCCTGTGAGCAACAATCCCTTAGCGGCATCTGGAATGACTGCCCCAAGCATTGTGATTCCAACATAACGGCGATTAAACCAGTCAATCTGCCACACTGCGAGCGTGCTCAAAACATACATACTGAGAACATGTGTCAGTAAGTCGCTCATGGGTCACGTGGGACGATTATCCAGCGCTCGGTATCTATTTTCCAGTGACGGACAAACATAATTAATGCAAGTAGCACACCTCCTACGGAGACGGCTATCATGTACAAGCGGTTTGACTGGGGGCTCACCACGATACGCTCGACGACGAGTTCCTGCTTTGCGTTGAGTTCACCGTATACCTGAACCCAGTCACCAGAGCGCACTGAGAGATCAGACGTTTGAATATACAGCGGTTGTCCATACGTGACCCCGACTGTATCCTCTTGAACTATACTCACCCGACTCCAGAAGTTCACCTGATCGCCGATATGTGTTTGATAATCATTTTTTACCTCTTCGGCTGTTGGATACGGTGATTGCCTTTCAGCATGATGGGCGTAATCAATCATCATCACCCCATTGAGAGATAGAAGCAAACAAAATACAATAGCTCGAATCCAGAGAGTGGAATTCATATATGATTGATTGACAGTGAAATATTGTCAAAACTTCTGATTATTTACAGGCGGAGCAGGCCGAGTGTCTCGGGGCTTGACTCTGAGATGCTTCACCTGCTATGATGCGTGATATTGATAGGTTATACAACGATGCGGCATATTACTTTTTGATAGAGCATCCATCCCAATGTCCAATACCCCCAGCGATCACTCACCCCATGATACCGACAAACAAGATGTTCAATACGATCCTGACGATGACTCATATAATATTCTGCAATGCACACAATGTGATACGACCGCTCTTAGTGTCGGTCGTGATGATCCACCGATATCCTGTCATGACGAACCGATGGAACATATCAACCAGGTCAATATGACAGTCAAGCCCCCAGATATCCGCGAGGTCTTATTTCAAGTATTTGGACTTCCAAAGTCAGGTCTTGATATCTGCTTATGTGTAATCGGCGAGGGTCCGCTGTCAGCCAGCGAGGTAGCAACAAAACTTGATTATGATCGAACAACTGTCACTCGGTATCTTAACAAACTCGTTGATCTTGGATTATTACGCCGCTCTGAACTCAACCGAGAAAATGGTGGTATTATCAATGTATATCACTCAGTTGATCTCGAGCAGATGCGTCTAGAGACACTTACTGGATTCTATCTCTGGGCGGGCGAAGCAGCAACACTCATTGAGAATGCGAATATGACAAAACAAGAATATCTTGCGGAAAACCCCGACCAAGATCTTCCAGATGTGTTTTGGGAGTCATTCCCTCATAAATAGCCTTTCTGAGAACACTCTCAGATCAGCTATCCCTCTTTCATAGGTATCGGAGGCTCAATATCAAAACGAACCATACTCATTACGGCGGTGCGAGGAGAAAGCCCCCGCGCTTCAGGGCTGTCTCTTACCCACAACTCGAGTCAGGATTTTAGCGGAACGGG
>ERZ1034488.395-NODE-395-length-10075-cov-2.999800_pt1 | contig 10075 bp, 8 predicted proteins | sample MGYA00520646_ERZ1034488 | MGnify/ENA primary metagenome ERZ1034488 (study PRJEB33760, sample SAMEA4777686) | hypersaline lake metagenome | biome: hypersaline environment; feature: brines | place: Spain | collected 2012-08 | depth 0 m ...
CTGCCGCCGGCGCATCTTGTAGCGCGTGATGCCTGAAGCCTCCTCAAACATGCGCCGCCGATCCTCGGTGGAGCCGGACACCAGCTCGTCGACCATCTTCAGTTCGATCACCGAGTAGGCGTCGGCCGCCATGCCCGTGTCCATGAACAGGTCGGTGATGTCCTTCAGGCGGCACGAGGTACCGTTCATGAGGTACTCCGAGGTGCCATCCCGGAACAGCCGCCGCCCGATGGTGACCTCTGAATACTCTGTGGGCAGCACGCCGTCAGTGTTCTCGATCGTGAGGGCCACTTCCGCCATGCCCAGGGGCTTGCGATCGGCCGTGCCGTTGAAGATGAGGTTCTCCATCTTCTCAGACCGGAGCACGGTGGGGCGCTGCTCGCCGATCACCCACCGGATGGCATCGACGATGTTCGACTTGCCGCACCCGTTGGGGCCCACAATGGTGGTCACGCCGGGGTCGAACGTGAGCGTGGTTTCGTCCGCAAAGCTCTTGAAGCCCTGCAGTTCGAGTTTGCTGAGGTACATGTAGGGAACGTGTCAGAGGCGAAAGGGAGAAGCTGTTCGGCGAACCGTCTGCGCCTCCTGAGAGCACTCCCTGAGAGCACTCCATTGCTTCGCTCGCGCTGGGACCGTCCCCAAGAGCGTCTGAGCCGGGGAGGGGCCGCCCGTGCGTGTCGCCACTGCGAACCAGGGAGACGCGCTCGGTCCGCCTGCACACTCAGGGCCAGTTTGGGAAGACTAGGGCAAGGAAACAGATCGACTGCCGTTTTGCAAACGATGTGTTGACTCCCCCCGGCCCTGCTCAGCCCGCAGGGACCGACGAGCAGGCCACCCGGCCCCGGCGATTCTGCTATTGATCTCTTACCGCTCCCCCTCGATCAAAGCCCAATCCGCAACAGCACAGCCCAGGCTCGAATCTTTCCCTCGCTCGGAAACGGAGCGTCTTCAAAGTCTTGGGACTGGACGTTGCGCGCCACGTCGGGAAGGCCCCACTCCCGGCGCACCGTGACGTTGAACGGCTGGCCCGCCACGGAAAAGGAGGCCCCGCCCCCTGCCACGATGCCCGCATCGAAGCGCTGGAAGAACGATGTTCCGGTATCCAGCGAGACATTAAGGTCGTTTCCCGGCGTCTGACGCCCAAAGAGCTTTACGGCCCCGTACCCGCCAGCTTCGGCGTGGAACACGACCGACCGGAGGGCTGGCGCTTCGAGGTGCAGGAGCAGGGGAAGCTGGAGGTACACCGCCCCGTACTCAATCGACCCGGCGCTGTCGGCCGCAATGTCCACCCCACGCTGGTTCAGCACGAGTTCGGACTGGAGAGACACGCCTCCAACCACCGTTTGGCGTGCCACGACGCCCCCCGAAAATGTAAAGTACCCTTCAGTGGCAGCGCCCGGCGACTCCATCGTCACCCAGTTCCCCCCCACCGTTACTCCAAACTGGAGATCGTCTTGCCCGAAACTGTGGCCCGGGAGCCCCCCGAGAAGCCCTGCGAGCAGAAAGACGCCGACGAGAGTGCGCATGGAAAAAGGAAGTTGAATTCACGACCGAAGCAATCGGCACAACGGAAAGCCCCAACAAGGGATCCTGGGGACGAGGGCCGTTCGGGAGAAGGGACTGCCAGACACGAGGGATGCTTGGACAAGGGGACCGTCCGGGAAGCCCTCACCCAGTGGCGGTGCACGTTGCTCCGGGCGCGGTCGTTCGTCTCACCCGGCCGTGGCGGCCAGATCCTGAGAGGCCTCTTCCGAGATGGGGGCGTCGGCACGCACGAGGCGCACGGTGAATCGAGAGCCTCTTCCCTTCTCCGTGTCGACCCCGATGGTGCCCCCCATTTTCTCGACGGCCTCCTTCGTCACCGTGAGCCCCAGCCCCGTGCCCTCGTACTCGCGCCCGATGCCCTCCGATTCTTGTCGGAACGGCTCGAACAGCGTGTCGGTCTTGGAGGCATTCATCCCAATGCCGGAGTCTTCCACCTCCAGCACCGCCGTTTGGCTCTCCTCGCGGGTACGGATCCATATCCCATCGCCCGCCCCCGTGTACTTGACCGCGTTGGAGATCAGGTTGCGAAGCGTCATGCGGAGCGCCTCCCGATCGCCCTGCACCCAGAGCGGCTGGTCGGTCGTGTGGATGTGGTAGCGAACCTCGTTCTCTGCGGCGTCGGGGGCATACTGCTCCGCCACAGTTTGCGCCATGTCGCTCAGGTCCACGGGCCGGGTTGTCGCATCCATGTCTGCCCCCTCCAGCCGCGAAAGGTTTAGTACCGCGTCGAGGGTGCCCAGCAGGCGACGCCCGCTGTTCTCGATGTGACCAGCGAAGCGTGCCACGGGCCCGGCGTCCCCGTCGGTCATGGTGGCAATTTCTTCGGCAAACCCGATGATGGAGGTCAGGGGCGTGCGGATCTCGTGGCTCATATTGGCCAGGAGGGCGGACTTCATCTCGTTGGCCTCGTCCGCCTCCTTCTTGGCCGCACGCAGCGCCTGTTCCTGGTCGAGCCGGGCAAGCACCACCCCGGCGTGGGCCGCCAGCACCTCCATCAGGCCCGTGTCAAAGGCGTCGATGGCCCCTGCCTGCAACTCCCCGACCGAAATGATGCCGTGCTCGCCCATCGGAAAAAAGGCCGCGGCGCGGGCCGCCCCGTACTCCAAGGGGCCCTCGACGGCCGACAGGTCGTCAACCACGCGGGGCTCGCCGCTCCGGTACGCCTCTGCGATGAGGCTGCTGCCTCCGACATCTACCGGAGGACGAGTGGGCATATGCTCGAACACCTTCGGGGAGTGCTGGATCGGAACCAGCGCTTCGTCCTCCACCAGGCGCACCCCGACGAGCGAATAGCCAAACACCTTGTTCACGAGCCGAAGCGCCACGTCCCCCACGCCTTCCTTGTCCCGGGCCCGCAGCAACTGGCTTACCGCGGCATAGAGGGCCTCTACCTTCTCCTTGCGGCTCTGGAGGGCACGCTTTCGGCGTTCCCGCTCGGTAATATCGGACAGCACAACCACCCGCCGCCCCTGTCCGTCGCCGCCCCCGAAATCCGTCTCCACAATCCGGTAGTACCGCGGGGCGTCCTGGCCGGATGTGTCCGTGTGCTCCAGCAGGGGGCGGTTCTCGTCGAGCCGCTCCGCAAGGCGGGGCAGCACCGCGCCCAGGGGCTGCCCAACCGCCGCCTCCGACTTCAAGTCCGGGAAGAGCGAGGCAGCGTGCCGCCCGTAGTCGCGGATGCGTCCCTCAGGGCTCAGCATGATGGTGGGCGCCGAGAGGCTTCCGGCCAGTCGGACGGCCTGGAACTGGTAGGTGTACAGAAACAGCACCCCCACTGCAAAGACCGCGACGCCCAGGGGCTCGTGCGTGATGTCTTGCAGCCAGGGATTGACATGGCCCAGAATGTTTAGGGCGGCCGGCAGCGCCGTAAGCGCCGTAAGCGCAGCGAGGGGGGCGGTGCGGGTCTCGGTCTTTACAAACAGCTCGAACAGCATCAGGTAGCCGGTGGTGGCCAGCGCGTAGGACACGCCCATGACCACCCAGTACAGAAGGCCGTGCCGCACCACCACCCCGAACGCCTCCAGGCGAGCAGGCTCGAGGGTGTAGTACAGTTCGTGGAACGGATTGGTGACCTTCAAAAGCAGCACAGCCACGAACACCACGGCGGCAAACCGCTGCACCCCCGCGTTTCGGTGCAGGGACCGCCCGGTGTAAGCGGAGCAGAACCACAGCCACGCCCACACGGTCCCGAACCCAACAATGAGGCTGATCTGGTAGAAGAACGTTTTGCCCAGCCGCGAGAATGGGAGAAGGAACCCCACGTAGGCGGCCGCCCAGCCAGCGCTGGAGAGGAAAAAGACCGTCAGGCTCTGGCGCGTTTCCGCGTACGGAATTTTCTGAGCCCGCCAGGCCGCCCCGAGGCAGACGAGCGTGGAGACGACAAATGCCAGCAAGTAGCTCGAGTACAGCCATCCCCCAGGCAGGGACCAGTGACCCATTCGACCGCAGCGGTTCGGAGCGAGAATTCAGCGTTGTTCTCCGCGACCCTCGGAGGAGGTCCCGCGGGCACCGTCGACGTGTGGCGCTACGAGATGGACCACAAACACCGTTCCACTACGTGCAGAAACGGGGCGCCCGGCCCTGTTCTAGAGCACCGCGAGCCAGGCCACGAGCACCACAATGCCCACGAGCAGGGCGTAGTCGTCGAAATTGGACGCGTCTTTTTTGAGCTTGGCCTGCGCAGTCTGCATAGGACGGACGGGTCGTTACAAAAACACATGTCGGAGGGGCGAGACGACAGGCGGTCCCTTCCGCCTTGTCTCGCAGGGCATGAGACCCGCTTGCCGCCCGTTCGATTCTCCCGGGTCGACGAACCGTCTGTTTCGGACGACGGATCGTCACCGCTGCAGCTGACGGTCAAATTTCTCCTTTACCGTCGCCCAGATCTCCGGCCCCAGCGAATACCGCGCGAACGCCAGAACCTCGTCCGCCGTCGCCGCCACGTCTTCGTCTCCGGTCCAGTGCTGGCCCACCACCTCGGCCTCCACATCGTCCAGAACCCGCTGCACCACAAACGCAGCCAGGGCCACGTCGTCCACGTACCCCGACGGGCCAACCACCTCCTCCGGCACCGTGTCCCTGGGCGACAACACGTAGGAAATGGCCACCCCAATCTCTGCCTTGCGGGCCGCCGGCACGGCCTCGTCGAGGGCCAGGCGCTCCAGGAGGCGGAGCAGGTCGGGGACGAGCGGAATGTACTTGTCGTACTCCTGGTGCGCCCCGATGTCGTCGGCCCAGCTTTCGAGATGGGCCCTGATGTCCTGGTAGAGAGCACGGCGGGCGTCGGAAATGTCGGACGAGCGGGAGGAGGCATCCATGCGGCGGCGGCCGTTTTGTTGGCAAACTTGGTGCGTCTTGCTTCCACGGACGGCGCTTCTGATGTGTCCGACAAGCGCCAGAAGCGGCGGAGCCGGCCTCACCAGCCGCCGGGGCAGCGCCAACTTCAACGTGGCGAAACAGGGCTGGCGGGGAACGCGCAGGACGGCCAAAGATAGTGCACTACCGCGTCGTGGAGCTGCGCTGCTGCACACATCGTGTCTGTTGCACGCGCTGTGTCTACTGCACGTGCCGTGTCTGCTGCACGTGCCGTGTCTGCTGCACGTGCCGTGTCTGCTCCCCCCTTCTGCACCCTTTTTTCCGCGCATGGACCCGTCCAGCGCCTCAGACCCGCCGGAGCCGTGGTGGGGCTCCGTATCTCTTGACGAAGGAAGCGGGGGGCGCTGGGAGGTGGGCCCTTCTACCCTCTGGCTCTATCGATCGGCCCGGGAGTGGCGCCTGCACCACCGCCCGCCGCCCAACCCGACCGCGACGGATCCGATGCTGAATCGGAGCGGGGTGTGGGTGCCCGTGCCCCCCGACGATCCGGCCGCCTTCGGGGCTGCGGACGACGCCACTGAGGTGACACGGCACAGCTTTCGGCACACAGAGGCCCGCATATCGCTGCAGCCCACCCTGGCCGACCGCCCCGTCGTCTCACGCCCCGAACATCCGTTGTACATTCCGTCGGGCGAGTCGGTCACCCTCTACCTAAGCACTGCCCTGTGGATTCAGGTGCGGCTCGCCGAGTCGGGCCGTCTGCTGCAGGAAGTGCCTTCGTTTCGGATGTCGGACACGTGGTTCGGGCCCTCGACGATCGAAGGATCGCTTTGCTACGCCACCCGCACCGCCGGACGCCTCCACCTCGACTGCCTTCCGCGCCGGTTTCACCGCGCCGTGACCCCGCTCCGCCTCAAAAACACGGCGGCAGACGCCCTGGCGCTCGAACGGGTGCAACTGCCCGTGCAGCACCTGGCCCTGTACACCGGTCCGGAACAGCAGCTGTGGACCCAGGCCGTAACCATGACTCGGAGGGCGCACCAGGACGGGGCCGACATTCAGATTCGGAGCGGCTCTCCGGCCGAAGCCGATGACGCCAGCCTCGTACAATCGCCCCGCACGTCCGTAAAAAAGGGACTGTTCACGAGCACCTTTGGGGCCGTGGGGACCCTCTTCGGCTCCTGACTCCGCTTGCGACCCTTCTTGCCCCTTGACCCTGCTTGCCCCTTGACCCTGCTCGGGCTTGGCTCTCGACGCCACGGTCCTCCTGGGAGGCCGGCGCGGCTGTGCAGTCCGTGCGCCCTTCCTTCTCGTTTTGTCTTTCCTCCTCATCCGTACGACGCCATGGAGCAGTGGTGGTCTTTCGTCGTCGACTCCGTGACCAGCCCGCAGGCGGTGGACGTGCTCTACGCGGCCATCAAGGTGGGACTGGGCCTCGTGTTGGGGCGGCTGGCGGGAAACGGGCTTGCGCGCCTCTTTGCGGACGCCGACGCCCAGCGGGCCATGATCATCCGGCGCGCCAGCTTTTACGGCATCGCGGGCCTGTTTACGGCCTCGGCGCTCATGGAACTGGGGTTCGATCTTGGCGTGCTGCTGGGCGCGGCGGGCATCCTGACCGTCGCCCTGGGATTCGCCTCGCAGACCTCTGCCTCCAACGTAATTAGCGGACTGTTTCTGCTGGGGGAGCGCCCGTTTGCGGTCGGCGACGTCATCCGCGTGGGGGGCACCACGGGCGAGGTGCTTTCGATCGATTTGCTCTCGGTCAAGCTGCGCACCTTCGACAATCTGTTTGTGCGCATCCCCAACGAGACGATGATTAAGTCGGAGGTGACTAACCTACGACGCTTTCCCATCCGGCGGGTCGACCTGCAGGTGGGGGTGGCCTACAAAGAGAACCTGCGCGAGGTGCACGAGGTGCTCCGCGCCGTGGCGGACCAAAACCCGCTGTGCTTAGAAGAGCCCGCCCCACTTATCATCTTTCAGGGCTACGGCGACTCGGCCATCAACCACCAGTTCTCGGTGTGGGCCTCCACCGACAACTACCTCGACCTCCGCAACAGCATTCCCGTCGAGATTAAGGAGGCCTTCGACGAGCACGACATCGAGATTCCCGTTCCCCACCGCACCCTCTACACCGGCAGTGCAACCGAGCCGTTTCCCGTACGGCTCCACGAGGGACCCCGGCAGGACGGGGGTTGACTTCGGGTGGGGAAGCAGATAGGTTCAATCCTTCTTTCTTCCGCTCTCTCTGCGCGCTGCGCCCACTGCATCGCGGTTCGCAACGCCTCCTCTCTCTACGCTTTTCCGACAGCCGCTTTCTTCCGATGACGCCTCCTCCCTGCGCGACTTGCCCCGTGGCCGCACGCAGCGCTGCCCTGGCGCTACTGCTTGCCACCGCCTTCGCCCTCTTCCCGCCCCTGCTCCGCGCCCAGTCGGACTCTTCGGGCGAGCCTGCAGACACGTCGGGCTTTCAGTACGAACTGTCCGGCCGGTTCTCGGGCACGCAGGCGGCCTACCGAAACTGGCAGGAGGGCGGCCTCAATACTCTTTCGTTCAGCACGTCGCTGGACGGTGCCGCCGAGAGGACGGACGGCCGGTGGCGGCAGCGCCACACCCTTCGCCTTGCCTTTGGCCTGCTCACAAGCGAGGCCGACGATGCAGGCGAGCCCATTCGCAAAACTGACGACCTGATCCGGGCCGAGTCGAACTTCCGCTACGCCGGATCTGGGTTCTTCCGGCTGTTCAAGCCCACCGTCTCCGCCCGCGTGCGCACCCAGTTCGCCAAGGGCTTCGATTATGCGGAAAACCCCTACCCGGACGACGACCCGTTGGCAGGACGCGAGCCGCCGGTACAGACCTCGTCGTTTCTTGCGCCGGGCACGTTTGTCGAAACGCTGGGCCTGACCTACGCCCCTCGAGACTGGTACACGGTAAGCCTGAGCGCGGCCTCCAAGCAGACGGTGGTGCGGGACGAAGACCTACGGGTGCTCTACGACGTCGACCCCGACCGGCTGGCGCGGGTGGAAGCGGGGGCGGAGATTGGGGCCACCCTCGACCGCCAACTCGCCGAGAACGTGCGCTACCAGTCGAACGCCACTGTTTTCTTCTCCGTGGGCCAGATCGAAGAGCCCCCCGATGCCCTCTGGGAGAACTTCATTACCATGCGCATTAACAGCTGGCTCACGACAAACTTTGAGTTCGTGGCTCTCTTCGACGAAAACACCAGCAATGCAATTCAGCTGAAAGAAGTACTCTCCGTCGGCGTGACGGTCGACTTCATTTAGCCGGGACACCGCAACTTCCCGGGCGACTGCCCACTATCGGAACTCCATCCAGAACAGGATGGTGACGATCAGGATCGTGAAGCTGATCAGAAGGTTGGTGGCCGTAATCCAGGCGTCGCTCATTCGGTCGAGCTTGTAGAGACACAGGTCGTAGGCGCGGTCGTACGTGCGCTTGATGCTCGTGAGAACGAGTTCCGCATTTTCGGCCTCGTCGGCCTCTACCGCGTTGGTCTTGGCGAAGGCGTAGGAGAGCTGCTCCACGTCTCGCTCGAACGAGCGGACGGACGTACGCACCTCGTGCAGCCGCTGTAGGAGATCGTGGAGCCGGCGACGGCCTGTAGGGCTGTAGAATGCAGGCTCCAGATCGTACACCTCTTCCAAGAGGTCGTCAAGGTGCTCGTCGAGCACGCTTCCGTCCTCGATCAATGCCTCTAGCCAGGTCCAGTACGCCTCCTCGGAAAGGGCGTAGATGTCGCCGCGCTGTTCGCCGGCACTGGTCGCTCGGTCCCGACGGTCTCCGCGGGCCTGTTGAGGAAGCACCTCGTCAAGGGCGTCTCCTCGTTCGTAGACGGGCTCACGGGCCGGTTCGAAGTTGGGCACGGAAGCAGTGCTGGGTGATGAGAAGAGAGCGCCCTCGGCCCCTGAGCCGACCGCAGCCCCACGCCTAGTGGCAACCGTCCTCCGCGCAGGCCCTCTCTTCTCAAATCCACTCGCGGCGTCGGAAGTACAGAAGCAGAGTGCCGGCGAGGGCAAGCATCAGCCCCCACACAGTGGGGTAGGCCCACGGCCAGCCCAGCTCGGGCATGTGCTCGAAGTTCATTCCGTAAATGCCCGCAACAAACGTGAGGGGGATAAAAATTGTCCCGATGATCGTCAGCACCTTCATGATTTCATTCATGCGGGTGCTGATGGCAGTCATGTGCAAGTCGTGCAGCCCGCTGGCCGTGTCGCGCAGGGCCTCCACCAGATCGAGCACCTGCACCACGTGGTCGTAGGTGTCGCGCACGTAGGGCCGGGTTGCCTCCTCCCAGAGCGGAGACTCCAGGCGCTCAAGCTGGGAGAGCACCTCGCGCATGGGCCAGGTCATCCGGCGCATAAAGATCAGGTCGCGGCGGAGATCGTGGAGATCATCCTCCACGTCCGTGGGCGCCTCCTCCACGATGATGTCTTCGAGGGCTTCGGTGCGGGTCCCAAAGGCTTCTAGGACGACGAAGTAGTGGTCTACGATGACATCGAGAAGGGCGTAGGCCAGGTAGTCCGGCCCCCGGTCGCGGATGTGCCCGCGGCCGGTGCGGATGCGCTCGCGAACAGGTTCAAACACGTCTCCGGGAGCCTCCTGGAACGAGATGAGGGTTTGTTCGCCCACCAGAAGGCTTACCTGCTCGGCCTGAGGCGTCCCGTCTTCGCGGTCGTCGACGTAGACCATGTTCACGACGAAGTAAAGGAGGTCGTCGTACGCCTCCAGCTTCGGACGTTGGCCGGTGTGCGCGATGTCCTCCTGCACGAGCGGATGCACGTGAAAGTGCTCGCCCAGCGTCCGGATCACCGACGCGTCGTGCACCCCACTCACATTGATCCACGTGACGGGCGTTGTGTCTCGGGACCCGAGCACCTCGTCCACGCACGTCTCTGTGGTCTCGGCCACGTGCCCGGGCCCGTACTCCAGCACCTGAAACGTGACCGGATGGGTGCGCTCCGCCCCCACGAACACCACCGAGCCGGGGGGCAGCCCCACTCGCGGTTCCGGATCGTGCGGGATAAGGTCGCTCTCGGGATCGGCCATGCGGGACGACGCAGAACAGCCGGACAGACGTGCAGGATCGGGAACGCAGCGCAGCGAACCAGGGTTCTGCGCGGCCTCCAGGCTCGTCCGACTTAACCTCGTCTGACTTAGCCTCGTCTGACTCAGCGGCGCGTTCCGTGCTCCGTCG
>ERZ1034488.399-NODE-399-length-9977-cov-3.896190_pt1 | contig 9977 bp, 7 predicted proteins | sample MGYA00520646_ERZ1034488 | MGnify/ENA primary metagenome ERZ1034488 (study PRJEB33760, sample SAMEA4777686) | hypersaline lake metagenome | biome: hypersaline environment; feature: brines | place: Spain | collected 2012-08 | depth 0 m ...
GAGTTGCTGTCCAGCCCCCTGGGTTCAGATGGCCAGCTCCTCCGTCTCTTTTCGCGGAGCAATGGGTGATTGGCTATGTTACTGCTGGGATGGGACTACCCCCATGTCGTGTCACTGGCGGTTACTATGCAAGTGTGACGCGACAAACCACCTGATGGCAACGGTGGCTCGGTCAAGTGTCACAGGCATCACACCCGTTCTAGCAACGTGAATCCTAGCTGTGTTGTACGCGAACCCCCCCTCTCTCCCACTCAAAGAGAGATTTAGTAATTGCCTATTACACCTGTGACGATAGGGGGAGAGCGGCTTGCAGTCTGGCGGTTGCGCTGTCATCATCACCTACCGAATCCTGTGACAGCAGCGCTCCATCACTTCTAGATGAAAGAGAGCGTGCCCCTACAGCATCTGAGGGGGGGCACGACCGTTCACGAGAGAGTCACACTACTCACTCCTAATAGAGGGCATATATCCCGTTAATCCGTACAATATAAACACCAAACATACTGACAGCGTGATGGGACCCGCTAATAACAGAGAGATGTACATCCCCCCTTCATCATGTCCAATGGCGCCAACGCCGAGCATCATAAGACTCCACATACCCCCTAAGACCCCTATCAGTCCGATAAAAAACCGGCTAAATACGTCAGTTCCGGATGCGGCCTGTGATGTAGATCCAGCTGCGCCGCGCCCAGAAATACCGCTGGGGGCGTTGTCAAACTCGTGCTGATATTTTTTATCATGGCAGTCCGCACAGAGGGTGTAGAGGTTCTCTGGAGTCGTACTCCCCCCTTTGGATCGGGGGGTTTTGTGTACGGCGTGTACCTCAACGCCGTCGACGCCGCAGGCTTGACAGGTGTAGTCATCTCGTTTATATATTTTCTTTCGGATCTTATCCCACTCTTCTTCATTATAGCCTGGCGGCGCGTATCCGGACATGAAGTTGGCCTTGTCACCCGATTTGACGGCTTACCGATACTACTACCCGATGGACATAAGCGTAGTGGAGTCGCCTTTGCCATCACTCGTCACATCGTGCAGATGTGTTAAAACACCGAAATACAGGTAGTTGAGACGATCCGCTTGAGGTTGACGTGGGGTGAGACGACTACGATAGAACACACCATGCGTCTCGAGACACTACATACGACCCTGCTGACCACAAGTTGACAAGTGCGGATAACGGTCTTTTCTCTCACCACGCCGCGAGTCAAATGACTGCGATCCCCCGACATCACGCGGTCAGGAGAAAGACACGCTACGCTTACTGTGTTAATGCAGCGTACCAGAAGGAGTTATAGAGCAATTCTCACATCACCGGGTACTATGATGATTCGCTCAGCACAGGTGGCTCACGTCTTAATTGGCTCTCGGCGTATCGGAATTTCGTAGTGGATCTGTGGGAGATACTGACGATATCCATAGTACGGTGAGCCTGAGCTGTCGGCTTCTAGTCATAATCCAGTTTTTTGTCTCTAAGTGCCCTGACGCTCGTTATGACCGATTACAAGAATCCAGGACCTGTTGAACAGGTATCGACTGATGTTGCTGACGAAATGGTTCGTCGGCTGTTCGCTGACGGTGGCCCCGACCCCGACGAACGCATCCTCTTCCCTAGCGTCGGACATGGTGAGTTCGTTGACGCTGTCTCCCGGCACTGTGATCGGCATGGTCTTGAGTTTCCCGAAGCGGTCGCTCTGGAGGCGAGGGAGGGCCTTGTTGGAGAGATACGAGAACGATTTGACGAACCATCGCTTAAAGTTCGACATCTCGATTTTCTTGCTAGTCTACCCCACCTTGGAGAGTTCAATTACATTCTGGGCGACCCTCCGGTAGCTAGACTTCGTGGTCTCTCTCCGGAGATTCGAGAGGACTTGGCGATGCGGTTCGACACCATCTCTATCACTGAGCAAAGCCGGGATGAGGACCTGTACCTCGCGTTCTTTGAGCGAGGATTGGCAATGCTCGCTCCTGAAGGAAGATTGGTGTTCCTCACCCCCGATTTTACCAGTAAGCGCGGGCATTCTGCAGTCCCAGATCTCAAGAGACGCCTCACCACGTTCCAAATTGAAGACATTGACGCGAGCCCTATCGAATCGCCATTTGAACAGGTTGAACTAGATGTCGTCATTACGACTGTCACGCATGCGGAGCCAGACCCGGAGTACGCATCGAAGGTTGACTTTGACGGTGTACAGGAGGCCTTGACGGTTCCCTACGACATCGGTGTGGTGGATATCATGACCCAAGATCCGATGTCGTTCTATCCTGATGATAACGTCCACGATGTCTACCTCTCCTTAGAAAGGAATAATTACGACGCGGCACCCGTCCGGGCACGGGATAATAAACAGTGTATTGGCCTTGTTTCAAAGGCAGAACTAACCGGAGCAGACGCTGGTACACTCGCTGACAACTATATCAACGAAATTGACGAGAGCCAACTTATCCCCATTACGTCGCCGTTTGATGAAACGCTGAATCAATTACGAGAACAGCGGTTCTGTCTGGTTGGAGCGAAAGACGACGTTCGGGGCATCGTCACCCGCTTTGACCTCAACAGTATGGAGGTGTACTTCCACCTGTATGTGAAGTTCGCTCGGTTTGAGATTGGGTTGCGAAACACCATCCGTGACTACGGCATCGACTGGGAGGATGCACTCATGGACGCTGGCATCAGCTGGAAACGCGTCAAGGAGCTCAGGGAAGAGTACAGTGAAAAATCCGAAGTCACACAGGACGTACTTGACACATTATTATTATCTGATTTAATCAAGATTGTTGAAAACAGCACGATCCAGGAGGAGATTGGATTAAACCAGCCGAACCTTGGGGTTCGATTATCTACCATCAACAATCTTCGTACCCCTGTTGCTCACTATCAGCCATTAATACATACCATGGATACGACAACGTGGACGAAACAACGAACATTAAGGGATTTCAGCGATATTTATAAAGCTCTGAACCGTTGTCTTAAGAAATTTGAGACTCGCAACTACGCATAGAGTCTAATCACTGTCTCTTCCACTTCGTCAAGCTATTCTACCGGGAGAGGGTTCATCAATTGTATTACGATTGTTGCGTCATACCTGAGTCCACGCTGCATTTACTGATGTATGATTTTGTCAAAACTCTTATGTACCTCTCCCATACGCTTTCGACCATCAGCTGATCCAGATGGAACTCTCCGATAGTAGGTGGATTCTTTCTGACAGCCAGTTCGCACCCAATTCAACTCCAAACAACAGCTTGTGAATCGTTCTATCTCACTCTCCTACTGGGTTCCGGGTTGGACCCCCATCTCCCGGTCAATTGCACGTCCTGTTCGGAGCAGTTCGGCGAGCGCGTTTTCGGCCGTCGTCTTTCCGACCTGCCCACTGCATCGCCACACGACACCACTCTTCGGTACTGGATCTCCATCATTTTCTTCGACCATCTTCTGAAGTTGCTCACTAACGACGGCCGTTGCCTGCGGCGTGTCATCCAGCCGGTGTTGCCCGTCGGCCGTTGGATCACTACCGAGCAGCTGCCGGCCGTACGAGGAGAGTTCGATCCCTTCGTACACGTGCGTTGGATCACCGTCGATCCGCTTTTGACCCGATTCAATTTGGAAGTCACGAAGCGATAGGAGCCGTTCACCGAAGGTGTTCTGGGGGAGCGTGGAGAGGTCCTGGTCTGCGGCGTAGGCTCGATACAGCTTTCGGACCTTTGCTTTCTGTATGTACGCGGTCTCGTCAGTCGTAGCTGAGAGACACGTTGAGGCAAACGCGTACACCGGTTCGGCAGCCTTTTTCATCTTGTTTCTGACGGCATCCGGCGACATTGCGTCGGCGAAAAACGCTGTGTCCTCATCCTGATGCCATCGTTCGATCTCTTGTTGACACCGGAGCAGTAGTGCCTCCAGCTCTGTCTGCTGTGTGAGCCGGTCCATCAGCGTTCGCCGGTCTGTCGGCTCTTTGGCTGCCGGGTCGGTCCCACTAAACGTGTACGGGAACTCGAGATACACCCATCGCCGCCAGATCGCGTGGTTGTCCTGCTCAAACACCGGCATCTCATTTGTTGCAAACATGAGCGTGGCGTAGTTCTCGAACGTAATTGGTTTCTCGTACTTAACACGTGCATCAAGTGTGTCCCGCCCGGTGAGCTTCTTGAACGTCGTCGTGTCGGTCAACTTCTGTTCACCAATCTCTGTTGCTAGATTCGCGAGTTTTCCCTCCAAGTTACTTGCTGCAAAGCCGTTCTCGTCGAAGTCCTGTAGCTCCTGGTGTGTAACGTTTGACACTCCAAGGAACTGCTCAATCAGGTCGATAAACACCGACTTGCCATTTTCGCCTGACCCGATTAGGATGGCTGCCTTCTCGCCGACATACTCCTTGTAGAGGGTGTGTGCTGCAAGCCGATACAACGTCTGAACATCTTCGTCGGCGACGATGTCGTGGAAGAACGCATCAATCGCCTCTGGGTCACCAGCTTCAGGGTTCCAGCGGATGGGGAGTTTCTGCCGATGATACTCATCTGGCGTGAACGGCTCTAGCTCGCCAGTGTGTAAGTCAAGAATCCCGTTGGCGACGGCTAACCGTTCCGGTGCCGTAGTAAACGCTTCCTCCCGGGCTGTGTTCCGGCGCTGTAGCTTCCCGACGACCTCCGTGATCGTTCGATTCGTGGCGAAGTCGCCGGCGGCAGCCTCAAGTTGAGTGCCGACGACCCGTTCTCCACGTGGCTCGTACACCCCTGTTGCTGGGTCGTACACGTACAGTGTCGTTCGCCACCCCTTGACCTCTGCCTCCGGGTAGACGAAGTCACAGTGCGTATCGAACGCTTCGGCGATTTTGTTTCTGATGATGCGGTTACTTTGACTGCCACTGCCGACGGCGTCCGTGGTGGCGGCACGAATCGCCGCCCTGAGAGCATCGGCCGCTGAGTCAGTTGTGTCCTCGGAAGCCGTGGACGTGACGTTAGCTGGCTGAGAGGCTTCACCCTCACTTTCAGCGTCATTGTGATCGCCTGCCGCCGGTGATGTGGCTGAGCGGCCGTGGTACGGCACCGGACACGAGTCATCACAGTGGGCATCTGCGTCCAAGATACCGTGTTCGCGAAGCGTTGCCTCGGTGGGTGGGTTGTACTCGTTGGCAGCAATCTGGGTAACCTGCTTGTTTGTCGTCTCCCAATCTGAGAGAGTGCTCTCGCCGCCCCCGAGAGGGTACTCCGTACAGAAGTGCTCAACGACGTCTTGTGGAGCGTAGCCAGCGGCAAGCCCACACATTGCCGTGAGTGCGTTTACCCGATGCGTATCCGAATGTGTTTCAGGAGCCGCAGTCCGGAGTTGGAGTCCCGCCTGGTAACAGGGTGGGTGTTCCGTCGGGGCGTCAGATGGCTGTACAATCTCATCCAGAGTGTCGGTATCACTAGGGGCGTACTCAAGCAGGGGGGTCCCATCAAGTGTGATTCGCTGAGCGGCTTCTGCCGGCGACGCCACGGTCGCAATCGTCTCATTGCTCTGTACTGTGTACTCATTTTCAACACCCGGAATGAGCGTCGGGGCGACAATGTGGTGGGAGACGGCTGACCCCCGTACGTCGATGTCGAACCCAGGCTCTGCCCTCATCTGAAACGCCGCTTCACTGAGCGAGCCACGGTCAATTCCAACACCCCGGAAGTAGACGTGGAGACCCCCATTCTGTGAGCGGACAACGAGCGTGTCTCCGGGCACATCAACGCGGTCCGGGTCGAACCCGGCGGGTGCTTTGTGGATGTCGATGTCGAACACCAGCAGCGCGTGGGTGGCGTGTGCTGGGTTGATAGCGCCGACGATACCCCAGTTTGATGCGGTCTGATCCGTAATCTCGTCGTGCGTGTGTACGTGAGCGGCATCACGGTACGATTGGTCATACCCTCCCCACGAGTGGGCAGGCGCCTTCCCGCCGTTTGACCTGAGTTCTGTGTACCAGAACTGGGTGGGGTCGAACGCGGGTTCGTCACTCATTGGCCCACCTTCGTCCCCTGCCGCTGCGCGTGCCGTTGGCGCTGTCTCTTCGATAGAGCGTGTCATGTTTCGGCGTAGAGAAGTCGTGAATAGTTACCATACTGGAGAGAGCGTCGCTGTCTGCATTCGCGACCGCTGGCTTGGTAGCGATGGCGTTGAACGTGTGGCCAGTGTGTTGGTGCCACTGAGCGTCGTACTGGCGTGTAGGTGAGTTGATTGGACAGCCTATGCGTGGCGTAGGCGGTCGCGGCCGCCTCGGGCTGGCTCCTGTGTGAGCCCATACATGCCTATAGGGGGGGCAAGACCATCGGAATTATTGTCAACACGCATTTACAGTTCCCAGTATATATACCTCCCATGGACGCCGATTGGTTCTCGGACGAGTATACGTACTTATCCGAAAACGAACTCCGGTTCCTCGTTGAAGGCGAAACCGACTCACGACCCGCCGGCACACTCCGCGCCGAGATCGATGCGAAAGTTGAGGACTTAGATGAGTATCTAGCTAACCTCATCCAAGAGGTTGCACTACTCCACGCAGAAGGGTATCTTGACCGGAATTTGACATTGGAAGATATTTCTTCGCTTCAAGTACATAATGAATACGTTCTCCCTCTGAGACATAAAATTATCAGTGATGATTCTGATCATGTCCGTTTTGGCTATCTGCTTGGCCATCTTACACGAACGCTGTATGAGGACACTACACCAACCGACTCCCCACAGATGGTGTTGTTTGGCTTTGCGGTCGCTCTATTGGCTGACCACCCGACTGAAGACATGTACCAAGACAAGGGAACCGACTTTGAAGTAAACGTACCTCTCTATTATATAGAGAATTATAACCGTAATAAACTCGATATCATTGGACTTGGAGACAAATACGCAGACCTGATTGATGATATTTCCTTTCCTAGGGTTAAATTCCACGTAGACCAATATAAAAAGGCAATCTATGACGGGATTAATGTCAGCACAGTCCCAACACAGCCAATACAGAACGCCTTCCAGGAGTATATGCGTGATCCCTCATTCAGTCGTTCAAAGATCGCTGATAAAAAAGCACTTATAACCCATTACACCTTCCGAAATTTCATATATAACACAGATATGGAAACGTACGATGCATTTGCAGCACTCGTTGAAGATGACATTCAGCGGATCAACGAAACAACTCCGGGAACGCTTAAGACACGGTACGTGTTCCAGACGATTGCTGAGTCTGACGATCCACAGCTCAATATCCTGCAAGAACTCAAACACCGCTTCCCAAAGGCGAGCGGGAAAAAGCGACAGAATGTGGCCCGCGTTCGGAACAATCTTTTAGGGAAAAAAGGCTGGAAGCGACAGTTCATCACCGAAGGAGAGGATCGATACTACCTCTCTCCGTACGGTGAGTTTGTCTCAACAATCATGTTTGGCGATGACTCCGCGCACGCAGTGTGTCACGCCTATCTCTTTGATCAGTGGGAACACGTGACTGCCAGTCAAGCTGACATTGAGCCAATCTTATCAGAGGCCATTGAGACAGTCGATATTCCCATGCCTGATGATGATGATAATGAGGATGTTGAGGTCATTGACTTGGATGGGGACTGGTAACTTTGGTAATCCAACTTGTAGCCACTTCGACTACTGACTATGCAACTTACAGCTGATCAACACTGAAATATACTGGGTGTGACATTTTTCTTCCAGCCGAGGTTCGCACCAAATCGTACCGAGCGCTATCCTCGTTACGTTGAGTGAGAGTAACTGTTTGCCCAATAAGTGACGTCATCGCGCACGCGTGGGATAGCTACCGCGTTGCGCTGAGTTCTGTCAGTGTGACTGGGTTCTCAACCTACCCACGTGTTGTACCAGTGACGAGCGCGATGTCGTCGGTGAAGGCTGATTTACTCTCAACACTCCCATTGAGAATTGAGAGACGAGTGCACCCGTTTCAGCGTCGTAGAGAAGGGCATATCGGTCTCCGTATGCCCACCGTCAACTCAGCTCCGGCGAACTGCTGGTTAGTCAGTACGGTCACTCAGCGGTCATCAACATCTCCAACGACGAGCGTCATTCCGAGAAGCATGAGCCCGAACCCGGCCACCCCCGCAGGGATCGACGCCTGGAATAGAAAGCCCAGAGTGAACGCACCAACACCACCACCAACGGCTCCGCGCTTTCGTGCTGTGGCTCCATTACTCGATAGCTGGGGTATCGCATCACGATGGGCTACAAACATCGCACTCACTGCCGTGTACAGCGGGAGCAGCGAGACGGTAAGCAAGTGACCGGTTGTTGCAACCTGCGCGACAACCATCGTCACAGCCAGTCCAATCAGCACCGACACTGCGTGCCGAAGGCCAAAACGCATACCGCAGAGTCACCGATACACTCGATTAAAGCCGACGTCACTCATGCAGTAGCTGATACAGAGCTGCAGCGGGGCGATCTGTCAGCTGATTAGCTGCTCTGAGGGAAATATAGTTACTCTCTGGAGTCAGTGAACTAATTCTACGCCCCGACCGGGACGATGGGCGGTGAGAGACAAGCTATGGTTACTGAGTGAGCAGCCCACCCCGCGATTCGCATTTCTCGTCAAGCCTTTGAGACTCAGTTAGACACCCCAATATTCAGCGAGTACCACTACAAAACTTCGAAGTTCTACTATATCACTGCTACTAATTTTAATTCTGCAACGTTTGCTGTGGTCTTAATATCGTCTTATTGATCCTCATCGCCGTCTGAGTAGAACTCTCGGTGGAACATCTTGTAGGAGTTTGTAATTGGAACAAGTGTATAAGACTCGACAACATCATTATTATTAAGATATCCTCTTACATGGGAGTTGAGTTTATTTAGAGAGGATTCCCAGACACGGATCATCAAATCATGTTCACCAACTACTTCCGCCACTTCGTAAACCAAACCATCGTTTAGGAAACTCTTGATGAACCTTTCAATCTGCTCCTGAGTAGCATCTGTTGAGTAGGTAATGTGCACTTCCGCATATCTGTAGTCAGCCTTCTTGAATACAAGCAACGCGAATATTTCGAGAATACCATCTTCTTGGAGCTTTTTACGCCGGCGCCGTGCAGCAGTCCGAGAAAGTCCAACCCGCTCAGCCAGTTCTGTGTCCGACAATCGACCGTTTTCGTTGAGCTCGCGGAAAATCAAATAGTCCTTGTGATCCATCGTTTCTTCAAGTAGCTCAACAACTTGTGGGTCCTCAATCCACTCCTTTGGCTCTGGCATTTCAACATCCATACAATATCTTTCTTAGCCTCAATTAAGAACTTTCTCACATCAGCCTACAAAAGACACATACCCCCTGTCATACCGCATTTTATGATGCTTTGATCTCTCACAAAGCATATTGGATGGCCGGTAGAGCTACACCTCCTCTTCGTGTGTGAATGCATAGACAACTTTTCCGCCAGATTCTATTGTTTGCATTCCACCAGATGTGGCAAACTGCTGAGAACCGGCATACGCCCATAAGTAGCCATCAACAGGCATTTTTACGGATTCCACGTGATTGCCGTGGAGATCAACGATATCAGCGACGGTTTCTCCTTCGCCGACAAACTCACCCGTCGGTTGACGTGGATAAAAAATTCCACCGCTATTATTGCGGATCATTCCATAAGCACGATTAACACCGTTTCCACCAGTGTATTGACACGGAACCAGCGTGATGTCCTCTTGCGGTCCTTCTGAGGGGTCTCCCTCCAAGAGGTCAAACTCTCGCAGCACATCAATAGTCCCGTCCACGCCTACCCGGAGGCTTGTGTCATCAAGATAGCGACCATTGATGAACTCGATCATAAGTTCTGGAATACTTTCTGCCGCGCCTTTATTACTCAATGTTGCAATGCGGTCAGCACCGATTGGGCCGGGACCGGACTCGACAATCTCATCCTTTCGAATAGTCGTGATACCGAACGCCTCGGCAGCCCGTTCAACGTCGGCTTCCGTCTTCTTGGTCGGCCTGATGATTTGG
>ERZ1034488.402-NODE-402-length-9924-cov-3.746986_pt1 | contig 9924 bp, 6 predicted proteins | sample MGYA00520646_ERZ1034488 | MGnify/ENA primary metagenome ERZ1034488 (study PRJEB33760, sample SAMEA4777686) | hypersaline lake metagenome | biome: hypersaline environment; feature: brines | place: Spain | collected 2012-08 | depth 0 m ...
CGGCCGGCGACACCGCGGTCGCCTCCGACAGGACGACCCCGGCGCCGCCGACCGACCCCGGCGGGCTGACGGTTCCCGTTCTCGGTCTCACCGTCCCGATACCGTCGGTCCTCGGCGCGTCCGTCTCGGTTCCGGTCCCCGTCGTCGGGCCGTTCGACCTGCCGGTCGTTCCCCTCGCCGGACTGCTCGTCGTGGGGCTGGGCGTCGTCGTCCGGGTACGCTGACGCCGTTCGTCGCGGGGGTCGTATGCCGGTAATCGATGCTGTTCCGAGGGATGACGTTGTCCCGCCCGACGGTCCCTCGTGAGCACGCTCCACCTCGTGGCCGACGCCGACGGTGACGGTGACGCCGACGGTTGATCACCCGAGCGCCAGATAGCCGAAGTACGCCCCGGCGACGACGAGGCCGACGCCGACGACCTGCACGAGCCGCCGCCAGCGGTTCGGGACGGCGTCGGTGCCGTACTTCCCGTCGCGGCCGGTGGGTCGGCGGCCGGCGGTCTGAACGCGCACGACGGCGCCGGGAGCGACGAGACAGACCGCGCCGAGCAGGAGGCCGAGCGCGGCGGCCAGGAGGGTCCGGGCGTCGACCATCCCGCTACCCGCGCAGGCGTTCGATCCGCTTCTCGACCGGCGGGTGTGTCGACAGGAGGCTGGCGAGGCCGCCCCGGTCGCCGAAGATACAGAGGGCGGCGGCCTGGTCGTCCACCGTGCTCTCCCGTCGTTCGGCGCCCCGGCTGATCTTCTCCAGGGCACGGGCGAGGGGTTCGCCGGTCCCGATGGCGTCGGCGGCGTCGCCGTCGGCGACGTACTCGCGGTACCGGGAGATGGCGAAGACGAACAGCATCACGAGCATCTGAGTGAGCTGGCCGACGACGATGGCGAGAAAGAAGTCGGCGATGTCGTTGTCGCCGGTCAGGAGGACGGCCCACTGGGCGACGATGGCGACGATGGAGGCGACGCCCTGTCCGAGCACCATCATCACCACGTCGCGGTTACGGATGTGTGCGAGTTCGTGGGCCAACACACCTTCCACCTCGGCGTCGTCGAGCGTCCGCAGGAGTTCCTGGCTGACGACGACGGTGCCGGCCCCCTTCCGGCCGACGGCGAAGGCGTTGGGGACGCCCATGCTCGCGATCATGAGCCGCGGTTTGTCGATGCCCATGTCCCGCGAGAGCGACTCGACCCGGCGGTGCAGGTCGGGCGCGCGCTCTTCGGGGAGGTCCTCGGCACCGACGCTGCGAAGGGCCATCCACTTGCCGAGTTTGTACTGGACGCCGACGAAGGCGACGCTCCCGATCAGGACGAGCGCGAGCGGCCAGTCGAAGACGGCCATCACGACCACTGCGGCGACTGCGTAGAACGCGAACAGGATCGATCCGACGACCGCCATCCGGGCTTTGAGTCCGAGGTGGCGCATGAGTGTGTTTCCGGCGTCGAGCCACTAATGACCGGCGGTCCGGAACGCGCCGAAGACGCGTACGCGTCGACAGCACGGACGACTGCTCGGGAAGCCGTGCCGGAGACGGTCCCCTTCCCTCCCGGCGTTCGGCACGCGAACGCCTCGTACGATCACACGGCTCTCTACCGACGGTGTCGCGTTCCCCGTCCCTCCGGGAGCCCGTTCGCCACTGATTCCACAGCCGTAATCCCACCAATTAACCACCCTGTATAAATACGACACCTGTTTTATGCCCAATACGCGCAGAAACTCGCGTTCCGCCCGGAGTGTGTCACGTACCGTCATGAGTGATCCCGTCCCGTCCGAACGGATTCTACAGGGAGTGGTGGACAGTATTTCCGACAGCGGCGTTCTGCTGGATTCCCGTGGCAGAGTTCTCGACGTCCTCCAGAACGACCGCACCGCCGACTTGTTTGGCAGGCCCCCGAACGAATTCGTCGGTGACACGCTCCGGGACGTACTCCCGGCTCCCCACGCCGACCAGTTCCACGCGACTATCCACGACGCACTCGAAAGTGGTGACCCACGGACGCTCGACCGTCCGATGGACGTCGACAGGGGGGAGAGACGTCTCGGGGGGCGAGTGGTCCCGGTCGGCGACAACGAACCGGAGCACGTGCTGTGGTTGGTCGAGGACGCTTCGCAGCGAACCCAGCAACCGCGGGAGGGAAAGCTACTCGACCGCATTTTCGATGTCAGCCCCATCGGACTCGTGGTCGTCGACCCGTCCGGAGACATCTCGCGGGCAAACGAGCGCGCCGAACGTATTCTCGGACTGGAACGGGACGAAATCACCGAACGGACGTACGACCAGGCGGAGTGGAACGTCACATACGACGACGGAACGCCCATTCCCGACGACGACCACCCCGTGGCACGGGTTTTAGAAACCGGGGAGTCCGTGCTCGGATTCGAGCATTGGATCGAGCTTCCCGATGGAACGAAACGGTGGCTGTCGAGTCACGCCGCCCCGATTTTGGACGGCGACGGGAACGTCGAACGAGTCGTCGTCGGGATCGACGACATCACCCGATTGAAAGCGCGGAAAGAGCAGCTAGAGTGGCTGATAAAAAACGAGGAACTCGCGAATCTCGGCGGGTGGGAACTCGACCTCGAGACGGGGACGATCCAGGGGATGGCGGGAATGAACCGACTCCACGGCGACGACGAGTACCACATGCCGGTAGACGATGTCGTCGACCTGTACCACCCCGACGACTGTGAGCAAGTCCGGGACGCGATCACTACCTGCCGTGAGGACGGCGTGCCGTTCGAACTCGAGGTTCGACGACGGACGGCCGACGGATACGACCGATGGGTTCGGGTGAAAGGGGAACGGGTCGAAGACCAGGGCCAACCGAAAATACGTGGTATTAGCCGGGACATCACGGCCGTCAAGGAACGCGAACAGCGGCTGCAGGTGATGACTCGGGCGTTGCGACACAACCTCAAAAACAAGCTGAACGTCATCGGTGGCCACGCCGCTCTACTGAGAGACGAACTGGATTCGCTCGAGGTTCCAGTCACCCTCGACGACGGTGGGCGAGACATCCTGGATTCCATCAGAGATGCCACGGTGGAGACGGAAAACCTCCACTCGGAAATTCGCCTGTTGCAAGGGTTGATGGCCGACTTCTCACGGCTTTCCGTCGCGGACGCGAAAGCGAGTGCGAATAAAATCAACGCTGTCACCGAGGACCTCGTTGCGCTGGCCGAGACGGTTCGGGACTTCGATAACGCCATCAACTTGGACGGTCCGGCCCGTACGGTCGAGCTTGGACCACTGCTGACGGCACTCACGACCGACTATTCGGCGCGCTATCCCGGTGCTGAAATCGACGTGGACGTCGCCGACGTGAGCGTTACGGGGGATCCGGAGGCCCTTCGACTCATTCTCGAGGTTCCGCTCGAAAACGCCCTGAAACACAGCGACCAGGTCGAACCGACCGTTTCCGTGGCTCTCTTCGAGTCGACTGCCGGCCAAGTCACGGTTCGCATCGAGGACGGAGGCCCCGGGCTACCGGAAACCGAGAGAGCGTTGTTGAACGGAGCGGACGAAACGCAGACCAGTCACAGTTCCGGGCTCGGACTGTGGACGATGCAGTGGCTCACTCGACGCCTCGGAGGGACGGTGTCGGTGACGGACAACGACTCCGACGGCACGGTGGTAGAGCTGACGTTTCCGGCACCCACCGACGATCGTGTCCCTTCGGTGAACGGTCGCTGAGCCTCGGGTCCCGCCGATCCAGTCCGCCCTCGGTGCTTACGGGTTCCGACGGGAGCGAACGCGCGTCCCAGTTCGCCGGCGGTTCGTCGCCCGTCGCGGCGACCCATCGGCGCCGGCGTCCCCGGTGAACGTCTGACGTAGCTTTATACGCCCGGGGACACCCCATACGGCCATGAGCAACAGGGTGGACGAGCTCGAATCCCAAGTCGCGGAACTGCAGGCCGCCGTCGACGGCCTCACGGAGGAACTCGTCGAGACGCGAGAACGGCTTCGTCAACTGGAGGAGTCGGACGGCGTCGACAACTCGCGGACGCCCGAGCGACGCGAGTCGACACACGCCCACGTGGAGCACGCGCCCGAGGACGCCGACGCCGATGCCGACGCCGACGCCGACTCCGAAACCGACATCGGGGCCGAGACGGAAGAGGCCGATGACGACGGCTCCGACTCCGACGGGAACGACATCATCGTCGCCTGATCGGGGTCACCGCCCCCCATGCACATCTCAGAGCTGGTACTCGACGATTTCAAGAGCTTCGGCCGGAAGACGCGTATCCCGTTCTACGAGGATTTCACCGTCATCACCGGCCCGAACGGCTCCGGTAAGAGCAACATCATCGACGGGGTTCTCTTCGCCCTCGGCCTCGCGCGCACCCGCGGCATCCGCGCGGAGAAACTGACGGACCTCATCTACAACCCCGGTCACGAGGACGGCGGCGACCGATCCGGTCCCCGCGAGGCGAGCGTCACCGTCGTCCTCGACAACGCCGACGGCACGCTCGACCGCTCGCAGGTGGTCAACGCCGCCGGCACCGAGGACGTGGGCGACGTGGACGAAATCGCCGTCAAGCGCCGGGTCAAGGAGACCGAGGACAACTACTACTCCTACTACTACCTCAACGGCCGGTCGGTCAACCTCTCGGACATCCGCGACCTGCTCGCGCAGGCGGGCGTGACGCCCGAGGGGTACAACGTCGTCATGCAGGGCGACGTGACCGAGATCATCAACATGTCGGCCGGACAGCGGCGGACGATCATCGACGAAATCGCGGGCGTCGCGGAGTTCGACGCGAAAAAAGAGGACGCCTACGAGGAACTGGACGTCGTCGAGGAACGCATCGACGAGGCCGACCTCCGCATCGAGGAGAAAGAAGCGCGCCTCGACCAGCTGGAAGACGAACGCGAGACGGCCCTGGAGTACCAGTCGCTCCGCGAGGAGAAAGCGGAGTACGAGGGCTATCTGAAGGCAGCCGAGTTGGAAGAGAAGCGGGCGGCGCTGGAGCGGACGGGCAAGCGTATCGAGGCGAAGGCACAGGAACTCGCCGACCGGCAAGGGACCCTCGACGGGAAAGCCGCTGCCGTCGACGAACTGGAGGACGAACTCGACGCGCTCACCCGCGAAATCGAGCGGAAAGGCGAGGACGAGCAGCTGCGGATCAAAGGCGAAATCGAGGAGATCAAAGGTGAGATCGGTCGGCTGGAGGCGACCATCGAGAACCAGGAGGAGAAAATCGAGGCCGCCGAGGCGGAGCGCCGCGAGGCCTTCGTCGCCCTCGACGGGAAGACCGAGGAACTCGACGACCTGCACGACGAGATCCGGTCGATCAAAGTCGAGAAGGCGTCGGTCAAAGGCGACATCGAGGAGAAGGAGGCGGAACTCGCCGACGTCGAGGCGGAGATCGAGAGCGTCGACACCGAGTTCGACGAACTGAAGGAGGAACTCGCCGAGCGCAAAGCGGCGCTGGAGGACACAAAGACTGCGCGCAACGACGCCCAACGCGAGAAGGACCGCCTGCTCGACGAGGCGCGCCGACGTTCGAACCGGATCAGCGAGGCCCAAGCGGAGCTGGAGGCGGCCCACGACCGGGTGCCGAACCTGAAAGCCGAGCTGTCGGACCTCCACGGCGAACTCGACCGGGCCGAGAAGAATCACGAAAAGATCGAAGCCGCCATCGCGGACCTACGGGAGGAGAAAGCGGCGCTGAGCGACCAACTCGACGACATCGAGGACGACCTCCGTGCGAAGCAGAACGAGTACGCGGAGCTGGAGGCCCGTGCCAGCCGCGACGGCGACGACTCGTGGCCCCGCGCCGTCACCACCGTCCTCAACGCCGGCATCGACGGCGTTCACGGTGCCGTCGGCCAACTCGGGAGCGTCGACGCCGAGTACGCCACCGCCTGCGAGACGGCGGCCGGCGGCCGATTGGCGAACGTCGTCGTCGACGACGACGGCGTCGGCTCGGCCTGTATCGACTATCTCAAATCCCGGAACGCGGGGCGGGCGACATTCCTCCCGATCACGGAGATGGACCGCCGCGGGCTGCCCTCGAAACCCACGCACCCGGGCGTCGTCGACTTCGCGCGGGACCTCGTCGACTACGACGACCGCTACGCCGGCGTCTTCTCGTACGTCCTCGGCTCGACGCTCGTCGTCGAGGACATGGAGACGGCGCGGCAGTTCATGGGCGACTACCGGATGGTCACCCTCGACGGCGACTTGGTGGAGAAAAGCGGCGCGATGACCGGCGGCTCCGGCGGCGGCTCCCGCTACTCGTTCACCAAGGGCGGGAAGGGGCGGCTCGAACGCCTCGCGGAGGAAATCAGCTCGCTGGAGGACGACCGCCGTCGCGTCCGCGAGGAGATTCGAAACGTGGAGTCGCGACTGGACGACGCCCGCGACCGCAAGAGTGACGCGGCCGACCGTGTCCGCGACCTCGAAGCCGACATCGAGGACGTACGGGCGGAGGTCGAGGCGGCGTCGACCGAGATCTCCGAGTTGGAAGACGAACTCGACGACCTCCGAAGCGAGCGCGACGAGGTGGACGCGGAGATGGCCGACCTGGAGGATCGGATCGTGGCCCTCGACGACGACGTCGAGGGGATCGAGACCGAGATCGGCGCGCTGGAGGACGAACTCGCCGACTCCCGGGTCCCCGAACTCACGACCCGCAAGGAGGCGATCGAGGACGAGATCGACGAGTTGAACGGTCGGATGGACGACCTCGACGCCCGGCTCAACGAGACACAGGTCGCCGTCGAGTACGCGGAGGAGGCCGTCGACGACCTCGAATCGACGATCGAGGCGGCCAAGGCTCGCAAGGCCGAGGCCGAGGAGCGCATCGAGGCGGTCGAGGCCGACATCGCGGACCACGAGGCGACGCTCGAGGAGAAACGCGCCGCTATCGAGGACTTGGAGGACGAACTCGCGGACCTCAAGGCGGAGCGCCGCGACCTGCAGGCGGACCTGCGCGAGGCGCGGGCGGAGCGGGACGAGGCCCGCGAGCGGGTAGCCGAGGTGGAGTCGCGGATCGAGGAGTTGGAAGGGGAGAGCGAGCGCTTGGAGTGGGAGATCGACGAACTCGAAGACGAGGTCGGCGACTACGACCCCGACGCGATCCCGGACCACGACGAGGTCGAGGCGACCGTCGAGCGTCTCGAAACCGAGATGGGGGCGTTGGAGCCGGTGAACATGCTCGCGATCGACGAGTACGACGAGGTGGAGGCGGCCCTCGACGACCTGCAGGAACGCCGCGACACCCTCGTCGACGAGCGCGACGCCATCGCGGAGCGCATCGAGGGCTACGAGGCGAAAAAGAAGGAGACGTTCATGGAGGCCTTCGACGCCATCGACGCGCACTTTCAGGACATCTTCGAGCGCCTGTCGGCGGGGACGGGCGAGTTGCACCTCGAAAACGAGGCCGACCCCTTCGACGGCGGGCTGACGATGAAGGCCGAGCCCGGCGACAAGCCGATCCAGCGCCTCGACGCGATGAGCGGCGGCGAGAAGTCGCTGACGGCGCTCGCTTTCATCTTCGCCATCCAGCGGCACAACCCGGCGCCGTTCTACGCGTTGGACGAGGTGGACGCCTTCCTCGACGCCGCGAACGCAGAGCGGGTGGGGGAGATGGTCGACGACTTGGCGGGCGACGCGCAGTTCGTCGTCGTCTCCCACCGGTCCGCCCTGCTGGATCGGTCGGAGCGCGCCATCGGCGTCACGATGCAGGGCGACAACGTGAGCGCGGTGACCGGGATTCGCCTCGATGGGGAGCGGGAGGTGCCCGCGGATGACTGAGTACGTCCCCGACGACGTGAGCCTCCCCGGCACCGACGAGGACGAGGTGGAGCCGGTCGAGATTCTCGTCCAGTTGGCGGAGGACGGCGACATCGACCCCTGGGACATCGACATCGTCGACGCCACCGACGCCTTCCTCGACAGACTCGACGGGACGGACCTCCGAACCTCCGGGCGGGCGCTGTTTTACGCGAGCGTCCTCCTGCGGATGAAAAGCGACGCGCTGCTCGACGACGGGACCGAGGAGCCGGCGCCGGAGCCGTGGGAGGTGGCGATGGAGGGCGGCGATCCGGACGTCGACGGCCCGGACCCCATCGACGCCCTCGACGCCGAACTCGACCGGCGGCTGGAGCGCAAGCACGCCCGCGGATCGCCGGAGACGCTCGACGAGTTGGTTCGGGAGCTTCGCGAGGCCGAGCGCGACTCGTGGTGGAAGGAGTCCAGATCCTACGACACGTCGGCGTCGCCGCGGGGGTACGACCGTGGGACGCAGACGCTCGACTACCACGCGGCGGACGACTTCCGCGACGGCGGCGAACCGACCGAGGGCGACGTGACGGGGACGACCCACACCGAGGACATCGAGACGACCATCGACGACGTGCGGGAGACGGTGCGCACCCACTACGACGCCGGCCGCGCCGAGGTGCTGTTCGCGGAGGTGCGCGAGGCGGGCGGCGCGCCGGTCGATACCTTCCTCGCCCTGCTCTTTCTGGCCCACCGCGGCGAGATTCGGCTCCGGCAGGACGACCTGTTCGGCGACTTGTGGATTCGCGATCCGTCGGCGCCGCGGGTCGGCGACGAAGCGGTGGCCGACTGAGACCACCTCGCGACTGGCGGACCGAGGTCGGTGAGTGACGCCCCGCCTTACGACCGATCACGGACCGAGACGCCGGTCACCTCGAACCGTGCGCCGCCGTCGGTACCGTCGGTCACCTCGACGTCCCAGTCGTGGACATCGGCTACCCGCTCGACGATGGCGAGGCCGAATCCCGTCCCGTCGGCGCCCGTCGAGTACCCCGTCTCGAACACCCGCTCCCGTCCGTCGACGGGGATGCCGGGGCCGTCGTCCTCGACGTAGAAGCCGCTGTCGAACGTCCCGACCGTGACCGTCACATCGGTCTCGCCGTCGGGGGGCATTCCGGGCCGGTCGTCCCCCTGTCGACCGCCCCCAGCGCCGTGTTCCACGCTGTTTCGAAAGACGTTCTCTAGGAGTTGCTGGAGTCGTGCCTGGTCGGCCTCGATTTCGGCCGTCACGTCGGTGACGAGCGTCGCCTCGCCGGTCGCGACGTTGTCCCAGCACTCGTCGACGACCCTCGACAGATCGATCCACTCCGTTCCGTCGACCGTGTGCCGGTGCCGAGCCAGCGCCAGGAGATCTTCGATGAGCTCACCCATGCGGTCGTGTGCCCGCGAAATCTCGTCGACGTGCGGGCTCTCACACTCGTCATAGAGCAGTTCGAGGTATCCCTCCGCGACGTTGAGCGGGTTCCGGAGGTCGTGGGAGACGACGCTCGTGAACTCCTCGAGACGCTCGTTCTGCTCGGACAGTTCGGCCTCGTGGGCGCGAAGCTGTTCGGTCCGGTCGATCTGTTCCAGCGCCGTGGCGACGTTTCCAGCCAGTATCTCGCCTAGGACGACGTCCTGATCGTCGAACGCCTCTAGCGTCAGCGAGCCGGCGATCAGAATCCCGAACTCGCCGATCGGCAGGTAGAGCTCGCTCTGCAGGGGCGTCTCGGGGTTGTGGACGTCCGGATCGTCGTGGACGTCGTCCAGTGCGAGGGGCTCCCCCTCCCGATAGACGCGCCAGGCGATGCTCCCGTCGCCCGTGAACGTCGGCGGCTCCCCGATGAGTTCGTACAGGGTGTCGGTCGCGGCGACGGGGACGAGGCCGGATCGGTCCTCGTCGTAGAGGTGTATGGCGTTCGTGTCGAGGCCCATGATGTCGCGTGCCGCGTTCACGCCGATGGTGGCCACTTCTTCCCGCGTCGTCGCGGCAACCAGTTCCCGTGTCATCTCGTTCAGCGCTTCGAGCTGGTGCTCCCGTGTCACCTGATCGGTGACGTCGTGATAGACCCAGAGGTGGCCTTCGCCGTCGGGTAGTTCGATCGTCCGGTGGCTCCGCGCGAACGTCCGGCCGTCACGCAGCGACAGCTTCTCGTTG
>ERZ1034488.405-NODE-405-length-9868-cov-39.472129_pt1 | contig 9868 bp, 8 predicted proteins | sample MGYA00520646_ERZ1034488 | MGnify/ENA primary metagenome ERZ1034488 (study PRJEB33760, sample SAMEA4777686) | hypersaline lake metagenome | biome: hypersaline environment; feature: brines | place: Spain | collected 2012-08 | depth 0 m ...
TCGGCGTGTGACGATCCGGGCGACCGTCGGCGTGTGACGAGTTCGAACGACAGTTTATATCACATCGCGCCGGAAACGATCGCGGTAATGCTCAACGGGGTCAACGTCGCCCTCGGCGTCTCGGGCAGCATCGCGGCGGTGAAAGTCGTCGAGCTCGCCCACGAGCTCCGCCGCCACGGAGCGAGCGTCCGCGCGGTGCTGTCGCCGGCTGCGACCGGTATCGTCCACCCGTGGGCGGTCGACTTCGCCACCGACGAGCCGGTGATCACGGAGATCACGGGCGCGGTCGAACACGTCGAACTTTGCGGCCGCGACGGCTGGGCGGACGTGTTGTTGCTCGCACCGGCCACCGCGAACACCGTCGGAAAGATCGCCGCCGCCGTCGACGACACCCCCGTGACGACGTGTGCGACGACCGCGCTCGGGGCGGACGTCCCCGTCGTCGTGGCACCGGCGATGCACGAGCCGATGTACGACCACCCGGGTGTGCTCGACGCGCTCTCTCGGATCGAGTCGTGGGGCGTCTCGCTCGTCGACCCCCGGATAGACGAGGGGAAAGCGAAGATCGCGACGGAGTCGGCCATCGTGACCGACGTGGTCCGCGCGACGACGCCGGACCCGCTCGCGGACGCCCACGTCGTCGTCACCGCGGGCGCGACCAAAGAACGGCTCGACCCGATTCGGGTGCTCACGAACCGTGCGTCGGGAAAGACCGGCCGCGCCGTCGCCAGGGCGTGTTACCACCGCGGTGCCGACGTGACGCTCGTCCACGACGGGCCGGACGTCCCGTACGCCGACGTGGTCGCCGTCGAGACGGCCGACGAGATGATCGACGCCTGTCGGTCGGCGGCGACGAGCGCCGACGCGCTCGTCTCTGCGGCCGCGATAGCCGACTTCGCGACGGACCCGGCCGACGAGAAGATCCGGTCGGGCGAGCCGCTGTCGGTGGAGCTCTGGCCGACCCCGAAGCTGCTCGACGCCGTGCGGGAAGACCATCCCTCGCTGCCGCTCGTCGGGTTCAAAGCGGAGACCGACGGCGACGACGCGGCGATGGTCGCGGAGGCGGAGCGACTCCGCGACCGCGTGGGGCTGGCGTTCGTGGTCGCCAACGACGCGAGCGTGATGGGCGACGACGACACGCGCGTGCTGATCGTCGACGACTCGTCTAAGCCGGAGGCCGTCGACGGCAAGAAAGCCGCCGTGGCCGGGCGAATCGCGGACCGACTCGCGGCGACGCTCGAGGACCGATGAGCACGCGACGGACGGGGCGGAGCCGTGGCTGACCGGTCCGTCGACCCGAACGTGAGACGGCGCTCTCACGAGCGAGACGGGCCAGACCGTCGGGGATACAAACTGTTTTGGGCCGGTAGGGCAAGGGCTCGGATAGAAAGGTCCATGTGTTCAGACACGCCCGCCGGCGGGAGATCGGGAGGTGAGGGGAGTGGCTGACGCCCCCGAGCCGTCGGCCGACGGTGACGCGGTGGTGGTTCCCGTGGAGTCGACCTCGACGCTCCGGGCGACGGTCACACACCTCGTCGAGTCGGCGGCGACCGGCGAGTTCTCGTCGATCCACTTCGTCGTCTTCCCCGCGTGGCGCCGACCCGATCCCGAGACGGCAGCCGATCGAGACGCCGTCGACCAGCTCCTCGAACGGGTCCGGACGTGGGCCGAGGCCGACCTCGCGGACGCCGACGGGGTGCGCGTCGGCGACGTCCCGGTCGTGACGGCCGTCGTCGGCGACGACGAGTACCTCTTCGGTCCGGACGACTACGCCCGACGGCTGGTCGCGTACGCCGACGCACACGGAGCCGGAACCGTCGTACTCGACCCCGAGTACACGCCGGTCGGGAACACGACGCTGCTCCAGCCGCTCGAGTTCGCGCTCGCAGACACCGGACTCGCCGTCCGAGAGGCACCGGTCGCCCGGCCGAGTCGCGGCGAGCGGCTCCGACGAGAGGCGACGGGGCCACGGTTCGCGGCCATCTTCGGGCTGTCGCTCGCGTTCTATCTCACGCTCGGGGACCCGACGTACTGGTTCGACCTCGTGACTGGCGTCGCGAGCGCGACGATCGTAGCCATCACGCTCTCACAGATCAGTCTCGACGCCGACCCGGTCGTGCCCCGGACGCCGATGCGTATCCTCCGCGGGCTCGTCTACGCGCCGGTGCTCCTCTTCGAGATCGTGAAGTCGAACGTCGTCGTCGCGCGCGTGATCCTCGACCCGCGGCTGCCGATCGATCCGACGCTGAACCGGATGCGCGTCGTCGTCGGTCGGGGACTACCGCTGACGACGCTCGCGAACTCGATCACGCTGACTCCGGGCACGCTGACGGTTCGCGCCCGCGACGGTGACCTCTACGTCCACTCGCTCATCCCGTGGGCTCGTGATGGGCTCTTCGACGGCTCGTTGGAGCGGTGGACCCGGTTCGTGTTCTACGGCCGGGAGGCAGCCAGGCTGCCGACGCCCCGCGAACGCGACGACGTCGACGTCTTTCAGGGACCCGAGGCGACGGCTCCGTACCCGACGGCGCGGGGTGACGGCGGGAACGGAGCCGACGGCGCCGTCGACGACGCGCCAGCGGCGGAGGTGACGGCCGAGTGAGTCTCGTCGACGCCACGCTCGTGTCTGGGTACACGCTCGGGGAGTTCCTCCTCGTCGTGGCCGCGGCGTTCGTCGCACTGGCTATCGGGATGCTCTACCGTGCGGTTCGTGGGCCGACGATGCAAGACCGCGTGCTCGCGGTGAACGTCCTCGGGACGAACACCGTCGTGATCCTCGCGCTGCTCGGGGCCGCACTCGCGGAGCCGACGTTCCTCGACATCGCCCTGGTCTACGCGTTGTTGAACTTCCTCGTGGCGATAGCCATCTCGAAGTTCACCGTCGAGCGAGGTGGCGTGCTGTGATGGACGCCGTCGGGCCGATCCGGCTCGCCGCGATCGTCGTCTGCAGCCTGCTCGGGCTGTTTTTCACCTTCGTCTCGATGACCGGCGTGCTCCGGCTGCCGGACGTGTACGCGCGAGCCCACACGGCCTCGCAGGCCGACACCCTCGGCGCTGGGTTCGCGCTCGCGGCGGTCGCGCTCGTGCTCGGGCCGGGTGGAGCCGGATACAAGTCCGTGCTGTTGTTGTTCTTCATCTTCGTGACCAACCCGACGGCGGCACACGCCATCGCACGGGCGGCCTACGAGGAGGGAATCGTGCCGTGGACGAAGGGGGACGAGCGGCGATGATCGCCGCCACCGCAGCCTCGGCCGTCGCCGCCGCGGGCGTTTCCATCACGCCGACCGTCGCGCAGGTGACCCCGATCGAGGCGAGCCTGCTGGTCTTCGTCGTGGTCACGGCGCTCGCGACGGCGCTCGCTCGCGACGTGCTCGCCGCGGTCATCGTCTTCGGGGCGTACAGTCTCGGGATGGCGGCGCTGTACGTCTTCTACCGGGCGCCGGACGTCGCACTGACCGAAGCGGCCATCTCCGCGGGCGTGACGACGGTCCTCCTGTTGCTCACGCTCGCGAAGACGACGCGAATCGAACACGAGGCCGCCTTCGAATCGGTCGACTACCCGGCGGCCGCAGCGGCCGGGCTGCTCTTCGTCGGGCTCGCTCTCACGGTCGCCGACATTCCAGCGGTTGGCTCGCCGGACGCGCCGGTGTGGAGCAACCCAGCCGTCACCCAGTGGTACCTCGCGGAGACGTACGCCGTCACCGGCGTCGAGAACACCGTGATGGCAGTGCTTGCCGCGTTCCGTGGGTTCGATACGTTCGGCGAGGCGGTGGTCGTCTTCGCGGCCGGAATCGCCGCCCTCATCGTCCTCCGCCAGGAGGTGTTCACATGAGCGACGCGTCGGAGCCAGACGGACGCCGCGGGCCCTCCGAGTCGGCCACCTCGGAGGGCGGAGGGGCGTCGCGCGACGTCGACGGGGGCGTGACGACGCCGTCACGAACCGATCGACTCGGGACGACCCCGCAACAGGGGACTCCGTACACGGAGAGTCAGGTCATCATGTCGACTGTCAAGTTCGTGTCGCCGTTCGCGCTCACCTACGGGCTGTTCGTCACCTTCCACGGGGGCGGGTCGCCCGGTGGTGGGTTCCAGGGAGGGGCAATCGCGGCCGCAGTCGTCTTCATGATCGCGTTCGCGTTCGGGATCGACGCGACGCGACGGTGGCTGGCGAACGCGGTCGTCGTCGGCCTCGCCGTCGGCGGCGCGCTCGTCTTCGCCGCCATCGGACTGGTTCCGGTCGCACTCGGCGGCGCGTTCTTACAGTATGACCTGCTGCCCGTGCCGGTGCTCGACCCGGTGAAGTACGGGATGGAGGCCGTCGAGATTCTCGGTATCGCGACTATCGTGAGCGGGGTGCTCACCGGGCTCTTCTTCGTGCTCGCGAGGGGGTTCAACGACGACGGGCTCGACGCGTCGGCCGCCAGCCGACGAGCAGACGGCGGGACAGACGCCGACCAGGGCGCCACGGAGCGGGGTGAGCCATGACGCAGTGCTCTGCCGTCGGCGTCGCCGCCACGCTCGGCTCGACGACCGCTCTCGACGTCGTCACCACGCGACACGCGTACGTCGCGTTCGCGCTGCTCTTGTGTACCGGCCTCTACGTGCTCATCGCGAGTCCGAACCTGGTGAAGAAGATCATCGGGCTCAACCTGTTTCAGACGGCTATCTTCCTGTTGTTCGTCACCTCGGGGTACGTCGAGGGCGGGTCGATCCCGATCGTCTCTCCCGACGCTGCGGGTGGCCCGTACGTCAGTCCGCTCCCGCACGTGATCGTGCTCACGGCCATCGTGGTCGGCGTGAGCCTCACGGCCGTCGGGCTCGCGCTCTGTCTTCGGATCTACGACGAGTACGGAACGCTCCGCGTCGACACGCTCCGCGAGCTGCTCCGTGAGGAGGGGACGCTCCCGGCCGGCTCGGAGGCGGGTAGGCGGACCTCGGACGCGAACGGGGGTGAGCCCCGTGAGTGAGATCCTGTTGCCGTTGGCGATCGCCGTGCCGATCGTGGCGGCGACGCTGCCGATCGCCTGTGGACGCCGCTTCGACACCGTCGGCTGGCCGGTCGCCGCCCTGACGACGACGACGGTCGTCGCGATGGCCGGAACGGTCGCACGCGAGGTGTACCTGACCGGTCCGTTCGACCACGAACTCGGCGGGTACGCGCCGCCGATCGGGATCGAACTCGTCGCGGACGAGTTCTCGGCGGCGGTGTTCGTGCTCGTCGCGCTCGTCTCGGCGGCGACGCTGGTGTTCGCCCGCGTCGTCGGCCCCCGGCGAAACACGTTCTACAGCGCGTACCTCCTCTTGACCGGCGGGCTCGTCGGGGTCTCGCTCACCGGAGACCTGTTCAACTTATTCGTCTTCTTGGAGATCGTCGGGCTGACCACGTACGCGCTCATCGCGGCCGATCGGTCGGGGGCGAGTGCGTACGCGTCGTTGAAGTATCTCGTCGTGGGAACCGTTGGCGCGTCGCTGTACCTCACCGGTGTCGGGTACGTCTTTTTAGCCACGGGGACGCTGAACATGGCCGACGTGAGCACACAGCTCTCAGCGGTGGGGTACACCGACCCGCTCGTGCAGACGGGGTACGCCCTGATCGCCGTCGGCTTCGCGTTGAAGATGGCGCTGTTTCCGGTCCACACCTGGCAGCCGGACGCCTATCAGCGGGCACCGGACGCCGTCACGACGGTCGTCGCGGCACTCGTCTCTACGGTCAGCGCGTACGCACTCCTCCGGGTGAGCTACTCGGTGTTCACCGTCGACTTCCTCGCCGCGAACGACGCGATCACGACGGGGATCCTCGTCGTCTCTGGCGTCTCGATCCTCGCCGGGTCCGCGCTCGCGGCGATGCAGTCCGACCTGAAGCGGATGTTCGCGTACTCCTCGGTGGCGCAGTTCGGGCTGATCGCCGCGACCGTCGGGCTCGCCACCGAGACGGCGCTGCTCGGTGGGATCGTCCACCTGCTCGGCCACGGACTGTTGAAGTTCGGGCTGTTTTTGGGTATCGGACTGCTCGCCGCCGGCTACGGCGTGCGGCACGTGGCCGACCTCGCGAGCCTGGCCAGGGACGCGCCGCTGGCGTCCGGGTCGCTCGCGGTACTCGCGCTCGCCCTCGTCGGGATTCCGCCGTCGATCGGCTTCCTCGGGAAGTGGTACGTAGCCCTTGGCGCGGTCGAAGCAGGCGGAACGACCGGTGGTATCGGTGGGATCGCGATCGCGGCGGTCGTGTTCGTGAGCACGCTGTTCACGCTCGCGTACGTCGCCCGCGTCCTCGAACGACTCTACTTCGCTGGCGTGGACCGATCGATCCCCGTCGTCCACGAGGTCGGAGCCGTCCCTGACGGCGGTGCGGGACCGCCTCCCGTCACGGAAAGTCGCTCGCGGGTTCCCGTGGCCCCGCTGGTCGTGCTCGTCGTCACGGCGATCGCGGCAGTCGGACTCGGCTTCGCGGGGGCCGGGTTCGAAGCGCTTCTCGACCCGTTCCTCACGGAGGTGTTCGCATGACCGACGCACTCGTCCAGGACCCACGTCCGCTGCTCGCCGTGCTCGTCTCGCTCGTCGCGAGCGGCTTCATCGTCGCGTCGTATCGATCCCCGAACGTCCGCGAGGCGTGGACGCTTCTCGCGGCGGTCGTGAAGTTCGCCGTCGTCGCCTCGATGCTCCCGCGGGTGCTCGAGGGGACCGTCTTCGAGTGGACGGTGCTCGAACTGGTGTCGGGGGTACCGTTCGTGCTCAGAGCAGATGCACTCGGGATGCTCTTTGCGGTGCTCGCGTCGGGGCTGTGGATCATCACCTCCCTGTACAGCATCGGCTACATGCGCGGGAACGACGAGACGAACCAGACGCGGTACTTCGCGGCGTTTGCCGTCTCGCTGTCGGCGACTATGGGGATCGCGTTCGCGGGCAACCTCGTGACGATCTTCGTCTTCTACGAGCTGTTGTCGATCGCGACGTATCCGCTCGTCGCTCACGACGAGACCGACGAGGCGCGGTCGGCCGGACGAAAGTACCTCGCGTACACGTTGTTCGGCGGCGGCGTTCTCGTGCTCGCCGGTACCGTGCTCGTGTACTGGCTCACCGGTACGGTGTCGTTCACCGCCGGCGGGATCGACGAGCTGGCCGCTGCAGACCCCGGGCTCGCGATGCTCGCGTTCTTCCTGTTGGCCGTCGGGTTCGGCGTCAAAGCGGGAATCATGCCGTTACACCAGTGGCTACCCGAGGCGATGGTCGCACCGACGCCCGTCTCTGGGTTGTTGCACGCGGTCGCGGTCGTGAAGTCGGGCGCGTTCGGGGTCTCGCGGGTCGTCCTCGACGTGTTTGGGCCCGAGCTCGTCTTCGACCTCTCGTTGCCGTTCGGCTTCTCTGCGGGGCTCGTGCTCTCGACGGTCGGCGCGATCACGCTCACGGCTGCGTCGCTGATCGCGTTGCGGAAGGATCACCTGAAACAGCGGCTCGCGTACTCGACGGTGAGCCAGTTGAGCTATATCGTCTTGGGGCTCGGGCTCTTCGGCTGGTACGGACTCGTCGGAGCGCTGTTACACATTCCGGCACACGCGTTCATGAAGCTCACCCTGTTCTTCTGTGCGGGCAACCTCCACGTCTCGACGCACACGGACTACATCTCCGAGATGGCGGGGATCGGAAAGCGGATGCCGCTGACGATGGGCGCGTTCACCGTCGCCTCGCTCGGCATGGCGGGGATTCCGCTCGTCGCCGGGTTCGTGAGCAAGTACTACATGTTGCTCGGCGGGATCCGCATGGGTGCGGCGTTGACGCCGGTCGCGTACTACCTCGTCGGCGCGCTGTTGCTCTCCGGGGTGTTGAACATCGCGTACTTCTGGCCGGTGATCTACACCGCGTTCTTCGAGGCCGAGGACGACCACGACGCTAAGCCGCTCGTCGACTTCCGGATGGGCGGTGCGTCGCGCTCGACGGTGTCGGCCGACACGAGCCACGCAGGTGACGACGTGGCGCTCGCCGGGCGCCACGCAGGTGACGACGTGGCGCTCGCCGGGCGCCACGCAGATGGCGACGTGGCGCCCGATGGCGGCCGTGACGCCGACGAATCAGACGAGGAATCCGTGGACGCGCCCACCGACGAGACGGGGGTCGTTCGCCCGGACTTCACGCCAGCCGACCGGGACTTCTCGGAGCCCGCACCGCGCGTGGATACCGGCGAGTACGCCGTCGACCGATCGCCGTCGGACGCGGACGTTCCATTCGGTGTGGGACGCGGTGAGGCCGTCGAAGACACGACCCGTGACGAGCGCTCGAGCGACCACGACGGCGACGACGCTGGTGGCGAGTCTCACGGGACCGACGAGGGGCACGGCGGTGCCCACCACGGCGGACCGCCGGCGGGAGGCTGGCGGCACATCCAGGGGCTCGACGTCTTCCGAGGGCGCGAGTCGTCCTGGTTCACCCTCGGTCCGATCCTCACGGCGATGAGCCTCGCGGTCCTGCTCGGCGTGATCCCGTACGAGCTCGGCTTCTTACAGCTGATCGAGCTCGTCGTCGACACGCGGCTCCCCGCGGAGGTGTTCCGACCGTGATGGGGCTGCTCACCGCGGTTCCCCCCTACCTCGTGGTCGCGGCCGCGGCGCTGTTGGTGCTCGCACTTCCACGACGCGCGGGTCACGCGGTCGCCGCACTCTCGACTGCGTTCGTCTTCGCGCAGGCCGTCCTCCTCGGTGACGGCGGACACGGCACACACCTCGCGACCGGGTTCCTCGGCTTCGACGTGGTGTTGTTCAACGTCGACGCGTTCTCGCTGCTGATGGGGGTCGTCGTCGGGTTCTTGGCGACCGCCGCGGTGGTGTACGCGTACGGCGCTGAAGCACCCACGTGGGTGACCGCGTTCGCGCTGGTGTACGTCTCCTCGACGCTCGGAACGATATACGCCGGCGACTGGCTCACCCTCGTGTTCTTCTGGGAGCTGATGGCCGTCACCAGCACGCTCCTCGTGTGGCAACACGGCGGTGCCGCCGTACGAGCGGGCTACCGGTACGCCCTGTTCCACGGGATCGGCGGCACGTTCCTGCTCGCCGCCGTCGTCGTCCACGGCGCGTCGATGCTCGGCAGCGTGCCGGCCGACGCGGTGTTCCGCTTCTCAGCTACGACGGGCGTCCACGCGAGTGCGACGGTGCTCGCCGCCATTGGGATCGGCGTCAACTGTGGGTTCCCGTTCCTCCACACGTGGCTGCCGGACACCTATCCGCGGCCACACGTCGCCGCGTCGGTGTTTCTCTCCGTGTTCACGACGAAGACGGCCGCGTACGTCATGTACCGCGCGTTTCCCGAGGGTGGGATGTGGCTCGCGTATCTCGGCGGGATCATGGCCGTCTACGGCGCGTTCTTCGCGTTGTTGCAGTACGACCCACGCCGGTTGCTCTCGTATCACATCCAGGCACAGCTCGGGTACATGTTGGCCGGGTTCGGGCTGGCGACGGCCGTCGGCGAGTTCGCCGTCACCGGCGGATTCGCACACCTCTTCAACAACGTGTTGTACAAGAGTCTGCTGTTCATGGCCGTCGGCGTCGTCGTCTATCGGACCGGGGTCGAAGACATTAGAGACCTCGGCGGGCTCTGGCGGGTGATGCCGGTCACGTTCCTCGTCTATCTCGTCGGTGCGGCCTCCATTACCGCCGTGCCGGGGTTCAACGGCTTCATTTCGAAGGGGATGGTCCTCGACTCCGCGCACGAGATACATCTCATCGAGCTTCCCGGAGGTGGCCTGCTCTGGTGGCTGTTGATACTCGGCGGCGTCGGCACGTTCATGTCGTTCATCAAGCTCGGCTACTACATGTTCTTCCACGGCTCGGCATCGCTCTCACCGGATGACGCCACACCGTTCCAGGCGATCGGAATGACG
>ERZ1034488.411-NODE-411-length-9783-cov-4.707237_pt1 | contig 9783 bp, 8 predicted proteins | sample MGYA00520646_ERZ1034488 | MGnify/ENA primary metagenome ERZ1034488 (study PRJEB33760, sample SAMEA4777686) | hypersaline lake metagenome | biome: hypersaline environment; feature: brines | place: Spain | collected 2012-08 | depth 0 m ...
TTCTCTCGCAGTGCAAGTCACAGGTCATTATGGAGATTCAGAACCCGAACGACCAGGACGCTGTCAAGAGAGGTGTCGAGGACGTTGGCGAGGACCTGCTGTCGGAACTGCCTGGATTAACACCAGGACAGGCGGTGATCGCGGGTGATACGGTGAACACGCCGTTCATGGCGGACATTAGGAAGCGTGTCACGAAACACGACGCGGAGTCATTGGAGGCGACAGAGGAATGGTCGAAGGCGTGGGAGCGGAGGAACAACGAGCCGGAGGGGAGGCGGGATCCCTACAACGAGGAGGGTGTGGAGGACAGGGACTCGCCGCTATAATCGTTTCTGGACCTGTTCTCTGAATGTGTTTAGTGATTTTTTGAGTTGTTCTATTTCTTGTTCGAGTGTTCGGACTTTTTGGACGAGTTCTTTGTGTGAGAGGTCTTCGTAGTTTTGTGGCGGGTTTTCGCTGAGGTGTTCTTGTCCTTTGTTGGTGAGTTGGGCTTGTTTGGGGTGTTCGAAGACTCGTTTTTGTCCGTCGATGGTTCGTTCGACCATTCCTTCGGGTTTGTGCACCTGGATTAGTCCTTGATCCTCAAGCTTGGTGAGGCAGTAGTTGACTTCGCGGTTGGATAGGGTGGTGGCTTCGGTGATCTGTTGTGTGTCGTTGTTTCCGCTGCGTATTTGTTGGAGTACTGTCTGGTCTTTGTCTCGGAGGTTAGTCATTTGTTAGGACGCATTGTTGTCCGAGTTCGGTGCAGTGTCCGTCGTCTTCGCGGCAGAGGCAGAAGTTTTGGAGTTCTTCTTCGGTGTTTTCTTCGAGTTCGGGGCACTCGGGTTCCTCCCCGGTGTTGTGTTCTTGGACGGTTTCTTGTGTGACTTGGAGGATTTGGTATTCTGCGTTTTGGAGTTCTTCTGTGTCGGTGATTGGTTGTCCGTCGGGGTCTGTGTAGTGGTTGTAGGTTCCGTGTTGGTCTTCGTGTTTGTTGCCGCGGCGGTTGACGGGGTCTTCGAGGATGTTTTCGAGTTTGTGTGCTTTTTGTGGTTCGACGGCGAAGATTGTTTTTCGGTTTTGTTGGTGGCTGCGGCGGAGGTTTTGGAGTATTTTGGCGGGTTTGGTGAGGGTGGTGTGTTCGGCTTCGAGGTGGTGGACTTCGTCTTCGAGGGTGGCGTGTGCGTCGGGTTTGTTGTTGCCTTGGTCTTGGTAGAGGAGGTTGACGTGGTAGCCTTGGGCTTCGAGCTCTTGTTTGGCGTTTTTGAGGAGTGTTGCGTGTTTTTCGCCGCCGGCGTTGGCGGTGTTTCCGAGTGAGGTGTTGGTTGAGACCTGTGTGGTGGTGTGGGTGGTGGGTTTGGCTTGTTGTTTGATGTCTTGGATGTCGCGGCTGGTTGTGTATGGTGGGTATGTGTTGAGGGTGACTGCGTTGTTTTGTTTTTGTTCGTTGGGTGTTTGGAGTGCGGCGCGGTATTTGCCGAGTGTTTTGAGTTGTGTTTTGGTGATGCCGGGGAGCATTTTGGCGATTTGTGTGGTGTTGTCGCTTCCGACGGGGTTGAATATGATTTTGTTGCGGCAGTTGTTGGTGACTGCGGTGCGCATGTTGGGTGAGAGTTGGTGGAGGTATTGTGTGATGAGCCAGCATCCGAGTTTGTATTCGCGGGCTTCGCTGAGGATTTTGGTGAAGTTGCTGCCTTCTCCTGCGAAGTTTTGGAGTTCGTCGACGTAGAGGTGGAATGGGGTTCGGTTTTCTGGTTTTTGGGTGATGCGGCTTTGTGCGGCGGCCCATGTTTTGGTGATGGTGATGGATCCGACGAGTTGTGAGACTGTTTCTCCGACTTCGCCTTTTTGGATGTCGACGAGGATGATTTTGTTTTGGTTGATGGCGTTTCGGAAGTTGAGGCTGCTTTTTTGTGTGGCGATGACTCGTCGGACGGTGGGGTTCATGACGAAGTCGTTGAGGCGTCGTTGGAGGGGTTCGAGTTCGTAGCTTCCCATGTCTTCTTTGACTCGGACGAGTTGTTCGCGGATGACGGGGTCGTTGGTTTGGTCGATGAGTTCTGTGAGTTTTTGGTTTTGTGTGACGGTTTCGAAGACGTCGAGGAGGCTGTGTTTGGTTTCTTGTTGTATGTTGAGGTCGAGGTAGGCGCGGAGGAGTGTTTCGAGTATGCGTCCGAAGCGGTCTCCCCAGTTTTCGCTGTATCGTTTGAATAGGTCGATGAGGTCGGAGACGATGATTTCTTTCTGGTTTTCGCGTTGTGCTTGGTTCATGTCTTGGTGGGTGTGGGGTTCGAGGACGTTGATTCGGGGTGTGTCTTTGTCGGCGGGGTTGATGTAGATGATGTCGTTGAGTCGTTTTTCGGGTGTTTTTCGGAGGAATTGGTCGATGGCTTCTCCTTTGGGTATGACCATGCAGATTCCGTGGTTTTTGTGGGCGTCTTGGAGTGCGGCGTGCACCATGGTTTGTGTTTTGCCGTATCCGGTGGGTCCGAGTGTGAGTGTGTGGAGGAGGCGTTTGTTGTCGGGGATGCCGATGTTTTCTTCGATGCCGAGTTGGCTGGTTTGTGTGCCGATGTAGGTTGTGTTGATGTGTTCGGTGGTTTCGATGAGTTTGCGGGTTTCTTCTGGGTTCATTGGTTTTGTTGGGGTATTGAGGTGAGTGCTGCGAGCTCGCTGGGTGAGGTACGGAATTTGTGGCTCCAGGAGCTGAATTGGTGCGTGGCGATTGCGTCTGCGAAGTTGAGGATTCGTTTTTGTTGGATTGTGCGGATGGTGTTGATGTTGAGGTATTGTCCGGTGTCTGGGTTTTCGAATCGGTTGTATGCGCCGGCGAGTTCTTTGATGCGGCTGGGTGTGTATTCTTGTGCGTTGATTACGGCGAGGCGGATTGAGGTGTGGAATTTGGCGGTGCCGGCTTTGCGTTCGACCTGTTTGGCTTGTTGTTTTTCTCGGGGTGTGGGTTTGCGGCTGCCCCAGAGTTTTTGTTTTTCTTTGCGGAGGTAGGCGATGCGTTGGTAGGTGCGGTGTTTCCACCATTTGTTTTGGAGGGGTTGTCCGGCGACGGGTTGGAAGAGGATTTGTGCGATGAATCGGGTGTTTTGCATTGCGTGGCGGTGGAGTGCGGCGGTGACGGCGTTGTTTGGTGGTTTGTTGAATTGTGTTCGGAGGGGGTACCAGTCTCTGCGTCCGGTGGTGAGGAGTGCGCCGCCGATTGTGTCTCCGGTGTTGACGGGGAGTCCGGTGTTTCCTGGTTTGAGTTCGATCTGTGGGTGGGTTTCTGTGAGGTGTGTTCGGGTTTTGCGTTCGAGGCGGTTGGTGGGTGTGGTGAATTGGATGGTGGTTGTGTCGGGTGTGGGTCGGCGGATTTCGAAGGCGGTGATGGGTGAGATGTTCCGGGTTTTGAGCCATTTGGTCTGGATTTCCATGATGCCGCGGACCAGGTTTTCGGGGACGGGTTGGGGTTCGGCGGTGGGTGGGAGCTTGGCTTGGACGGGGTTGTGTTTTGTTCCGGGGTTTTGGAGTTTCTGTGCTTGGGTTTTGTTGAGTTGTGTGTGGTTGTGGAGGAGGTGGTTGAGTGGTTTCATGTGTTGCCTCCGATGAGTCCGTGTTCTTCGGGTGTGGATTCGATTTTGATTTTGGTGTTGAGTTGTCCGGAGACTCGGACGAGTGCTTCGCTGTGCGGTGCGTTGGTTCCGGTGCGGAGTTCGTGGAGTTGTTGTTTTTCGCGGGTGGAGAGGTCGAAGTAGTCGACGACTGATTGGGGGACGCGGTCGTGTTTCATGAAGATTTTGCCGGGCATGTTGTCGAGGATTTCTCGACCTTCGCGGCAGTGTGTGAAGTGGGAGGCGTTTTGGCTGATGAGTGTGATCGCGGTGTTGGTGTCGCGTCCTTCGAGGACGAATTGGTTGAGGAGTTGTCTGCCTTGTTCGTCGTTCATGAGGATGCGGGCTTCGTCTATGACGACGAGTGTGGGTTGTTGGGTTTGGGAGACCCGTTGGTAGAGGTGTTCGACGAGTTTGGCGAGGAGTTCGGTGTTTTCGCGTTGTCCTCGGTTTTGGACTTGGTATGCGTTGGTTTGGTGGGTGTGGATCGGGAGGTTTTGTGGTTGGGTTTTGCCTGGTTGGAGTGTGTGTGCTTGTCCGTTGAGGGCTCTGGCGATGTCGGCGTATTCGTTTTTGGGGTCGATGATGTGGATTTTGAGGTTGGGGTATGCGAGGTGGCTGCGGAGGATTTCGAGTTTGGTGGCGTAGCTTTTGCCGGATCCGACCATTCCCATGCGTGCCATTGAGTGGCTGCTCCATTGGAATCGGTCGAGGATGACTGGTGTTTGGTCGGATGTGTCGGTGCCGTGGAGGACGCCGTTGGTTTGGTTGATGGATTGTGTGCCGAATGGGAATCCGGCTGCGGCGCTTCTGGCGGGCATGAGTTGTGTGTGGTTGAGTTGGTCGGGTTGGAGGGGTTGCCAGGTGGCGAGTGCTTTGTCTGTTTGGAGTATTGGTCGGTGGGTTTGGATGCGCATGGTGTTGCACCGGTTTTGGACTTGTTCGAGTGCTTGTGCGCATTGTTGTTTGTCGGGGTGGTGGATGGTGATGTAGGCGGCGTAGTGGACGGGGTTGTCTTTGCGTTGGGCGAGGAGGTCGAGCATCCATTCTGCGTCTTCGAGGGTGGATTCGAGTTTGTTGGTGCTGAGGTAGCCTTGGCGGAGGAGGGAGTTGATCTCTGCTTGGAGTTGTTCGGATGCTCGGTTGAGTTTTTGTGTGGCGTCGCTGGGTTTGCAGGGTTTGATTGTTTGTGTGATGTCTACGCGTGCGTTGCTTCGGAGGAGGTTGAGTGTCCAGCCGATGTCGAGGTCTGTGGGGAGTTCGGAGATGGCGAGTGTCTGTGAGTATTCGCCGTTTCCGTTGTGTGGTTGGGAGTTGTGTTTGTGTGTGGTCTGTGGGTTGGGGTTGTGGAGTTTTTGGGCTGTGTTGTTGAGTTGTTGTCCGGTGAGGCGTCGGGTGTTGAGTTCTGAGGTGTCGAGTGCTTCGATTATTTCTGTGGTGCGTTGGTCGAGGTCGTCTGCGAGCTGGTTGTTGTCGTTGTTTGTGTCGGTGAGGAGTTGTTTTTGTTCGCTGGGGTGTGCGCGGACGGTGATGTAGTGTTGTGTGTGGTTGTGTCCGCTGTCGGCGATTTTTTGGAGTAGTCGGAGGTATCCGGTTCGGAGCCTGTTTTGGTGTTGTTGGGTGTCGATGTTGTTGATGTAGTCGTTGAATTCGAGTGGTGTTTGGCGGGAGTGGATTTGGATGGGGTAGGTGACGGATGCGAGGAGGTTTCGGTAGATTGTGTGGAGTGCTTTTTGTTCGTCGCTGGTTTTCATCCCGAGGTTGGTGGGTTCGACTTTGATGACTGCGACGGCGGATCCGTCGTTGGTTTTGACGTGGGTTTCGCGGGTTTCGATGGTGTTGTTGGAGGTGTTGAGGAGTTGTGTGGCGGTGTAGCGGAGGCTGTGGTAGAGGTGTGTGTCGAGTGTTTGTCCGGCGGGTCGGACGAGGTACCATGTTGCTGCGGTTATTGCGGCTGCTGCGGCTCCGGCGATGTTTGTGGGTGTGGGTTGGGGTTGGAGGAGGGTTGCTGCGGTGAGGATGGGGAGCCCGATTCGGAGGAGGTCGCGGGGTGTGAATCGTCCGAATAGGTGGATGGGTGTGGCGAGTTTTCGGGGGATGCGGATGCGTTCAGTCATCGCGGAACTCCCCCTGGTAGGTGTAGCCGTTGCTGTTGGTGTTGTCTGTTCTGTTGTTTCGGATCTGTTTTTTCGTGTTTGTTTTCATTTTTTGTTTGGTTCCGGAGGTTATTTTGCGGGCTGTTCCGACTGCGCTTTGTGAGGCGGTCCAGACCTGGTATGGGATGATTAGGAGGAGTGTGAAGCTGGCGACGCCGATCATCCAGTTTGACAGGTTTTGGACGCCGGTGTTTCCGCTTCCGTTCAGGAGTGCGAGGCAGAAGCGGAGTGCGAGGACGTCGAGGGGTGCGATCAGGAGGGCGGCGAAGAATCCGCCGATGAAGGTGTCTGCGTATCTTCGGATGCGGGGGACGCTCCACATGATGAGGAATAGTGGTGAGGCGGCTGCGAAGAAGAGGATGTAGACGTCTCGGATGATGAATATTGCGACGACTGCGAGGAGGACGATTGATTCGGCTACCCATGCGAGCACGAGCCCTGTTGAGAGGCCGGCGAGTTGGGTGATTGAGGCGGTGAGTTGTGTTGGGCGGAATGCGTGGACGAGGGCGTTTGTCAGGTCGATTAGGAGTTGTAGGAGGGGGAGTGAGATGGATGCGAGTGCGAGCGCGAGTATTGTGCGGGGGAGGATTTGCCGCACTTCTTGGTATGAGATGCCGAGGAGGGGTCCGGTGATGTGGAGTAGTCCTGCCCAGGTGAGTATGACGCCGGTGAGTGCGATGGCGGTGGTGAGTGTGAGTTGGTGTATCTGTTCGACGGCGGTGTTTGGGTGGATTTGTGGTGTGGTTGTGAGGACGAGGGTGGTGTAGTTGAGGAGTTGTTGTGCGAGGAGTCGGAATGGTTCGAACAGCACTGCTTTGAGGACGGAGATCAGTGTTTGGTCCCATTGGTCGGTGAACTGTTGGAAGTCTCCGATTAGTTGTTGGATTGCGTCGACGATGGCGTCGATGTCGATGTTGATGTCTACTGTGGGTCCGTCGTCTTCGTGGTCTGCTTGTGCTGGTGTGGTGGCTATGAGGACGGCGAGCAGTGCCGCGGCGATTGTGCGTGTGTATCTGTGTGAGGTCATTTTGGATTGTGGAAAAAGGAGGGAGGTTTTTTTCTCCGGAGACAGAGGGTGTGGTTTTAGCTGCAGATTGCGGTTCCGAGCTGGCTGACGAGGAATGAGACGATTATGTTGGCTCCGAGGAGGAGTGTGGCTCCGATTGTGGTGTTTCGGGCTGCTTTTTTCGCGATCCGGGAGTTGTCTTCTCCGGGCATCATGAATCGGATGCCGGCGTAGAGGAATCCGAGTGTGGCGACGGCGACCCCGGCGATGAATGCGATCTCAACGAAGCTGTTCAGCAGGTCGAACAGCGGCTGCATTCCCTCCGGTGGTTCGCAGGGGAGGTTGACCTGTAGGACGGTGGTTGCGGGCTTTGCTGTCGGAAGGAACATTTCTTCCATACATGCCTAGAGGAGCCGTTACATGATAACTATCTGTCATATTTGACGTGTTCGGGGTATTTTACGCTGTGCGTATGGTTTGGTGTGGTTTGATTTTGGTCGGGTGCGTGGTTCTTGATGTGAATTGGTACCGATGACCTTGACCTCGCCTAGGGCTTCAAATTATTTGTCATGTATTAGTGGTCTTGTATGACTGAGAGCTGGGAGTCTGCTGGTCGGGAGTTCTACGATGAGGTGTTCCAAACGTTTGACAGCCACTCGAATTGGGAGTATGATGACTGGGTGAGTCGTGGTGATGCACCGGAGAATTCTGCGGCTGCACCGGAGACAGGTCAGCGGGTTGAGTACAGGTTTGAGCACTCGGATACTGGTGCGGTGATCTCTGTTGGGATCCCGGATTTGACGGGTGAGACGCCGCACGCTGTCAGTGGGACTGTGTCGCAGGGTTTGACCGTTGCGGAGAGTGACCCTCACGACAGTTTGTTGTCCGGGCTTGAGGAGGCGCAGGCTGGTATTTCTGAGTCGGTCGCTGGCGGGACTGACACGTATGTTGAACCGGTTGAGGATCTTCGCAGTGTTGCGAGGATTCGGGTTCCGTTTGGCTACGATGAGCAGCGTCTTGAGGAGTCGTTAGATGTGGCTTCTGAGGTCTCGGAGAGGGTTGATGACATGCACCGTGATGTGCTCGGTACCCTTGATCAGTACGCAGAGCGGTAGGAGGGTTATTTCTCTGCCGGCTCTGTGGTCTGGTTTCCTGTCGTAACATATTCTACGGACGGGTTCTTGTCTTTGACCTGATGGGTGACCCGAACTGGAACCATGCTGGTATTAGTGAGGTGAGTGAGGGTGAGAGTCGGTCGGTTCAGATTCCGGACTTGCTTCGCTCTCGTGGAATCCTTTCGACTGGGAGACCGGTTTACTGGTCGTATGAGAATGTGGTTGGTGTTGCTGTTGTGTCGGACAGCAAGCTTGAGGACGATGAGTATGTGAGCGTGGGTTATCGTGGTCTGCAGGATGCATCGAACGGTTACAGCTGCACGGTTCCGGCTCGTTTCTTCGGGGATTTTAAGGGTCGCGGTGATCCGGAGGTGTCGAAGCCGGTTCCGGACAATGCGAGGTTTGAGCCGGGGGAGCGTGTGCATTTCATGTTCACTGATGCGATGGCTGAGTCGGATCCGAGTTCGTGTTATGTGCTCACTGATGATGAGTTTGATAAGCGGTTCAATGATTCGGATAGGTGGGATGGGAAGTTGGATGAGGTACCGCAGCTTATCTAGGGGTTTGTGAGGGATTGGTTGTTTGTCTCGCGTGAGTGCGCGAGAACGGGTTTGAGCAAGCGCGAGGTCCTGGCTGAGGTCGGTGAGTATGAGGACTGTTCGGAGGGTTGTCCGAGTGGTGAGTGGCTGTATGAGGTTCGTGGTGGTTTGTTTCGGTATTTGATTCGGTTTTCGGCGGATCCGCCGGAGTACGAGGTTGTCTGTGAGAGGTATGTTGCCTGGTTCTGGTTGTTGGCGTGTTTTGTTGTGTATAGTGGGTTGGTTGTGTTTGACGGGGTTTTGTTGAGGCTGTTGTCTGTTGCTGGGTTTCTGGGTGTTTTCTGCGCGGTGTTTCTTCGTGGTGGTCCGTTAACCGGGTTTTTCGAGGGTGCTGAGGGCAGTAGTGGTGCGGAGGTGGTTCCGGTGATTGTGTTGTTGGTGGTGTTGTTTGTTGGCGTGGTGTTTGAGGGGTTTGTGGGTTGGTCGTGGCATCTGGGGCTGGTGTTCAGCCTGGTTTCTCACGGCGGGTACTGGCTGTTTGAGGATTGGGTTGTCGGGTTTTCTGAGGGGTGGCAGGGTTGGATTGTTGAGAGGTCTGAGGAGCTGCCTCGTGTTGTGGTTGAGTATCCGGTTTTTCTGTTGATGGTTTTTGCCCCGGTTTTGGTGTTCGATGTTGTTTCGTTTAGTCCGTGGTTTCTCCGGGTTCTGTCGGGTTCGACGGCGGTGTTGGTGGCTTTTGGGTTGGTGTTCTCGGTGGGTTGGTGTCTGATGATTTGGGCGTCGTATTGGGATGCGCACAGGTATACACGGGAGGCGTATGCTTCCGGGGGTCAGACTGGGAGCCGGGTTCAGGGTCTGTGTTTCGCCGGTTTCTCGGTTTTGGTGTCGCTGGGTGTAGGTGTCTTGTGCGCGGTGTTTCTGTGGCGGGTTGGTGTGTTGTTTTCGGTGGATGCGGTGGCGGGTGTTGTTGTCGGGTTGCTGTGTGGCTGGCCTGTTGTGTTCGGTGTCTTTGGCTTGTTATATCAGGTTGTTCGGGTGTTTGTGTTGGTTGTTGGGTTGCTTGTCAGGGGTGAGCGGAGAGAGGATGTCGGGGAGAGTGTCGATATCGAGCCGGATGTGTATGTTGTGGATGGTGGGTCTTCGAGGATAGGTGCTGCTAGCGTTGGTTTCTATGATTTTGTTTTCGTGGGTGACCGTGTTGTTGAAGCGTTGGATGGTGATCTGCTTGATGCAGCCTTGGCTCATGAGGAGGGTCATGTTGTGAATGGTGATTCGAGGCTTGCGTTCGTGACAGGTGTTTTTTCGCCGTTTGTCTTGACTGGAAAGAACGTGTTGTTCAGTGCGTTGGGTTTTGAGCGGCGGGAGATGGCTGCGGATCGGTATGCT
>ERZ1034488.415-NODE-415-length-9686-cov-41.467968_pt1 | contig 9686 bp, 9 predicted proteins | sample MGYA00520646_ERZ1034488 | MGnify/ENA primary metagenome ERZ1034488 (study PRJEB33760, sample SAMEA4777686) | hypersaline lake metagenome | biome: hypersaline environment; feature: brines | place: Spain | collected 2012-08 | depth 0 m ...
CACCAATGTGCCACTCCCTCCTCAGCCGATTCTGTACGTGTATGAGGATAGGTCTATGACGAACATGACCGCGTGACATCCGGACACCAATTCGCCACACCCTCCCCAGCCGATTCGCGAGTCACCTTCGGCGACTCGCTCATCCCTCGCACGCGCTCGCGGGCACGCTTCGCGGCCCGCGAGGCGCGCGCCACCGCAGAGATGGTCGCGTGAGGGGTTGCGATTGTGTGGTTGGGTTCCGAGTGTCATCGTGTGGTCTGTGTGACCTGCTCTCAGGTACCGACCTCCATCGCGCGCTCGACGACGCCTTCGCCGTACATCTCCACGAGCTCTTCGTGTTGGTCTGGGCGGTTTTCGTAGACGTCCTTGAAGAGGTCGACCGGCGTCATCGCCGCCTGGTAGGTCGCTTCGTCCCACATGCGGTCCGTCGAGATGGTGATCTCGACCTCGTCGATGCGGAGCGTCGCCGACCGCTCCATCGCGATCGCGCCGCGTCCGGCCGCCTTGGCCGCCTCGAACTCCTCCATCGAGTCCACGATGTCGTCCATGCTCGGAACGTACGCGGTCATCTCGAGCAGCGTTTCGTGTAACTCGTCTGTATCGAGCGTCTGTGTCGTTCCGTCGACGGTGAGCTCGTAGCCCGCCGCCGTCTCCAGGAGCGACACGCTGTTGCCGTCGTACGTCCAAACGCCGCCCTCGGAGTCGAGTCCGACCTCGGTGTCGCCGGTGTCGAGCAGCCAGCGTCCGGTTTTCGGCGGGAGTGGCGAGGTGTTGGCCTCGACGACCTGTCCAGGCGTCAACGACCAGATGCCAAGCATTCCCTTCGACTGGTTGTCCCGCATGCGCTCGTGGTATCCCTCGACGTCACGGATGTCGTCGTAAGGGCCGTCGACGGCGATACAGCCGGCGGCGCTCGCGCCGCGGGCGGTGTTGTGCCGCAGTTCAGGCCACGCCGGGAGTGCGCCGGTCGGCGTGATGGCGCGCATGTCTTTCGTGTAGTCGACCTCGCCGTCGACGAGCAGGAACAGCCGTTCGAGGGTGTTCTCCGGTTTTCCTATCTCGTCGCGGAGTGTCCGCATGGCGAGTTCGGCCTGGCCGCTCTCGATGATCACGGACATCGCGAGACTCCCTGGCTCGAGCCCGTGTTCGGCCTCGACGATGGTGAAGAACTCGTCGGCCTTCTTCCAGTCGTCGATGCCGCCGACTTCGGGGATGACGAAGCCGTCGATGTGTTCGATGGCTCCCTTTTCGGGGTCGGCGATGTCGAGCATGTGCTGGAAGCCCTGATGACGGGTGGTGGGGTCGTCGCGGTGCCACACCATCCGGGGGTGTATTTCGCCGGGGAAGTCGGCGCCGTTCTCGGCGACGACGTCGACGATGTTCTGTGCGCCCTGGTCGCGCATCGACGGGGCGGTGGCGTCCTCGTTGTCCGGGACCCAGACGTCGGGGGCCTGCATGCCGCGGAGCTCGGCGGCGCGTCGAAGCATCTTCGCGGAGTCGTCTTCGCCCTCGACCGCGGTGGGAGAGGTGAAAAACGTCCGCACGAACGACCGGTCGTGTCTTCTTCGAGTCATGTGTGTGTGAGAGTGCGTGCGGGTATCCTAATAGTTCGTGATGGAGAAATTCTACGGGGTTCTTCGCCCGTCGTCGAGCGGCCGCGAGACCGGCACTCAGATCCCGACTGCGATCAGCGCCACCCCGGTGACGACGACGAGCCCCAACACGATCGAGACGAGCCGCCCGAGTCGACCGGTTCCGAGCAGCCACGCTAGCCCAGCTTTGAGCAGGGTGTTTGCGACCGCAGCAAGCACGATCCCCGTTGCCGCGACCTGCTCTGAAACCGTACCGTCAGCTGCGAGCGCGCTCAGGCTGATCGTCATCGCGTCGACGTCTGCGAGCCCAGAGAGGAAGGCCGTGACGTAGATTCCAGACGACCCGAACCATCCGTGCGCGTGTTCGGAGACGAGGAGCACGACCGCGAAGATCACACCGAAAAACAGCGCGGGACGAAGCCGAAACGGATTCTTCATCGGTCCGGGCTCGACCGTCTCGTCGGTGGCCGTCCGCCAGTACAGCACCCCCGCGGCCAGTACACCAACGGTGGTCATCGCGCCGAGCGGTGGTGCCACACGCACGAGCAAACGAGGATTGACCACGGCAACCTCGACGAGCGCCCGCGGGAACATCACTACCGATGCGGTGACGACGGCGAACGCCGACACGCGGTACAGCGACTCGTTCTGGACCGTCTTTTCGGCCATCGACACCGTCGTCGCCGTCGAGGAGACGAACCCGCCAACGACCCCGGTGACCGCGATGCTCCGCTCTGGACCGAGGACGATCCCGAGGAGGTACGCCACGAATCCGAGGCCGGTGACGAACACCACCATCAGCCAGACGAATCGCGGATTGAGCCCGTACAGCACGTCGAGTGAGCGATTCGGCAGCGACGGCAGCACGACGAGAACGACGAGGACGAACTTCGCAGACGCGATGCGCTCCGTCTTTTCGATCCGGTCGGCGAACGCATGTATCGGATCCTTGACCGACAACAGAACGGTGACCGCTCCACCGACGACGACTGCGACGACCGCACCAGCGTCCGAGTGCATTGCGACCGCGCCGAGCAGCGTCGTGAGCAGCGCAGCCACGAGCGTCGTCAGTCCGACGTCCCCCTCGTAGACGATTTTGGCCGCGTACGCGACGGTAAGCGGAACGACGACGACGGCGAGCGCGACAGCTCGCGCACTCGGGACGAACGCAGCGACCAGCCCACCGTAGAGCGCGAACAGCGGGAACGTCCGGCTCCCGGCAAACGTCCCCCCAGACTCGCTCTGTTCGCGCTCGAGTCCGACGAGCGCTCCCAGTCCGAAGCCGACGAGCAGGTGACCGAGTACCTCGACGACCGGGTCGACTCCTGGGGTGACCATCGGGTCGACCTACGACGGGCGCATATGTCAAACTACGGGAGGTACGTTCGTGGTGATATCTCAGCGGCCCGACGGCACCGGCTGCTGTCGGGGTGCCACACCCCATGTGGGCCGACCTCGGTTCCAACCGACTCATACGCCTCCGGCTCCTCTACCGAGGCGATGACCCGGATCGAAACGGGATCTCGGCTGGCACTCGTCGCCGTCCTGCTCGAAGGCCTCCGCCGCCGGGACCCGGCTGCGGTCGTGAACGCGGTCGCATCCGTGGCTGGAACGTATCTCCCGTCGGTTCTCGAGCGTCGCGCGGACGTGGCGATCCGGCCGTGGCATCGGGGGTACGTCTCGGGAGCGATGGTCGCACACGCCGTTGGGATGCTCGGGCCGTACGACGACGTTCGGTGGTGGGACCACCTCACGCACACGCTCACCGCGACGATACTCGGAGAAGTCGTCCACGTGATAGCACGCGAGCGGGGAGCGGACCCGCGCCCTCGCGTACTCGGTGCCGTAGTCGGACTCGGTGCTCTGTGGGAAGTCCTCGAGTACGTGGTTCACACCGGTTCTCGTCGAGTGGGGCTCGACCCCGTCCTCGTCCAGTACAGCGCCACCGACACCGCCTTCGATCTGGTGTTTAATCTCGTGGGTGCCGGGCTCGTCGTCCTGTTCGGTGACCGCGTCGTCGAACGCGTCGCTTCCGAAACTGGTCTCGACGAGGCAGGTACCGCAGCAGACGCGGGGACGACGCTACCGACCGACGAACACGAGACGACGTGAGCGACTACGGGACGTACCAGATTCCTCGGTCGACGTCGAGCACCGATCCGACCACGACGTGCGGGAGCGCCACGATGCTGATGAAGATGCTCCAGAAGGCGACCGCTCCCGGCAATATCCCGACGCCAGCGAGTGGGTTCGGGATCGCCCAGTACACGGCCGCAAGCACGCCGAATGTCGCGAGCGCGCCGACGACGAGGATACCCCACGCACGGATCGCGACGGTCGCGGCGTCGGAGCCACCGACGAGGTCCCACGACGGGTCACCGACCGGCGCGTCGTCGACGGTCTGGGTCCGGGCCACCTGTCTGGCCGAGTACCAGAAGGGGAAGTAGAGTCCGACCGCCACGAGCACGGGGACGAACGCGAAGTACGCGGCGAGGAGCAGACTCTCGCCGGCGTCCACGACCCACGAGCGACCACCGCCACGAACGTACCCCAGACCGATGTGCGTCACGAGCGCGAGTCCGTACCCGCCGGCGATGATCGGGCGCGTCACGTCGAAGTACGCGGCGTACGGCGCGAGCCCGCCCGGTTCGACGAGTCCGACCATGAGCGCGCTGAACGTGTGGAACGTCTCCGGCCAGAACACGATCGGTACGAGCATGACGGCACCCCCGCGAACACCAGCAGCCAGCAGCCGCTGGAATCGCGTCTCGAGGTGGTCCGTCCCGCTCGTCGCATCGAGCACCGAGACGCCACCGAGTCCACCTTTCGCGACCGCGACCGTCACCGCAAGCGCTAGTCCGGCGACGGGTGCGAGCAGAAGCAACCCGACGAACGCCGCGATACCGCCGAGGTACGCCGCCACGTACCGCCACCGAAACGTCGGTTGCCGCCGTCGCAGGTTTTCGAAGTGTTCGTAGCCGCCGTGTGGGAGGTTCAACGCGATCATTCCGACGAGGTAGACCACCATCTGCGCTTCGAGCGGCATCGTCACCCCCGCGGTCCCGACGGCAGCGAACGCGACGGTCAACACCACCAGTGCGGCACGTGAGAATCGCAACGACGGGTGCGTCTCGCCTCCCCGGTACAGCCGCCGGATCGCCCAGCTCCCCCGAACACTCATGTCGACGTGTTGGATCCCTCCCCGTATAAAAAGCCGCGCGCAGTCCAAGCATCTGACAACCGCCGCCGAGGCGATAGGCGACCAGTCCGTATCCAGCGTGCATGCGTGAGACAGATCAGCGAGTGGCGGTCGTCGGCGGTGGCTTCGGGGGGCTCGCGACGGCTGCATACCTCGCGGACGCTGGTGCGGACGTGCGACTGTACGAACAGCACGAGCGACTCGGCGGCCACGCCGGCGTGTTAGAACGCGACGGGTTTCGGTTCGACACCGGACCCTCGTGGTACCTCATGCCGGACGTCTTCGAGCGATTTTTCGATCACTTCGACCGCTCGCCGGACGACTACTACGCGCTCTCGCGGCTCGACCCGCAGTACCGGGTCTTCTGGAAGGACGGCGACCGCGTCGACATCGAGCCGAACCGGGCGAACGCGGCCGAGGTGTTCGAGTCGTACGAGGCAGGCGCGGGCGAGGCGCTTGAGCGATACCTCGACACCGCCGAGGAGAACTACGAGCTCGCGATGGACCGCGTGGTGTACGAGGGACGCGAGCGCCTGCGAGAGTACGTCGACACTGACCTGTTGCCGCTGGCTCCACGGGTGCGGCTGTTCGGGACCATGGACGACTACGTCTCGCGGTACGTCGAACACCCGAAGCTCAGGCAACTGCTCGAGTACACGCTGGTGTTCCTCGGCGGATCACCGCACAACACGCCGGCGCTGTACAGCATCATGAGCCACGTCGATTTGAACCTGAACGTCTTCTACCCCGAGGGAGGGATCGCCGGAGTCGTCGACGGCCTCGCCGACCTGTGTCGCGAACTCGGCGTCGAACTCAACACGGGCGTCGGCGTCGAACAGATCGACGGCCGTGCCGGCTCGTTCACCCTCCGAACCGAGGCGGGTACCGAGCCCGCAGACGTCGTGGTGAGCAACGCCAACCCAGCACACACAGAACGCGAGCTGCTCCCCGAACCACACCGCGCACACGACGAGTCGTACTGGGAGGACCGGACGTACGCGCCCTCCGCGTACATGCTGTACCTCGGGGTCGAAGGTGACGTCGGCGACTTGGCACACCACTCGCTCGTGTTGCCGACGGACTGGGACGACCACTTCGCGTCCATCTTCGACGACCCGGCGTGGCCGAGTGACCCCGCGTACTACCTCTCTGTCACCTCGAAGACGGACGACACGGTCGCGCCGCCCGGTCACCACGCAGTCGTCGTGCTCGTGCCGATCGCCCCCGGGCTCGACGACGGGCCGGCGACGCGGTCGCAGTTCCGCGAACAGGTCCTCGACGACCTCGCTGCCCACGCCGGCGTCGACTTCCGCGACCGGATCGTCACCGAGGAGACGGCGTGTGTCGCCGAGTTCGCGGAGCGGTACGGCAATCCACAGGGCACCGCGCTCGGGCTCGCACACACGCTGTTTCAGACCGGTCCGTTCCGGCCGAGCCACCGCGCCGACCTCGACGGGCTGTACTACGCGGGGTCGTACACCGCCCCCGGGATCGGGATGCCGATGTGTCTCATAAGCGGCGAGCGGACCGCCGAGGCGGTCCTCGAAGACTACCCCGAGGTCGCCAGCACGGCACCACCGGCGGGAGCCGACTGACGACTGCCGGCGTGCGTCCCACCGCCGGTCGTCGCCGTCGTCGCCCGACGACCGCGTCTCGTTCTCGCATCCGACGGGCTTTTTGCCCCCTCCCATCCTCGGGTCCGGTATGACATCGCTCGACATCGACCTCGTGCTCGTTCCCGTCGACGGGAGCGAGGCGTCTCACGAGGCCGTCGACTACGCCGTCGAGATCGCTCGGGAGTACGGCGCGACCGTCCACGCGCTGTACGTCCTCGACGAGTCGGTCGTCAGAGCCCTCGAGACGGGCGCGATAGACGAAGACGACGTCGCAGCGGACACCGAGTCGTTCACCGAGTCCGTCGCCGAACGCGCCGAGGCGGTCGGCGTCACACACAGCAACTCCATCGCGTACGGCTTCTCGACGCAGGTGAAGACGGTCCATCCGGGAAGCGTGGTGCTCGACACCGCAGAGGAGCTCGAGGCCGACTTCGTCGTCGTCCCCCGCGAGCCGGTCACGGGTACCCCCGGCGAGGTGCTCGCGAAGGCGGCCGAGTACGTCCTCTTGTACGCGAGCCAGCCGGTGCTCTCGGTGTGACGGGTGACGCCGCCGCGGTGACGTCGTTGGGGTCGTTTCCGCTCGTCCCGGCCGGGACGACCCTGCCGCCGCTTCCGTACCTCCTCGGGATCGTCCTCGCCGCCAGTGCTGTCGCCGTCTCGTTTCGTCGGCGATCACCGACGGTCACCGGGGCGCACGTGCTCGCGCTCGCGCCGTGGATGGCGCTCGGCGCAGCAGCACACGTGCTCTTCGTCGTCGACGGCCTCCCGGCGCTTCTCGCTCCGCTCGGCGGATCGCCGACGGTGTACCTCACGACGGCGACGTTCGCCGGGGGGGTCTGGCTCGCGGCTTCGGCCACGACCGCCGACCCAGAGCGCGTTCCACGAGCGCTCGCCGCGGTTGGAACGCTCGGGTTCGTCGTCGCCGTCGTCGCCGTCGTCGCGCAAGGAATCCCCGGCGCGGGTGCCCGGTGGGCCGGCCTGTCGCTGGTAGTCGCCGTCCCGTTCGCACTCGTCGCTTGGGGGGTGCTCGCCGCGGTCCGACCGGCTGTCGCGTCGATCGATCGCGTCGGGCGGCTCGTCGTGTTCGGCCACGCGCTCGACGGCGTATCGACGGCGCTCGGTGTGACGCAACTGGGGTTCGGTGAACGGAGTCCGCTCTCCCGGATCATCCTCGAACTCGGCGTCCCGTCGATGCCGGTGCTCGGTGAGGCGTGGCTCTTCGTGCTGGTGAAACTCGTCGTCTCTGGAGGGGTCGTCTCGCTCTTCGCGCCGACCGTTCGAGAAGCGCCGCGTGAGGGGCTCCTGCTCGTCGCGTTCGTCGCTGCAGTCGGACTCGGACCCGCTATACACAACCTGCTGCTGTTCAGCGTGTCGGCGTGAGCGGCTAGTCTTCTTCGACGACCTCTGGATCCTCGATGGCCGACTGCAGCGAGTCGAGGCCGTTGACCCACTCCGAGACGAGGCCGTACTCGAGCTCCTCTACGACGCCGATGTCTAGCGTCCCGCCGTCGAGGATGCGCGTACCGGCCTGGACCACGTAGCCGAGGGCGGCGTCGAAGTCCTCGTCGGTCTCGGCTTCGGCGGCCGCGTGGACGAAGTCCGTGACGTCGCCCTCGGCGGCCCCGCCGACGACGTACTCCTCGGCCGCGTAGAAGACGGGTACGAGCGAGGTCTGTACGCCGTCGATGAGCATCGCCGTCTCCTCGTCGTCGAAGGGCGTCTCCGCGAGCACGATGTCGCTCACGGTCTGGAGCTCGTCGACCGCACGCTCCTCGTCGATGCGCCCCTCCTCGAACGCCGCCAGGATCTTTGCGACCGCGATCGCCGCGTCGTCTTGGAGGTTCAACAGGAGTCGTGCGGACGACTCGTTTTCGGGATCGAGCTCCTCGTCGGCGACCCGATCGAGCCAGTTCTGCCAGCGTTCTTCGGAGTAGAACGTTTCGACGGCCTCGTCCTCGGTCATACTCCACCTCTCTCCCGGCCGATTCAAAGGCCTTTCTTATCGATCGGCCCGAGCGACGCCGTCACACCCCGATGCAGGCGGTCACGCGGAACGTTCTGTCGATGGATCGAGCGTCGCTCCGGTGTCGATCCCGTAGACCGCTGCGGGCGTCTCGACGTGTGCCCGCCGGACCGCGTCGTCGTGGCCGGATTCGAGTAGCCACCGGACGCGCCGAGGTACCGTCTTCGGTCCGAGCACCATCCCCGGTCGGTCGGGGTCGTCGACGAAGTCGGTCTCCATGAGGAACGGTCGACCGGCGGCTGCGGCCCGTTCGAGTCGGTCACGCTCGCTCATCACGCTCGGGGTTGGACCCGCGAGCCGTCCCGCCGCGTAGTGTTTCACCACCCGGGTGGGGTCAAGTCCGACCGACTCGGCGACAGACGCGAGGTCGGTGAGGTCCTCGGTGGCCTCCGTGTGGAGTTGGACCGCACAGTCCTCGTCGGCACCGCACTCGAACGCCCGCCGGATCACGGCGTTCGACGCCTCCCAGACGGCGTCCGTCACCTCGTAGTGTGGACGGCCGGATTTGAGTGCCAGCGCCCGTCCCGCTGCCACGTACTCCGCCGCGGTCTCGATGCCGCCACACATGAGCTCTCGAGCGTCGTGTGGTGAGAAGCCCCGCTCGTCTACGAGTCGGCTGACGAGCCCGGGGTGGACGCCGAGAACCGGCCACGCCCGGCCGGGGAGCAGCTCGGTCGCGTCGTCGACGATCGAGCACGTCTCGTCGAAGACGGCGCGGAAGTCTGCCGGGTCGGTCGCCTTGACGCCGAGGTGCCACGACGGCTTGTTGACCACGAGTAGGTGGGTGCCGCCGAGTCGAACGAAGTCCTCGACGGCCGCGAGTCCGCGGCCGTGTCGCGGATCGAGGTGGAGGTGGTTGTCGAGTACCGGCGTGTCCAAGTCGACGGTCATGTATCGTGTTCGAGGTTGCGTCCCAGGTGTTTGTGCGATTCGGTCACGCTCGGTGGGTTGTCTCAGCGCCCGTCGTCGGGCGCGTCGCCGTTGTTGTCGTCGGACGCGTCGTCGTCATCGTCAGGCGTCTCGCCGTTTTCCTCTGGCGTGTCGTCGTCGGGCGCCTCTCCGCTGTCATCCGTAGCTGAGTCGGCATCATCGCTCACCACGACCTCGTCCAGCCGCTTTTCGACGGTCTCTTCGACCGTTTCGCCCACCGTCTCCCCGACCGTTTTTTCCACAGTCTCTTCGACGGTCTGTTCGACCTGCTCGCCAACAGTCTCTTCGACGGTCTGTTCGACCTGCTCGCCAACAGTCTCTTCGAC
>ERZ1034488.416-NODE-416-length-9680-cov-4.268883_pt1 | contig 9680 bp, 5 predicted proteins | sample MGYA00520646_ERZ1034488 | MGnify/ENA primary metagenome ERZ1034488 (study PRJEB33760, sample SAMEA4777686) | hypersaline lake metagenome | biome: hypersaline environment; feature: brines | place: Spain | collected 2012-08 | depth 0 m ...
AGGATTCGGGCGGGGTCAATGTCGAGCGCGCCGAGTCTGGGGAGTGTTCAGACTTCGTCAGGCCCAGTAGCGAGAGTCAAGGGATAGCCCTCGGCGCTCCGGAAGGCGAGCACTGCACCGATTGTGCGGACGTACCCCTCCAGATTCGAGAGGCGGACGACCCCTGTGGGAGCGCCGTTATCCTGCCGTCTCCCGGACTCGAAGAACCGGCAGAGGCGGAGGCGCTCGGTTCTGGAACCGCGGTCTTGACCCACGTTGCGGCGAAGTCGAAAGACCGCTGCTCATCTCATTCGGTTTCCCGGTCGGCTCGCCCGAAGCCCGATCCGGACACCTCTCTCGGCAGTGTCATTCTGCTGATTTAGTCTCCAGCGCCTGCCGCCCTCCCAGGCGAGTGGGCCCTTGTCGTTAAGAAGAGAGCTCCCGCCAGCCCACCGCCCAGCGGGTTCTCTTGACTGATCCTCTTCTGGCGCCCGAGAGGAGCGATCTGTGTCTCTTCTGCTGCTTTGCTCCCGCTCTAAGCACCTGTTCCGTATGCGAACGCCCCCCGTCTATGTCTACACCCTCTGCATCGCTCTGCTCTTGATCGGGTGCCGCTCGACGCGGCCCGACCCCGAGCCGCGTCCGCTCGGAAGCGACCTCCCGGCGTACGAAGCCCCGCGCGACGGCCCGGAGCAACCGGCGGGCAGCGACGTGCGGCGTCCGCCCGAATGGCAAAACGCCCCCGGCGACACACTTACGCTCCAGGAAAGCCTCGCCTTGGCCCTTGCCAATAATTCGCGCCTGCAGTCCTTTAGCTGGGAGGTGCGCGCCCGAGAGGCCCAGGCCCTGCAGGTTGGGCTCTGGCCGAACCCGAGTCTCGGCACCGAGACCGAAGACCTCTCAACCGAGGATCCAATTGGGGACTTCACGGGCTCCGAGCAAATGGTACAAGTGAGCCAGCCGATCGAGCTTTGGGGGCGACCGGGTAAGCGGCGAGACGTGGCCGAAGAGGAGCGCGACTTGGCGGGGTGGGACTACGAGGCCGCCCGGCTGGACGTGGTGAGCCAGACGACGCAGGCTTTCGTCGGGCTCGTGGCTGCCGAACAGCGGGTCCACCTCGCCCGCCAGCTCGTGCGCCTGTCGGAAGAGGTTTTCCAGACCGTATCCCGGCAGGTCGAGACCGGTGAGGTGAGCCCCGTTGAGAAACAGCGGGCCCGGGTGCCGCTCTCGCAGGCCCGCATCCGTCTTCGCCGAGCCGAAGAGGCGCGCACCGCGGCCCGGACGACCTTGTCTGGGCAGTGGGGACGTTCAGACACGACCACCTTTAGGGAGGTGGAGGGGACGTTCGGCCCTGTCCGTCCGGTCCCCTCTCTTGATTCGGTGAAGGCGGCTCTCGGCCGCAATCCTGCACTGGCCCGGCAGCAGGACGAGATCGAGCAAGCGAGGGCCGTAGTCTCGCTGGAGAAGAGCGACCGGTTGCCCGTCCCGGCCGTGACGGTGGGCTGGCAGCGGTTTGGGGGGCGGACCGGAAGCGACCGCACCGCCCTCAAAGCAGGAGTTTCTCTTCCGCTTCCCCTCTGGGACCGCAACCAGGGCGCCGTGCAGCGCGCACGGTTCCGACTTGAACGGGCCCGGCGCCAGCGCGAGGCCGCCCGAGTCCGGCTCGATACAACCCTGTCGAAGGCCTACCGGTCCCTTGTCTCCGCGCAGAACGAAGCCCAGACGATCGCAGAAGAGACGCTCCCTGCCGCCCAATCGGCCTTCGAGTCGGTCCGCCAGGGCTACCGGCAGGGCAAGTTCGACTACCTGGAAGTGCTGGATGCCCAGCGGACCCTCTTCGGCGTCCGCCGCCAGCAGATTCAGGCCCTTAGCCGCTACTACCAAGCCCGCGTGCGGGTCGAGCGACTCGTCGCGACGCCCCTTGAGCAGCTCCAGTAAGCGCCGCATACGAGGATTCTTCCATTTTGGGACGCTGCCGTCCTGCCCTCTGCTCCACGCATTCACCACGCCCTACTTACGTTATGCATTCCTCTGTTCAAGCTCCGTCCGCGCGCTCCACACGTGCTGGACACTTTGCCACGCTCATCGGCGTTCTTTTGACGGCGACCGTTCTCGCGGTTGGATGCGGGAACGGGCAAGCCCAATCCGCCCAGCAATCCGCTTCCAGTCAAGCTCATTCCGATACCTCCGAGACCGAGTACGGAGGGGAGCATGAGGGCGAGCATGGAGGTGGCCATCGAGGTGTTGCGATCGGGGCCGACAAGGCCAAGTCGCTCGGTATCGAAGTGGATACGCTGCGGGCCGGGAGCGCGACCTCGACGGTCAGCCGCCCGGCCACCGTGCAATTTGATCCGGATCGAGTGGCCCAGGTCGGGCCCCGGATTGAGGGGAAAGTCGTCCGTGTGACGAAGGACCTTGGGGATCGGGTCCAGGAGGGGGAGGCGGTGGCCGTGCTGTCGAGCGTAGAACTGGGGAAAGCAAAGTCGCAGTATCTCACGGCTCAGGCCCGACTTAAAACCCAACGGCGCGCCTACGAGCGGGAGCAGGTGCTCCGGGCCGACAGCATCAGTAGTGAAGCCGACCTTCTGGAGGCCCAGGCGCAGTTCGAGGAAGCGCAGGCGGAGTTTCAAGCAGCGAAGGAGGCCCTTCGGCTTTACGGGCTCTCGGACACGGACGTGGCCCCGGCCGGAAGGCGAGAGATGCCAATTTCCCACTTTCGGGTGACCAGTCCCGTGACCGGCACGCTCCAGAAGCGAGACGTGGAGATTGGGCAGACGGTCGGAAGTCAAGAGACCCCGTTCCACGTCGCCAACAGTTCGCGCATGTGGGTCATGATCGACGGCTACGAGCGAGACATCGCCGCCATTGAGGAGGGGCAGCGGGTGCGTCTCACGATGAGTAGTCTCCCCAGCGCGAGTTTTCAGGGCCGGATCGACTTTATTTCCCAGACGCTCGAAGAAGAAACGCGCACGCTCCGCATGCGGGCCGTCATGCCCAATCCGGAGGGCGTTCTCCGAGACGGGATGTACGGCCGCGCTCACATCTCGACTGGCCAGACGGTCGAGCGGGCGCTCATCTCGACTGACGCCGTTCAGACCATTGACGGTTCCTCGATGGTGTTCGTGCCGGGAGAGAAGAGCGGTCATTTTCGGGCCGTGGAGGTCCGTCTCGGGCAGGAGTCGCAAGACGGAATGGTGGAGCTTTTATCCGGCCTCCAGCCTGGAGACGTAGCCGTCACGCAGGGCGCGTTCAACCTAAAGGCGACGCTCACCTCCCAGTCCCGCAGCGCCGCACATAGCCACTAATCGGCGCTGCCCAGAGCATCGAGTCGCTTTGCTTCCGCTCGCTCCAGGTGGGACTCGGTCCCGCCAAAGACCTTAGGTTTCTATGATTGATCGTCTCGTCAACGCCTCGCTTCGCAATTGGCTTCTCACTCTCGTCGCGGTGATCGGACTGGCCGGAGGGGGATACTGGGCCGTCACCACCGTGGCGGTCGACGCGTTCCCGGACGTGAGCCCGCCGCTGGTGCGGGTCTTTACGAAAAGCCCTGGTCTCTCGCCGGTCGACGTGGAAAAGCAGGTCAGCTACCCTATCGAGATTGCGATGTACGGGCTTCCCGGCCTGGAGCGAGTGCAAAGCAAATCGATTTTCGGTCTCTCCCGGGTCACCATCTACTTTGAGGAGGGCACCGACATTTACTTCGCCCGGCGCCTGGTAATGGAGCGGCTCCAGAAGGCCCGCGACCGCATCCCCGAGGGGCTTGGCAAGCCGCAACTGGGCCCCATCACGACGGCCCTCGGCAACATCATGATGTACGAGGTCAAGAACGAAAATGGGGCCGACCACTCTCTCACCGAGCTTCGGTCAGCTCAGGACTGGCTCGTCAAGCCGCGCCTTCGGACGGTCCCGGACGTGACCGGTGTCCTTTCGCTCGGAGGTTACGTGAAGCAGTACCAGGTGCGGCTCGACATGGACAAGCTGCTGGCACGCGACCTGACGGTAGGGGACGTGCGACAGGCCGTGGGAGCCAACAATCGCAACGTCGGCGGCTCCTTCGTCGAGCGGGGCGGGGAGGAGTACATCGTGCGCGGCTACGGCTGGATCCGTCCCGGCGAGGATGGGCTCAGCGACATCCGCAACATCGAGGTCGGAAGCTACGACGGGACGCCCGTGCACATCGGCGACGTGGCTACGGTTGCCTTCGGACCGGAGATTCGGCGCGGGGCTCTCTTTACGAGCACCGACTCTACCAGCCCCAAGGAATCGGTCGGCGGTTTCGTGCAGAAGCTCATCAACACCAACACGCAGGCGGTTCTCGAAGACGTTCAGCAGCAGATCGCCTCGATAAACGAGGCGCTCCCGGAAGGGATGACCGTCGAGCCCTTCTACTCGCAGGGCAACATGGTGAATAAGGCCGTCGGGACCGTGACCAACGCCCTCATGTTCGGGGCCATTCTCGTGCTATTGGTCCTCTACGTCTTGATGGGCGACGTGCGCTCGACCATCATCATCATGACGACGATTCCGATCGCTTTCCTGGTGGCGCTTATCGGAATGAAATTTACGGGCCTCTCGGCCAACCTCATGACGCTGGGGGCGCTGGCAATCTCCATCGGAATGATTGGCGACGGGACGACCGTGGTGGTGGAGAACGTCTACCGGATGCTCCAGGAGCGGGACGACCTGGAGAACGTGTCGATGCCCCGAATTGTGAGCGAGGCAACCCGGGAGGTGAGCCGCCCGGTGGTCTTCTCCACCAGCATCATTATCATCGTCTTCTTGCCGCTCTTCACGCTCCAGGGGGTGGAGGGAAAGCTCTTTTCGCCGATGGCCTATACCATCACGTTTGCGCTGATTGGGGCCGTTGTTTTGGCCATCACGTTCGCCCCTGTGGCCACGTCACTGCTGCTCTCGAAAGACAGTGCGCCAGAGGAGCCTCGGGTCGTGCAGTGGCTCAAGGCGCGGTATCGCCCCATCGTGCAGTGGGCCTACGACCGGCCAAAGGCCATTCTGGGCGGAGTCCTGGCGCTTTTGGTCGGAGCACTCGCCCTCTTTCCGTTCCTGGGATCGGAGTTCAAACCGACGCTTCGGGAGGGGACCTACGCCGTGCGAGCAGTGCTCCCGCCGGGGGCCAACCTGGAGACAACCAACGAGTACACCCGCCGCATGCAGCAGAGCTTCACGCAGTTTCCGGAGGTGACCGGCGTCTATTCGCGGGTCGGGCGGGCGGAGGTCGGCGGTGACCCTGAGCCGGTGAACGTCGTATTCAACGTGATCGAGCTCAAGCCATTGCCCGAGTGGAACGCAGGCCGTGACTACGAGGAATTGCAGTCGGCGATGTCCGACAGCCTGAGCGAAGAGGTCCCTGGCGTGGCGGCCAACTTTACCCAGCCGATTCAACTCCGGACCGATGAGCTTCTAAGCGGCGTACGCTCGCAGGTCGTGGCCAGCCTCTACGGCCCCAATCTCGACTCGCTCGCCGCGTACGCACAGCAGATGGCGGAGGTCATCCGAACCGTAGACGGGGCCGTCGACGTTCGGCCCCAGCAGCAGGGCGGCAAGCCGCAGGTGCTCGTGCGCCCGCAGCGGGAGGAACTGGCCCGCCTCGGCATTTCGATCGACGACTTCCTCCAGACGGTAGAGACAGGAGTCGGCGGATCGACGGCCGGAAAGGTCTTCGAGGGCATCCGGCGCTACGACACCTTCGTGCGCCTCAAGGAGGGGGAGCGAAGCAAAGTCGAGCAGATCCGCCAGCTTCCGATTCGGACGCAGAAGGGAGCGGTGGTGCCGCTGGAGCAGGTGGCCACGGTCGATGTTTTCACCGGTCCGAAACAAATTTCCCGCAATAAGGCCAGCCGCCGGACCTACGTGCAGCTCAACGTGCGGGGACGGGACATGGGCTCGGTCGTGGAGGAGATCCAACAGAAAATCGGGGCCGAGGTGGACTTGCCGCCGGGCTACTTCACTGAGTACGGCGGGCAGTTCGAAAACCAACGCCGCGCGATGAACCGGCTCTACGTCGTGGTCCCCATCACGCTGGCGCTCATCTTCTTGATGCTGTTTATCACGTTCGGGAGCGTGCGTTACGCCTCACTGATTTTCCTGAACGTGCCGTTCGCCGTAATCGGCGGGATATTGGCGCTCTGGCTCGGCGGGCTCTACGTGTCGGTCCCCGCAGCTGTCGGCTTTATCGCCGTCTTCGGCGTCGCGGTGCTCAACGGGGTGGTGCTCGTAAGCTACGTCAACGACCTTCGAGAGAAGGGACTGTCCATTAAGGAAGCCGCGCTGGAGGGCGCCGAACTTCGCCTGCGTCCAGTCTTGATGACGGCACTGACCACCTCGCTTGGACTGCTGCCGCTGCTTCTGGCCAGCGATGTGGGGTCGAACGTGCAGCGGCCCCTCGCTGCCGTCGTCATCGGTGGACTCGTCACGTCGACGCTCCTCACCTTGCTGGTGCTGCCGACCATCTATCGCTGGTTCGCCGAGGAGACCGACACGGCAGCGATGTAATACAGCGGCAGTAAAGAGATCCCCGTCACGCCCCGCCCAGGCGCCAATTGTCCTGCTCGGGGCTCCCCATGATTCTCACCACCCATGCTATGAAGCAGATCAAAGCGTACGTCCGCCCTGCTCTCGTCGACCACGTAATCGACATGATTGAGGACCAATCGGCGGACTCACCCGGCGTTGCCGCCTCCGAGGTGCGGGTGTACGGACATCCAGAAGACACCAATCCGATCCATCTCACCAGGAGCTTTCTCGATCTCCCTCCCTCACTCTTCTCTTGCTTGCTTCCCAAACGGATGGGTTGAGTCCCTAATCTTGTGTAATTGAGCAGGCAGAATAGAAAAAGCCATCGCGTTCTGTCAGGTTGGAAGCGAGACCAATCGAACCAACCGACATACTAACGATGGCCACCTTTGAGATTACGATCGATGACGAGAAGATCCTCTGGCGTGCTTCGAAGCGATCAGGGACTTGCCGTGCTGCTTGAGCCGGTGCTCAATCAGATGCTCCAGGCCGAGATAACCGAACATCTCGGGGCCGAACCCGGCGAGCGGACCTCCGATCGACGCGGTTATCGGAACGGCTCCTACGAGCGGAAGCTCACCACGCGGGTCGGCACGATCGAGTTGGAGGTGCCCCGGGACCGAGACGGAACGTTCCAGACCGCTCTATTTCAGCGGTATCAGCGGAGTGAGAAGGCACTTGTGCTCGCTCTCATGCAGATGGTGGTACAGGGCGTGAGTACCCGACGCGTGAAAGAAATCACCATCGAGTTGTGTGGACGAGAGTTCTCGAAATCGGCCGTCTCTCGCTTGGCAGAGAATCTGGACGAGGAGGTTCAAGCCTGGGCCGATCGCCTCCTCGAGAACGACTATCCGTTCTTGGTGCTGGACGCGATGCAGCTGAAGGTCCACCGTCAGAAGGCAGTTCGGTCGACTGGCACTGGCTTCCCCTCCCCTTGGCCACAACGACGTCTCTCCTTGCCGTCCAGATTTAGTGGAACTCGTTTTCGTTTCTCACGGGGGCGACCTCGGCGTTCTTTATCGTATACCTCCTCACGTTTCTGCTTCTGTACCTGACTTGCGCCTTTGCGCTGCCGGACCCGGAGCGGGAAAAGTCCCATGCGGCGAAGGTCGCTGGTGGGTTCTCCCTCGAAACGCCAGACACGCAGGCTCCACTGGACTTGAGGGCGTTTTACTTCTCGGAGACACACCGCCGGTGGTTTTTCGGGGTGTTCGTCGCCTTCATCGTTATGGGGCAGATCGGGAGTCAGACGGCTCGGGGGCTCAGCGAAGGCTTCGGCATCAATGAGCAGGATATCCTACTGAACGGAGTGTCGGTGATGTTTATCGGGACGCTCATCCTGACCGATCGGTAGTGGGTCCACGTGCCCATCTCGTTGCTCTGCTTTCTGGGTGTCGGGTGAAGAGGAGGGAGGTCACGAAAATGTGTTCGAGTTGCCGCCCGGGGGAAGTGGCTCTATGACGTTTACGCTTCCGGCCTCCAAAGCAGGCACGTATGCGATTGCATGCTTCGAGACAACTGGGGGCAAGCGCCACTACCAAATGGGAATGGAGGGCACCCTAACGGTCACCGCGCCCAAGCAGTAGGCGAGCCCATTGCCGATAGGTCGCGAGCAGTGACGAAACAAATACCCCAACCCCCCATACCCATTTTGAGCTTTTTAGTAGCAGTGCTGATACCGTGACGGATCGGTCTCCAACATGTCGCCTTGCCACGGCCCTTCTGGCTGTGGCGTTTGGATTGGTCTGGGGGGCGCCTGTTGTACAGGCGACGTGCACGTCGGCAGGTTCGTCCCTGCCGAACCACTGCGGGTCGTCAGCCCCTACTGAGCACTGCGAGGCAATGCAGGGGACAGCAGGCACGGTGTGCGCCACCTACCACGCCAATGAGGACGTGCGAGAGGCGAGGGACGTAGAGCCGTCGCCCCGCAGCGGGGAGGCAGGGAAAAGTCGATCGTATTTCTCGGCTGGCGCCAGTATCACTTCAATCCATCCGACGTGGCACACTGTCCACCGTGCCGTTCGTCACCATGCCCGTGTCGGGGTGTGGCTTGAGTGAGTAGGGCGGAGGTGGCCGCCCGACATCTGCGATCAGGGCCCACCTCCACTTGTGAACGCTTCAGATCTCGGGGCCCCTGGATCCTGCGTTGGGGCCGTCTTTCCTCTGTACCACACCTACCCACCCGCCCCTACTCTGTCCCTATGTCGACTGACGAACGTACATCTGTATCTACTCCGAGCGTATCGAACAGGCCCGAGTCCCGTCCAGAAACAACGTCGTCCCCCGTCTCGCGCCGCGACTTTCTCCGGAGTACCGGGGTCCTCACTGCGATGGCTGGCATCCAAACCATCTTGCCCGGGTGGGCCCACGCACACGGTACAGCGGCCCAGAGCGGGCTTACCGCGCTGGAGCCCCCCCGCCGCGTCGACAATCGCGTTGAGTACGACATCACGATTGAGAAAACGCCCCTCGAGATCGCTGATGAGCGGACCACGGCCATCACGATGAACGGCACCGTGCCGGGGCCGCTGATCCGCTTGCAGGAGGGCGAGGAAGTGATCCTCCGCTACCACAACGCGCTGGACGAGGAGACCTCGATCCACTGGCACGGGCTTTTGCTGCCCAACCGGTTCGACGGCGTGCCCCAGGTGAACTATCCCGGCGTAGCCCCAGGTGAGACGTTCGAGGCAGGGCCGTTCGAGGTGCGCCAGTACGGCACGTACTGGTACCACAGCCACTCCGGCCTGCAGGAGCAACTCGGCCACTACGGACCGCTGGTGATCGATCCCGCCGAAGGAACGCCGTACGAGTACGACCGGGAGCACGTCGTCGTATTGTCGGACTGGGCCCACGACGATCCCTACCAGATTTTGGCAAATCTAAAGAAGGGGGAGCACTACTACAACTTTCAGCAGCAGACCGTCGGCGAGTTCTGGTCGGACGTCGCGGAGGACGGGTTCTTCAGCACGCTCAAGAACCGTCTGCGCTGGGACCGGATGCGGATGAGCGCCACCGACCTGTCGGCCGTCCGGGCGCCCACCTACACCTACCTCATGAACGGTCAGGCGCCGGGCGCCAACTGGACCGGTCTCTTCAACCCGGGCGAGCGGGTCCGGCTGCGGGTGATCAACGCCAGCGCCGCCTCCATTTTCGACGTGCGGGTGTCGGTG
>ERZ1034488.417-NODE-417-length-9640-cov-5.265206_pt1 | contig 9640 bp, 11 predicted proteins | sample MGYA00520646_ERZ1034488 | MGnify/ENA primary metagenome ERZ1034488 (study PRJEB33760, sample SAMEA4777686) | hypersaline lake metagenome | biome: hypersaline environment; feature: brines | place: Spain | collected 2012-08 | depth 0 m ...
ACTACGGCGCCACCATCGACGATCTGCGGCACACCCCACTCCCGGACGCGCGGATCGAGGAGTTGGTCGCTTCCTGCGTGGACATGCAACAGCGACTCGACACCCACGGCACCGTCGGCCACGAGACAGTGCTAGAACTGGTCACGACCGTCGCCGAGGCAATCGAACAGGTTCGCGACGCGACAGTCGTCGGCGACGACGAACTGCCAGACTCGCGCGCACTCGACACGGGCGTGCCGACCGACGAGTACGTCCTGACACCCCAAGAGCGCGACGAGACGCTGGGCGTGCTCTCGGCGTTACTATTCACCGCCGTCGAGACCCCCGGCGCGGGTGACGCGACCGCCGCAACTGGCGTCGTCCAGTAACGCGCTGGGCGACTGACCGCGGTCGTCTCACCCGCGGCCCGTCGCCGTTCCCTCGGCGATTGCGCTCCGTTTTCGCTCCGTGAGTATCGAGTCGGTGGTGTTCCGAAGTGGGTCGACAGTCGAACGGAGAGGGAGGCCTGTTCCACCCCCACCCTCCACCGCACAGCACCACAGCCCACGAGGCTCGCCCCGGTCGAGCCACGCAGGCCCGCGGCGGCCGGTAGATTGGAACGAGTTATGCCCGTCCACCGCCAGAGCGACCAACGTGACCACCGTCTGTCTCCGCGGCGACCCGGACAGCGACACGCCGTTGGAACGCGAACTGCTCTCGCGGGAGACCGCCCGCGAGGCGCTCGCGACCTACGACCTCTCGCGGCCGTTCCACGACACCGTCGCCGCAGAGACGGTCAGTCTCGGCGCGGCGGTCGCGTTGTGCAACGATCTCGACTGGTATCTCACGCGCTTCGTCGACGAGACGCTGCTCAGAGCGCCCAGTGTCGCGCCCGACGAGTGGCTCTCGCGGGCGCTCGCGACCGCGATCCGCAACGAACGGATCGACCCCGAGGCGACCGGCGGCTACCTCCGTGTCTACGGCCTGCGTGGCGACCGCCTGCTGGAGCCGATGTATCTGGCGCGCGACGACGACGGCGACCGCCCGAGCTACGATCTCCACGACGTCGACGACACGGTCGTCGTCCGCGTCACCGAACGCGAGTTCACCGGCTCACGGTGAGCCGCCTTGCGGTGAGCCGACTCGCGGTGAGTCGCCTCACAGCGGGTCGCCCGCGACCCCGACGCCCGCCTCGCGTCAGTCGAACCGTCGGTCGATCTCGCGGTGGGCCTGCCGGCTCACGCGGTCTTCCGCCCGCCCCATCGCGCGGCGTGCCTCGGCAGTGAAGTCGACCCGCAGCGACGGGAGCCCGCCACCCAGCAGACCGCCGACACCCGAGAGCACGTCCCCGGGGTCGATCCGGGTCTCGAAGGCGAACGCGTCCGGATACTCCTGCATCGGCCGAGTGAACTCGAAGTAGTCGTCGACGAACGTCCGCGCCTCCGCGGCAGTGAGCGACTCCCGGGTCGCCGGCCAGAACGCGTCCGCGTCGGCGGCGACGATGGGGGCGACCGCCTCCCCAAGCCCGCGCTGGCGATCCAACAACGCCGTCTCCACCGTCTCGCGCCGGGTGGGCGACAACGAGTCACGCATCGCCTCGACGTAGCCGTCGCGGGCGAGAATCTCGTCGGCGTGTGCGTCCCACGGCTCCGACGACTCGACGGCGTCCAAGACGGCGTCGAACTGCGCGAGCACGTCGTCGCGGTACGCCGCCAGCTCCGGTTCGACGACGTACTCCTCGACGGCGGCGCTGTCGGACAACAACCGGTCGACGACCCCGGGCGGACCACCACTCCCGCGGAGCGCGTTGCCGAGCGCGAACGCCTCGGCCGTCGCCGCGATGGCGTCGTCGACGAACTGGGCGAACCCGTCGTGTGCTGCCGCGCGTGTCACGACTCGTCTCTGGTGGCCCGACGGCTTGGTGTTTGCGCCCGTCGCCGAGCCGACACACCCCGGCGTCGGCACGCGTCCCCGAAGCCGCTCACCGCGGGAGAGCGCCCACAGGTTTTAAATAACACGTTCCTCAAGTGCCGAGTTGATGCCACGAGTGGAACTGACGGTGCCGGAGCACCTGGAGATGCAGATCGCGCAGATGGTCGAACGAGGCGAGTTCGTCAACCGCGAGGAAGCCGTCGAGGAACTGCTCTCGACGGGGCTGAAGGCGTTCAAGACCAGCGGGCCAAAGGACGAAGAACGGAGCGACCCAGTCGACGAGTTCGAGGACGACGGGATGATGGGTCACGACGACGAGTACGTCTTCTGACGCCGAGACGCCTCGCGGCGTGATCGACACACAGCGACAGCGCCGCCGGTTCCACTTCGCCTCCCGTTCACCCGGCGTCGGGAGCCTGCGAGCCGCTCCCGGACAACGTTTAAAGCGCGCAACACCCTCCAGTCGAGTGTGCACAAGGACGAACTCCTCGAACTCCACGAGCAGATGGTGACGATCATGGAGCAGTTTCGCGACCACGACGATGTCGACGGCTCGTTGTTCGACCCCTACGACGAGTTGGAGGTCGACCCCTCACACGTCCACAAGTCGAAAAGCGAGCACAAACACGCGGTGTTCGTCCTCGGGAACGCGTTGGCGACCGCGATGTCGGAAGACGAGTTCTCGAACGCCGGTCGGGTCGGCAAACGCATGGAGGAGTTGGCCGACGACGCCGAGGAGAAGGTCTGAGCCGCCTGTTGTTTGGTCACACTCTGGCCAGGGACCGTAGTTTCTCCCGAGCAACCGAACCGGGGAGAGACAACGGTGTAGCCGGCGGTCTGAGAGACAGGCGCCGGTGCAGGGCCGATGGTTGTGTGTAGAGACCCGTTCCTAGTGAATATTTTGCGGAAAACGAAGGATACTATACTGTGTCCGTCGATTTCTTGGGGAATGGTTACTGAGACACGCTGGAGGCACCAACAGTGAGACGCACACTAACCGAGATCACGGTCGTTGGCGGAGACGACACCGGGCTCATTGCCGAAGTCACGTCGTTACTGTTCGAACGTGGTATCAACATCGAAGATCTCGACCAGGCGGTTCGAGAAGGCGTCTTCCGGATGACGATGCACGTTGACACCACAGAGATGGTGACGACCGAGAGAACCCTCCGGCAGGATCTCACGAACCTCGGTGACGAACTCGGTGTCGACGTGCAGGTCCGGTTCCCCGCCGACCGCGAGACCCAGTCTATCGCGGTTCTGGTCACCAAGGAGTCACACTGTCTCGAAGCGTTGATTCAGGCTTGTGCTGACGGCGATCTGGACGCAGACATCGATGTCGTCATCGGCAACCACCACGATCTCGAACCGCTCGCTCAGACGCACGGGATTCCGTTCCACGACATCGGCGACGGGACGGGGACGCCCGACGAGGAACGCCTGCTCGAACTGCTCGCCGAGTACGACGCCGATCTCATCGCCCTGGCACGGTATATGCGCATCCTCTCGCCGGATGTCGTCTTCCGCTACGAGAGCCGGATCATCAACGTCCACCCGAGCCTTCTTCCCGCCTTCCCTGGCGCGTCGGCGTACATGCAGGCCATCGAGGAGGGCGTCCGCATCACTGGTGTCACGGCCCACTACGTGACGACCGATCTCGACCAGGGGCCTATCATCACTCAGCGTGCGTTCAACGTCCCCGACGACACCACCGAGGAACAACTCCAGACGCTCGGTCAACCCCTCGAAGCCGAGGCGCTCGTCGAGGCGATCAGGCTCCACCTCGACGACGAGGTGACCGTTCATCGCGGACGGACGAAACTGCGAGACCCCGAGAACGCCGACGCACAACTCGGTGCGCCGGCGGCGCTAGACGACGAGAACCCCGACCGACCAGTCGACGGGGCCGCGTTCGTGCCAGACGAGGGAACGGAAGCTGACGACTGACTCTGGTCGGGTTGTTTGACCCCGGACAGCTCGTTTCGTCATAGCCGGTTTGTGACAGCAAACAGTGAGTATCCTCACGAGACGACGAGTCCGTCGGTCATATAGCGCCGCCGCCCGAACCAGACGACGTGAGTCAGTCACCGAATCGGAACACGCTGTGGGCGCGGGCGTTCGTCGACGAGTTGGTCGCCGCCGGCGTCTCTGCAGTCTGTGTCACGCCGGGGTCGCGGTCGACGCCGCTGACGGTCGCGGCTGCGGCCCACGACGATCTCCGCGTCTTCTCGCATCTCGACGAGCGCTCGTCGGCGTTTTTCGCGCTCGGCCGCGCCCGCCGGACGGGTGAGGTGACCCCGTTGGTCTGCACCTCCGGCACCGCCGCCGCCAACTACCACCCCGCGGTGATGGAGGCCGACCAGGCCCGGGTGCCGTTGCTCGCGCTCACCGCCGACCGCCCGCCGGAACTGCGTGACTCCGGCGCCAACCAAACCGCCGACCAGGAGAAGCTGTTCGGCGACGCCGTTCGGTGGTACCGCGATCTCCCCGAGCCGGAGCCGACCGAGCGCAAACTCCGCCGGCTCCGCACCGACGCCGCCCGAGCCGTCCACGAGGCCGAGACCGCGCCCGCGGGGCCGGTCCAGTTGAACGTCCCGTTCCGCAAACCGTTGGAACCCGTCGAGGTGCCCGGTGACGTGCCCGCCGATCTCGACCGGCTCGCGACCGCCGGCCGGGAGGACGCCCCGTTCGTCGCGACGACACCGGGCCACGCGACGTTGGACGACCGCGCCGTCGCGAGTGTCGCCGAGGCGCTCTCCGTCGAACGCGGGCTGATCGTCGCCGGTCCCGCCGACCCGCCCGGTCCGGACCCGGAGGCGATCACCACCCTCGCACACCGCACCGGGTTCCCGGTGCTCGCGGACCCGTTGTCCGGCCTGCGATTCGGCTCCGCCACCCGGGTCGCGCCGATTCTCGGCGGCTACGACGGCTACCTTGCGGGCGACGCGACCGCCGATTGGCCCGACCCAGAGGTCGTCTTCCGGTTCGGCGCTTCCCCGACCTCGAAGCCGCTCCGCCGGTATCTCGCCGCCGCCGACAGCCGCCAACTGCTCGTCGACCCCGCCGGCGGCTGGCGGGAGGCGACGTTCACCGCGACGGATCTGATCGCGGCCGACCCCTCGCGACTCGCCGTCGCTGTCGCCCGCCGCGCCGCCGGCCCCGACTCCAGCGAGTGGCGCGACCGGTGGGAGACGGCCGAACGCGCCCACTGGGCGACCGTCGACGACGAGGCTCGCGGGTTCGAGGGGCGCGTGCTCGCGGACGTGGCCGAACTCGCGCCCGAGCCGTCGACCGTGTTTGTCTCCAACTCCATGCCCGTTCGCGACCTGGATCGGTTCGCGGAACCCGCCGCCCGCTCGCTGACCGTGCTCGGCAACCGCGGCGTCTCCGGGATCGACGGGATCACCTCCACCGCGCTGGGTGCCGGCAGCGCCACCACCGACCACCTCACGCTCGTCACCGGCGATCTGGCCTTCTACCACGACTCGAACGGGTTGTTGGCGATCCAACGCGCGGACGTGGCGGCGACGATCGTCGTCGTCGACAACGACGGCGGCGGAATCTTCCACATGCTCCCCATCGAGGAGTTCGACCCGCCGTTCACCGACCAGTTCCGCACGCCACACGGACTGAACTTCGAACACGCTGCCGACCTCTACGACCTCTCGTTTGCCCGCGTCGACGGCGTCGGGGAGTCGTTCCGGGACCGGTACCGGGAGGCGACGACCACCGACGGCAGTCACGTGATCGTCGTCGAGACGGACGCAGCAGCCAGCCACCGCGTCCGCGAGGAACTAGAGACCGCGACGAGCGAGGCGGTCGAGGACGCGCTCGACGGCTGAGGCGTCATCCGACCGTCGCTCACCACGAGACGACGAACGCGTGTGTCTCGTCGGCCGCCAACTCGGCGTCGTCGAAGCTTACCATCGCCGGTGACTCCGTCTGTTCGACGATACCTTCGGTCACACCTCTGATCAGTGCTTCTGGGTAGTTGCGGCTGCCGTAGGCGGCGACGCGGTACTCCCGGTCGTCGAGCCGTTCCGCACGGTACTGGCCGACACGGTCGACATCGAAGTTGCGGTGGACGGCCCGTTGTTGTTCCCGCATCGTCTCGAAGCCGGACTCGAAGTCGGTCGCCGCAGTCACCTGCTCGTTCTGTGCGATCATCTTCTCGCCGGCGCGCGCGACGGTCGTCTCGCCGGCAGACTCGACCATCGCGTCGACTGCCGCCGCGAACGCGTCGGCGTCGTACGTCGACTCGGCGTCGGGTGACTCGATCCCCTTGTCTGCCAGAATCTCTCGTGCCCGACTCTCGAACACCGGGGACACCTCCGCGACGCTGTCGATCACTGCGATCACGTATGCTCCCTCGATCTCTGCTTCCGACATGCCCCACTGATGCGTTTCTCTGTACTTAGAATCTACTGACCAGTTGCAGAACTGTGGACGGTGCCGTCTACCGACTCCGGTTTTCACTCGTCTGCCCGACCTGTGTGCCGCCGGCTACTCCAGCCGGTAGCGCAACAGGGCGGCGACCCCGCCCAGATTCGACAGCTGTTGGCCGGGTTGGAACTCCGCCGAGAAGACGGTCACGTCTCCGCCCTGCCGTTCGACGGTCGTCACCAGTTCGTCGGCGTCGATTCCCCAGTCGCCGTCCCCCTGTCGTTCCGCGCGGAGCCGTTCGTCCAACAACAGGAGGGTCTCGACGGCGCCAAACTCCGCGGCCTCCATCGTCGCGTCCGGCCCGTACGTCGCCTTCGCCCCCTCCGCGATCCGTGCGGTGAGATCGTCGATCAGCTCCGCCTCGCGGGCGATCCGGGTCTCTTCACGCACCCGTTCGACCGCCCCGCGCTTGAGCACCTCGTGGACCCCACGGTCGCCGATCCCGGAGGTGTCGACAGTCGTCACGTCGCTGGCCACATCGGGGTAGTTCTCCTCAAAGTAATCGAGCGCGTCCTGTTTGGTGAACCCCGGCCCGGCGAGGATCACCGCCTGCGTCTCCAGTCGCCCGAGCGCCTGCCCCAACTCCGCGAACAGCTCTGTCCGTGGTTGGGCGTACTCCCCTTTCCCGGTCGGCTTCGTCAGCGAGACGTACTCCTCGGTGCCGTACTGTTGGACCGTGTGGATCGCCGCCGCGCCCTCCTCGACGGTCGCGATAGCCACCTCCGGCGCGTCCGTCGCCTCCGCGGCCGCTTCGAGTCGCTCCGTCTGATCGGGTTTGAACTGCTTCTCGACGGTGATCTCCGTGTTCGCCTCCACGTTGAGCGTGTGGTGGTGGCCGAGTTGGTCCTCGCGTGACGCCTGGACGATCTCCCCGCCGACCCGGAGGCGGTTGGCGAACCGCGCGAACTCCACGTCGGTTACCTCGATGGTGACGTGCATGTGTTCACGCTCCCCGCCCGTGTCACGGAGGTTGTCGTCACTGCGTTGGATGCGACGGGTGGTGTCACCCTCCACGTCGTCGCCGGGTTCGAGGACGTGCGAGAGGTGCCACAGGTCGTCCGTCGTCTCCGGGACGAGCAGTCGTCGCTCGCGGCCGTCCTCGCCGTAGCCGCGCGGCTCCGTTCGCATACCTCCACTCGGTGGGGGCGCTACAAGGGTGGCGTGGTTCCGGGCTACGCTGTGGTGCAGTCGACGACACCAGAGAGTGCGGTTGCCGACTCGATCGTCGTGTCTGTCCCCTCGTCGACGAAGTCGGTCGGGTTCGCAGTCGCTAGTTCGACTGTGCCGCCGATCGTCTCGGCGAGGTCGTGTCCCTCGACACAGATTGTCAAGTCTGGCTCGTGGAGATCGACCGCAGAACGAACTTCGGGGTGGCTGTCGTCACAGCACCAGTAGTCGACGATCGCGTCGTCGAGTGTGTCCTTCCTGTTGAGTGCCATCTGCTCGATGTCACGTTCCAGCTTGCGGAGGTAGTCGACGACAGTGTCGACGTACACCACCTGCGGCAACTGATCGTACAACTCCGCTATCGTGTCTCGTGTTGGGTTGTCGGGCGCGAGGTGGCTTCGCTGGAGTTCACGGAGGTCGCTCGGTCCGAGTTCTCCCGTGTAACTGCTCGATTGGACCGCGACCCTGTGTCGCCGAACGCCACCTGTGTACCGTTGGACGACCGTCTCTGCAGTGTTGTCGTACTCACGTTCGACCCGTTCTCCAGAGTAGATCTCGTCGGGACGCGTCGAAAGGTACTCACTACACGGTTCGTGGTGGGAGTCGACTGTGAGGCAGAATCCGATCAACACTCCGGTGTCGAGGTATCCGATCTGTGTCATTCGTCGTTGGTGAGATCGTCGAGAACCATCTCGTCGTACGTCGCCGAGACGCTCTGCAACACGCCACTCTGTTCCCTCTCACGGAGCAGCTCCGAACGGCGCTCCGCTAACGTCGACTCAAACCGTTCGAGACACGCCTCACCGTCCGTGCGCCACTCGGCCACACGTTCCTGGTCGACACCGTCGGCAAACTGGAACCTGAGGACAGCTTCGCTCACGACCTGCACGAACTCGTCGAGGAACACTTCGAGCCGAGCGAAATCTCGTTCCTGTTCGATTAGGAGTCGTGCGGTGTCCTCCCAGCGAAAGAATGCATCCGAGAGCGGTTCGAAGGCCGGGTCCTCGGTCGGGTACGCGGCGACCGTCTGGTCTAGAAGTTCGAAGACGACTTCCCGGTTAGTGTCTGGCCCGTCTGGCTCGTACACGCTGAGTGGAACCTGTTCGTCCAATCCCGTGTACTGGAGGCGCTCGCGGAGTTCGCTGTACGAACGGATGAACTCGTTTGGTGCGTGCTTCCGGTACTGGTGTGCTTCGAGCTTTCGTGCGGACCACTGATCGAACTGATCTAACGCCCATTCGACTGTCTGCTCGATCACCTGCTGTTCCCGACGACCGAGGTCGAATTCACCGTCCCCTTCGTCGTACACCGGTTTGTACGCCTGCCCACCCCACGGTGCCGAGGGGGCGACGAAGAATCCACTGTCGACGCTCTGCTCGTCGACGAGTTCACCGTACTTGTACCAGTACCGTGGCACGCCGAGTTCTGTGTCGAACTCCGCCTCGGCGTACCTGTCGGACAACGACCAGAACTTGTGAAACACCGTCTTGGGCACCATTCCCCGCCTGTCTTGGAGCCGTGTGAGGAGACGGTAGCCAAGTAGTTCCGGCGCTCCGTACGACATGACTGTCTGTGGTTCCCCGTGTATCAAAATTACTTCGTTCTCTCGTTGCCACAGTGTGTCACGTTCGCCACCAGCGTGTCTCCACTCCGTGTTCGGCGACAGTCTCAGTAGCCGACGACTCGAACAGTGGGCCCCAACGCCTCGGGGTGTCAGAGGAGTATGCCAGACTCAGATCCTGACGATCCGTTGGCCGAGCGCCGCGAGCAGAACCGGCGTGAGGGGCTGGCGGCCGTCGAGCGGTGGGCCGAGTACGTCCGGAACAACCCCCCGGAGGTGTGGGGGCCACAGCAGAACCGACTCGTCGAGTCACAGTTGGAGTCTGCCCGCCAGACCGACCGGTCCGTAGAGCGCGAACAGGCGGTTCGGGCGTTCGCTGACGACATCCTGAGCGAGGAAGACGGTGACCCGGACGATTCGGTCGGTTCACAGTAGTTCGCGTGTCTCTCCCGGCGCAGTTCCCGAGCCGGGAGGCGTCGTCACGGCCGTCAGACACACACGATTTTACAGCAGCGACAAGGAGAAAGCCCACCCGTTTACGGGTGGGATGAATCCGAC